>Ga0129314_1001193_pt1 | contig 19617 bp, 16 predicted proteins | sample O1111metagenome_FD_94431 | JGI IMG/M metagenome (GOLD analysis project Ga0129314, IMG submission 94431) | Orangutan individual fecal microbial communities from fecal samples from Wisconsin, USA - O1111 metagenome | ecosystem: Host-associated > Mammals > Digestive system > Large intestine > Fecal... | reverse complement strand
TACCTTTGAGAATGTCAGCAGAGCCCATACCATCGAGGTCATCTTCGTCAAGGGCACTGCCAGCGCCAACACCGGAGACAGCAGCAATCTTCCGCTGTGGAGCGCCCTCCTGCTGGCAAGCACCCTTGCTCTGGTCGGTGCCGTCCACTATAAGAGAAAACGCGCACGGTAATCGTCTTATCACACCTTCAAGGTCAACAAACAGCGCAGCTTCCGGTATTGTCTGGAAGCTGCGCTGTTCCCTTTATTCTGCAAGAAACGAATCAACGACGTTTTAAGCTGCGCCGCTATCCCAGCGCGGTAAAGAGACAGCATTATGAGGTGTTTTCTTATCGGAAGCAGGCATTTGCCTAGGATGATCAACATCTACGACGACCGGGTTGAGTTCGTTTCACTTGGCGGACTGGTGAAGGGGCTGACGATGAAAGACGAGATGGGAGGCGTGTCGCAGTCAAGAAATTCGGTGCTTGCCAATGTCTTTTACCGTCTGGAACTGATTGAGAGCTACGGTACAGCGTATCGGAAAAATCGTTGTAAAAGCGGCATGTCATAACGATACAAACGATAATAACGAAAACCGCCTGCGAAGCAGGCGGTTTTCTATGTAAATGAGTGCTCCAGGTCGTTATCTTGCTATTCATTCTAAAATTGCATGAAATTGTCGTTTTTTCAGAACTAATTGAGATGATTCTCTTAAAATCTTTGAGGTGAATACACACCGCATGAGGTGGGCGTCAACCTCAAGGACGGTTACAACGGTCACCTGACCTCCCGTGAGGCCGGCTCTGTCGGCGGCCAGATGGTCAAGAAGATGACGTCCATACGAACGATGAGTTTTGTGAGAGCGGACAGAACAGCCATAGGACACCAGGTGGAAATAACATACATAGCGAATGTCACGATATAACAAGGACGTAATCGACATTTACGAAAGCCGCGCTCATTTTACCAAAGGTTATCTGAAATTCCTTGTCGAATTTTGAGTTTTATCAGTTATAACTTATGAATTTGCAATTTCGACATTGAGATTCACCTATATATGTGCTATACTATGGTCAGCCACGGAAGGAGGGTGAAGTTTCATGATCAAACGCGAACTGTATATGAGCCGTATCCGTCCTTTTATCGGAACAGAGCTGATCAAGGTCATGACCGGTATCCGCCGCTGCGGGAAGTCGGTCATGTTGGAGCTGATCAAGCAGGAGCTTACGGAGTCTGGTGTCAGCCCAATGCAATTTATCTCCATCAACTTTGAAGATATGAGCTATTCCCACCTGCAAACCGCGCAGACGCTGCACGACGACATCACCAAACGCGCAAAGGAGATCGGCGGCAAGGTCTACCTCTTTTTCGATGAGATTCAGGAGGTCAAGGACTGGGAGAAGTGCATCAACTCTCTCCGTGTTTCGCTGGATTGCGACATCTACATCACCGGCTCCAATGCAAAGCTGCTGTCCGGTGAGCTTGCAACTTATTTGGGCGGTCGGTATGTGGAGTTTGCGATCTATCCGTTCTCCTTCGGAGAGTTCATGGAGCTGTACCACTCGATTGCGCCCGATGCGTCCACCCAGCAGTGTTTCCAAAAGTATTTGCTCTCCGGAGGGATGCCCTATCTTGCAAACCTCCGCTATGCGGATGCGCCGTCCAAGCAATATCTTCACGATCTGTTTAACTCTGTCCAGCTCAAGGACATCGTGAAGCGGAATAAAATCCGGAGTGTTGAACTGCTGGAGCGAATCATTGCCTATGTGATCGCCAACGTGGGGACGACCTTCTCAGCCACCTCTCTTGCCAAGTTCCTGAAAAACGAGCAGCGCACCGTCGCCCCGGAAACAATTCTGAACTATATCAAATACTGCTGCGAGGCGTACCTTTTCTATCAGGTGAAGCGGGAGGACTTGCAGGGCAAACAGATCCTTGCCTCCAATGAGAAGTACTATATTGCCGATCACGGCATCCGCGAGGCGGTCTTTGGCGGCAATATGCGGGACATCAATCTCATTTTGGAGAATATCGTGTATCTGGAGCTGCTGCGCCGGGGTTATGAAGTGACTGTCGGCAGAACAGGCGATAAGGAAATCGATTTTGTATGCGACAAGCGCGGCGAAAAGCTGTACGTTCAGGTGTGCTATCTGCTGGCATCCGACGAAACGGTCAACCGCGAGTTTGGTGCGTATGACTCTATCCGCGACAACTTCCCGAAGTACGTTGTTTCTCTCGACGAGTTCGATATGAGCCGAAACGGGATCAAGCACCGGAATATCCGCGATTTTCTCTTAGCTGAGGAATGGAACTGAACATGAAGCCCGGCATCACGTCAAACGACGCGGCGCCGGGCTTCGTAAAACTCAAAATGGCAAATCCAAATGACAGGCATCTTTGACTTTCTGCAATTCTCCTATGAACTGAGAACACTCACCCGTCCTCTTCGCCGTACCAGCTGCGCCGAATCTCCCTCAAGTTCCCTATTGAGAAACCGAATCTCTTGTGCTGCAATTAAAAGTTACATAGGAAAACGTAAAGGAGAATGATCCCATATAAAATTAGGTATCGGAAGAATTTGACCTGATTTCATAAATCTATAAAGAAGCATAAACGCCCGTAAATCCTCGGCTTAACAGTGATAAGGAACTAATTCAAATTTATTACTGTTAGCCCACGGTTCCTGGTGTGCAGAGAAAGCAAACGCTAACGCCATTTCATGAAGCACTCTTCACCGCGACCTCCGCCGTGTGTGTGACGGGTCTTGTGGTGCAGGATACCGGCAGCTATTGGTCGGTCTTTTGTCAGGCGGTGATTCTGACGCTGATTCAGATCGGCGGGCTTGGTGTTGTCACCGTGGCGGCATCGTTTGCGCTGCTGTCCGGGCGAAGGAGCTCTCTGATGCAGCGCAGCACCATGCAGGACGCCATCTCAGCGCCGAAGGTCGGAGGGATCGTCCGGCTGACACGGTTCATCCTACGAGGGACATTTCTGATCGAACTGATCGGTGCGCTCGCCATGCTGCCGGTGTTTTGCCGCGACTACGGATGGCACGGGATCTGGATGGCGGTATTTCACTCCATCTCCGCCTTTTGCAACGCAGGGTTTGACATTCTGGGAACGAACAATAATTTGTATCCGTCCCTTACCGGTTATGTCCAAAATCCGGTGATCAATATCACGATCATGCTGCTGATCATAACCGGCGGTATCGGATTCTTAACGTGGGATGACATTTGCGAAAACAGGCTGCACTTCCACCGTTATCGAATGCAAAGCAAGGTCATTCTCGTTACGACACTCACGCTGATTGTCCTTCCGGCGCTGTTTTTCTTCTTTGTGGACTTTGGTGCCCTTCCCCTCGGAGCGCGGGTTCAGGCAGCCCTGTTCCAATCGGTCACGCCGAGAACGGCGGGCTTCAACACAGTCGATCTACCCGCCATGTCCGGCGCATCGCTGGGCGTGATGATCCTTCTGATGCTCATTGGCGGCTCTCCGGGGTCTACGGCAGGCGGCATGAAAACCACCACGCTGGCAGTTCTGCTTTCCAATGCTGCCGCGACCTTCCGCCAGCGGGACAGCGCCCAGTTCTTTGGGCGCAGAGTCGATTGCAGCGCCGTCAAAACCGCCGCGACCATCCTGACGATGTACCTTGCGCTGTTCTTTGGCGGAGGCGTTTTTATCAGCGTATACGAGGATCTCCCGCTGTCCTCCTGCCTGTATGAAGCAGCGTCGGCGGTAGGCACGGTTGGACTGACATTGGGTATTACGCCGCAGCTGCATATTCCCTCGCAAATGGTATTGATCGCGCTGATGTATCTGGGCAGAGTCGGCGGGCTTACACTCATTTATGCGGCGGTGTCCAGCAAGAAAACCGGCAGCGCAAAGCTGCCGCAGGAAAGCATCACGATTGGATAAGCAAAGGAGCATCTATCCCATGAAAAATGTTTTATTGATCGGAGCAGGCCGCTTCGGGCGGCATATCGCCATGCAGCTCTCTCAACTGGGGCATCAGGTCATGGCAGTCGATACCAATGAGGAACGGATCAACGATGTGCTTCCGTTTGTCACCAACGCACAGATCGGCGACAGCACCAATGCGGAGTTTCTGCGTTCGCTCGGCATCGGAAATTTCGATGTATGCTTTGTGACCATCAGCGGCAGCTTCCAGAACTCGCTGGAGACCACCTCGCTGCTGAAAGAATTGGGCGCCAAATGCGTGGTATCCCGCGCCGAACGCGACGTGCAGGCAAAGTTCCTGCTCCGCAACGGTGCAGATCATGTTGTCTACCCTGAGAAACTGGTGGCAAAGTGGGCGGCGATCCGATTCACTGCCGACCATATTTTCGACTACATAGAGATCGACGAGCAGCACGCCATCTTTGAAGTGCAGGTGCCGGAGGCGTGGATCGGGAAAAGCGTTGGTGAGCTGGATGTCCGCAGGAAGTTCGGCATCAACATTCTCGGCATCAAACGCGCTGGAAAAACGGATGTTTCCGTTACGCCGGACACCGTATTGTCCGATGACATTACGATTTTGGCATTGGGTGAGTATAAAGCCCTGCAAAAGTGCTTTCGGATTTGAAAGGGGTTGGGATATTCCCAAAATCTCATCCTTTCCGGACAGCGGCTGTGTTTGCTCTCAAATCTCAATATCCGCAGATCGTGATGTCCCCGCTTTTTCGAAAGCGGGGACATTTTTTCTTCTCCGATACTTAAAAAGCGGCAGAAAAATGTCCGTTGAAAAGTAGAGAGGGCAGCTTGAAGGTAAGTTCCCTATTGAGAAACCGAATCTCTTGTGCTACAATTAAAAGTTACATAGGAAAACTTAAAGGAGACTGATCATATATGAAATTAGGTATCGTCGGTTTGCCCAACGTGGGCAAGAGCACACTGTTCAACGCCATCACCAACGCCGGGGCCGAGAGCGCCAACTACCCCTTCTGCACCATTGAGCCCAACGTGGGCGTGGTGGCCGTGCCGGATGCGCGGCTGGACAAGCTGGCGGAGATGTACCAGCCGGACAAAAAGACCCCCGCCGTCATCGAATTTGTGGACATCGCGGGTCTGGTGAAGGGCGCCAGTCAGGGCGCGGGCCTTGGCAACAAGTTTCTCGAGAACATCCGCCGCACCGATGCCATCGTCCATGTGGTGCGCTGCTTCGACGATGAGAACATCATGCATGTGGTGGCCGACGCCAGCCAGAACGTGCCCGTGGACCCGCTGGGCGACATCGGCACCATCGATCTGGAGCTGATCATGGCCGATCTGGAGATGGTCAATCGCCGGGTGGAGAAGGCGGCCAAGGCCGCCAAGGGTGACAAGAAGTTCCTCCGCGAGGCCGAGGTGTTCCGCGCGCTGGCCGCCCATCTGGACGCCGGCAAGTCCGCCCGCACCTTCGCGTGCGACAAGGAGGACCGCGCCATTATCGAGACAGCCGACCTGCTGAGCCTCAAGCCCATCATCTACGCCGCCAACATGGACGAGGACGGCTTTGCCGACTGCGAGGGCAACGCCTATTTCCGCGCCGTCCGTGAGCTGGCGGACAAGGAGGGCGCGCAGGTGCTGCCCATCTGCGCCAAGCTGGAGCAGGACATCGCCCAGCTGGACGATCCCGAGGAGCGGGCCATGTTCCTGGCCGATCTGGGCATCGAGAAGTCCGGCCTTGACCGGCTGATCCAGTGCTCCTACGACCTGCTGGGCCTCATCTCCTTCCTGACCTACGGCAAGGACGAGTGCCGCGCATGGACGATCAAAAAGGGCACCAAGGCGCCGCAGGCCGCCGGCAAGATCCACTCCGACATCGAGCGGGGCTTCATCCGGGCCGAGACCATCAACTTCGACGAGATGATGGCCTGCGGCGGCAGCGTGGCCGCCGCCAAGGAGAAGGGGCTGCTACGCTCCGAGGGCAAGGAATACGTGGTCAAGGACGGCGACATGATCTACTTCCGCTTCAACGTGTGAGCCCGGATACCTATATAATAGCAACGATAGGGAGCGGGCCGTTCCGGGGGCGGCCCGCTCCCTTTGTCCGCCGCAGCCGGACGCTTCCGCCAATAATAACACGCCGGTAACAACAAAATCGAAAAAGTTACACTTTGGATACAAAGTCGCCAAAAGACTTGACGCTGAAAAAATCTGTGGTATACTGGCAACCGTAAAGACAAGTGTTCGTCTTTGCAAAATTAAATTTTGGAGGAAAAGAACATGAAGAAGATTGTTGCTCTGGTTCTGAGCCTGGCTATGGCTCTGAGCCTGTGCACCGTGGCTTTCGCCGCTGTTAAGAATAGCGACAAGTTCACCGACACGATGACCCAGACCCCCGCTACCAAGACCTACGAGTATGTCAAGGCCAGCGACTACGAGGCTGGTGACAACAACTACGTTGAGTACCTGGTCAATGTTGATTCTGGCGCCAAGTATGCTGTCGTTACCAAGGACGGCGACAAGCTGTATGACGGTGGCAAGCTGGCTGAGATTCAGCTGGGCAAGGAGAAGGAAACCAATGCTCTGACCTATCTGTACACCGCCAAGAAGGTTGCTAAGTCCGCTTGGTCCTGCACCAGCGACAAGCACGCTGCCGGCTACGTTCTGGTTGACGAGAACGATGACACCTATTATGTTGTCGATGCTAAGGCTTCTGACGCTCTGGTCAACAACAAGGCCGATCTCTCCAAGGCCTTTAACGTTCTGGTTGATGGCAAGCTGGTTAAGGTCGTTCTGGATGACACCTATCTGCATGGTCAGCACGTGCTGTGCGCCAAGGATGGCAAGCCCACCGAAGTTGGCGTTGGCGTGTACGAGGCTTACTGCGCTGCCTGCAAGAAGACCCTGAAGATTTCCCAGACCCACATCAACGGCCAGGGCTTCCTGTACACCGATGATATCAATGTTGATGCTCTGACTGATGCTGGTATCAAGATTGCTATCCCCGCCGGTTACAAGCTGCTCGAGGGTGACTGGTACGTTCTGGATGGTGCTAAGGTTACCGAAACCAACAAGGACGGCGTGACCTCCGCTAAGACCTTCGACGCTGGTGTTGCCATGTACGTTGGCATGAGCCTGCTGTCCGTCGCTGGCGGCGCTGTCGTCATCGGCAAGAAGAAGGAGTTCTAATTTAGAACCTCGTTCTAATTAACAAAAAAGAGACGCTCGCAAGAGCGTCTCTTTTTTTGTCCTTCTCTGTTGTGCCGCTGTGCCCACGCCGGGCAATCCCACGCCGGGTGCCACATCGGGCGGCGCGTCCGTCTTTTTCGTATACCGGCCATTTTGTCCCGATAAAAGGCGCATGGGGAATTCCCCATGCGCCTTTTGATGTGTCTATCAGCAATCTTTTCGCTTGCCCGCCCTTATGCAAGGAAGCCCTTGAGGATGGTATCCTCCGCCTCCTCCTCCGTCAGGCCCAGCGTCTCCAGCTTCAGCAGCTGATCGCCGGCGATTTTGCCGATGGCCGCCTCATGGATCAGCTGCGCCTCAGTGGAGTTGGCCGTGATGGCGGGCACAGACTCGATCTTGGCCTCACCCATGATGATGCTGTCGCACTGCACGTGGCCGAAGCACTTGGCGTTGCCCACCATCACCGGGCGGAACACCTGCCGTGACTGATCCTGCGCCACGCTGCGGGAGATGACCCGGCCCTTGGCGTCGTCGCCGTTAAGCTGGATGGACATATCGCTCTCCGCCGTCTGCTGTCCGTGGGTCAGCAGGCGCTCCGTCACCACCACCTCGCTGCCCGCCTCGCAGAAGAAGTCCGTCTCCCGCTTGGTAGAGTCGATGCCCCGGATCTGGATGGTCTCCATCTGCATAGAGGCATTCTCACCCAGATAGACCACGGTCTTGGGGTTCATCACGTTGCCGCCGGTCTGTCCGGCGTCCTTCTCGCCGTAGTGCTTCTCGCTGTAGCGCACCCGGGCGTTTTTGCCGATATGGAAGGTGTGCACGCCGTCGTGGCGGCTCTCGTCGCAGCCGGAGTTGTGGATGCCGCAGCCCGCCACGATCTCCACGTCGCAGTCCTCACCCACATAGAAGTCGTTATAGACCAGCTCGCTCACGCCGCTCTTGCTGATGATGACGGGGATGTAGCACTTTTCCCCCTTGGTGCCGGGCTTGATGCGGATATCGATGCCCGACTTACCGTCTGTGCGGGGAGAGATGTCGATATGCTCGGTGGACTGGCGCGCCTCGCAGCCGCTGTCCTTGCGCAGGTTAAACGCCCCCACCGGCTGCCCGGTCAGGTCGGCGATTTTTTCCAGCAGCTTGGCGTCGATGTCAGTGATCATCGTACCGTCTCCTTTCTCTCGATCACGGGGCAGCTGCCCAGCGTGTCGGCCAGAATCAGGGGGAACACCTGCTCCGTGCTGCCCCGGTGGGCGATTTCGCCGTTTGCGATCACCACGATCTCGTCCGCCAGGCGGATGATCCGCTCCTGATGGGAGATGATGATCATGGTGGCCTGTCCCTCCTGATGCAGCTGCTCGAACGTCTCGGTCAGCCGCGCAAAGCTCCACAGGTCGATACCGGCCTCCGGTTCATCAAAGATCATCAGCTCGCTGTGCCGCGCCAGAATGGTGGCGATTTCGATGCGCTTCACCTCGCCGCCGGACAGCGACACGTCCACCTCCCGCTCCAGATAGTCGTTGGCGCACAGCCCCACCTTGGTCAGATACGCGCAGCACCGCTCCTTGCTCAGCTTTTCCGTGCCCGCCGCCAGCAGCAGCAGGTCGTGAACGGTGATGCCCTTAAAGCGGGGCGGCTGCTGAAAGCCGTAGCTCACGCCCTTTTTGGCCCGCTCGGTGATGCTCAGATGGGTGATATCCTCGCCGTTGTACAGGATCTTTCCGCCCGTGGGCTGCACCAGACCCATGATCACCTTGGCCAGCGTGGTCTTGCCGCCGCCGTTGGGGCCGGTGAACACCACCATGCGGTGGTCGGGAATGGTGATGGAAACATCCTTCAGGATATCCATTTCCCCCTCGGGTGCAGACACCCGGTATGAGATATGTTGCAATTCCAGCATGGAATTTTCCTCCTCAAATATACTGTCAAGGCAGGCCCTTTTTCCGCGGAAAAAGGGCCGATTCGACAAACCTGAACTATTATATCAGAGAATATAACGAAAATCAAATTATTTCGCGGTTTCTTCCGAAAAAGCGCCGCATTTTCCGCTCCGCCGGGAAATCAGTTCCCTTTCCCGGTTTCTTCCGCCATCAGCTGGCGCAGCGTTGCCTTGTCCAGATAGCCGCGGATCACCTGATCCAGCCCCGCCCAGAAGCTGCGGGTGCGGCATTCCTCCGCCATTTCGCACGGCGCGCCCCCGTCCGACACGCATTGCACCGGCGCCAGCGGCCCCTCGATCAGCCGCAGCAGCGGCCCGATGTGGTATTCCTCCGGCTCCCGGACGAGCCGGTAGCCGCCGCCCCGGCCATGGGTGCCGTCCACATACCCCGCCTTGGAGAGCACGGTCATGATGCTTTCCAGATACTTCTGGCTGATGCACTGGCGCTGCGCCACCGTCCGCAGAGGGATGTACCCCTCCTCCCTGTGCTCCGCCAGATCCACCATCACCCGCAGCGCATAGCGCCCCTTTGTCGAGATCATCATAATATCGCCTTCCGCCTTTCCCGTTTTTTCTCCCATTATAGGCGCTTTTGCCTACTGTGTCAATGGGTGTATGCTCCCGGCACGGCGGAACGCTTCTGTGCATAGTATGGCGCAGGGGCCTCGGGAACATACATCCCCCCGGAGAAAGGAGAAACGCCCATGGATAACGAGCAGTATGACTACCGCAAATACGATCAGATCTGGCAGCGGGTCGCCCCGCAGGAAAACCCCTACCCCGCGGTACGCGCCGCCGCGCCCGCGCCGTCCGCCGCCGCCGCGCCCGCCTATCAGACGCTGCTGCGCGAGGAGCTGCGCCACATGCAGGCGGTGCTGCATGTGCTGGAAAAAGCGCTTGCATAGCAGCCTGTACCGTGGTAGAATAAGGCATCAAAAAACGGTGCGCACCGCGCCGATCTTGCACGAAAGGAAGTCGCAGCATCATGAAGGAAGTTATCAGTCGGGACGCCGCTATGGCGGCATTGAAGGAGTACAATCACGAGCCGTTCCACATTCAGCACGCGCTGACCGTTGAGGGCGTGATGCGCTGGTTTGCCAACGATCTGGGCTATGGCGAGGATGCGGATTTCTGGGCCACCGTGGGCCTGCTCCACGACATTGATTTTGAGATGTGGCCCCAGCAGCACTGCCTCAAGGCCCCGGAGCTGTTGGAAAAGGCCGGCTGCTCGGCGGAGTTCATTCACGCCGTCTGCTGCCATGGTTATGGCATCTGCTGCGATATCGAGCCGGTTCACGAAATGGAAAAGGTGCTCTTTGCCGCCGATGAGCTGACCGGGCTGGTGGGCGCCGCGGCGCTGATGCGGCCCAGCAAAAGCGTGATGGATATGGAAGTCAGCAGCCTGAAGAAGAAATTCAAGGACAAGAAATTTGCCGCCGGCTGCTCCCGCGATGTGATCCGCGTCGGGGCCGAGCGTCTGGGCTGGCCCATGGAGGAGCTGATGGAAAAGACCCTTCTGGCCATGCGCAGCTGTGAGGAGAGCGTCAACGCCGCCACGGCGGCGCTGTAAAGCTCTATGAAAAAGCGATAAATTCTTATAAAAAAAGGAGCGTCCCTGCGGGCGCTCCTTTTTCATTCATAGAGCCGAAAAGTGGGTGTGGATGGCGTCAATTCAGCCCCTCGGCATTGACAGAGAAGAGCCGCTCGATCTGCTGTTTAAGCAGCGGCTGGGTGGAAAGGTCTCCGTCCCGGGCCAACAGCTGCTCCGCGGCGGACTGCGCCTCGTTCAACAAGCGCATGTCGCAGCTCAGATCGGCAATACGCAGCGCGGGCAGGCCGTGCTGCCGCTGGCCAAAAAAGTCGCCGGGGCCCCGCAGCTTCAGATCCTCTTCCGCGATTTTAAACCCGTCGTTGGTGGCGGCAAGGGCCTTCAGGCGGCGCTTCGTCTCGTCGCTGCCGCCGTGGGAGACCAGCACGCAATAGCTTTTGGCGCTGCCGCGGCCTACCCGGCCGCGCAGCTGGTGCAGCTGGCTCAAACCAAAGCACTCGGCATTTTCCACCACCATCAGCGTTGCGTTGGGCACGTCCACGCCCACCTCCACCACTGTGGTGGATACCAGAATATCCGCCTCACCCGCGGAAAAAGCCGCCATGACCGCCTCCTTCTCCCTGGCCTTCATCTTTCCGTGCAGCAAGGCGACACGCAGCGTCGGAAAGGTTTCTTCCTGCAGCGTTCTGGCATAGGCCGTTACCGCCTTTCGCTCATCGGGCAGCTGGTCGCCGTCGCCCACCAGCGGGCAGACGATAAACACCTGATGTCCCTCCTCCGCCTGCTTGCGGATAAAGCTGTTCAGCCGCTGGCGATACCGCTCATCCACAACGAAGGTGTCCACATTCTGCCGCCCCGGCGGCAGCTCATCGATAACGGATACAGCCAGATCACCATAAATGATCAGGGCCAGCGTGCGGGGGATCGTCGTGGCGGAGAGCACCAGCATATGGGGGTTTTCCGCCTTCTGCCCCAGCGCGCTGCGCTGCGCCACGCCAAAGCGGTGCTGCTCATCTGTGACCACAAGTCCCAGCTTTCCATACTGCACATCTGCCGTCAGCAGAGCATGAGTGCCGATGCAAAGCGTGATGCTGCCATCGGCCAGTCCTTCCAGGATGGCACGCCGCTCCTTGGCGCGTGTGGAGCCGGTCAGCAGTGCGCAGCGCAAGCCAAACCGCATGAAAAGCGGGACAAGATTTTCATAATGCTGCCGGGCAAGGATCTCTGTAGGGGCCATCAGGGCCGACTGCCAGCCCGACTGAGCGGCAAGCCAGATGCAGGCGGCGGCCACCATCGTTTTACCGCTGCCCACATCGCCCTGACACAGGCGGTTCATAGGGCGGCCGGCGGCCATATCCGCCGCCGCGTCGGCAATGGCCTTTTTCTGGGCGCCGGTCAGGGAAAAAGGCAGGGCGTCATAAAAGGGCTGAAGCGATACGCCGCCGCAGCGAGGGCCGGCCACGTCCAGCCGCCGCCGGCGCAGCAGATGCAGCCCGCATTTGAGCACAAACAGCTCCTCGAAGGCCAACTGGCGGTGGGCCTGCTCCAGCGCCTCAAAGCTTACGGGGAAGTGGATATTTTCGTAGGCATAGCGGCTGCGGCACAGCTGATGCGCCGCGCAGACATCTTCTGGCAGCACATCCGGCAGCAGCTGACAGCATTCATCCAGCCCCTGGCGTACCGCCCTTTGCACCAGCAGTTGGCTGACGCCCTTTGTCAGCGAATAGATCGGCATGATGCGGCCGGTCAGCTGGTGCTGTCCCTCCGGCTCCATCAGCGGATTGGTCATCTGGCGGCGCAGAAGATGGCCCTCCACCTTTCCGCAGAAAACAAAGCTCTGTCCGGAGGCGAGGCTTTGCTGGCGATACGCCTGATTGAAAAAGGTGATATCCAATATACCGGTGGCGTCTACCGCCCGTACCTTGACCACGGTACGCCCGCCGGTAATACGGTGGCTGGTGGGCGGCGCGGCGATCATGGCGCAGCAGCAGGCGGTTTCGCCGATGGGAAGCTCCGCGATGGGATAGAGCGCGCTGCGATCCTCATACCGGCGGGGAAAAAAAGAGAGCAGATCACGCAGTGTGCGGATTCCCAGATGCTCCAGTGCTTTGGCGCGGGCTTCGCCAACGCCTTTGATATGCTGAATACCGGTGTCAAGATCGGCCATAGCGCTTGTGCCCCCTTTGCAGCGATTTTTTGCCATTATATCAGTTTTTTCATAGGAATACAATCGCAAAGAGGCGCACGCGTTGCAATCAGGCCGAAAATAGGATATAATGATTACAATCAGTAGTGCCGGAATAATCCAGAAAAAGGAGCTGCTTATGGCAAAAAAGCGCAGTGTTTGTCTCATCAACGACTCGTTTCCGCCGGTGATCGACGGCGTGTCCAACGCGGTTGTCAACTATGCCTCCATCATACAACGCAGCTATGGTGACGCCACGGTGGTGACGCCCTATTACCCCGATGCCGATGACAGGGACTATCCCTTTACTGTGCTGCGCTATCCCAGCCTTGACACTACGAAGCTGGTGGGCTACCGGGCAGGCGTACCGCTGTCGCCGGAGCTGATGGAGCAGCTGGAGGGGCGGCATATCGACCTGATCCACAGCCATTGTCCCATCACCTCCACGCTGCTTGCCAGAATGCTGCGCCAGCGGCTGCGTGTTCCGCTGGTATTTACCTATCACACCAAATTTGATATCGATATCGCCAACGCCATCCACAATAAGCGCTTGCAGGAGGCCTCCGTCAAGCTGCTGGTAGAGAATATCACCGCCTGTGACGAGGTGTGGACGGTGAGCCGCGGCGCAGGAGAAAATCTGCGCTCACTGGGCTACGAGGGGACCTGCACCGTCATGCCCAACGGCGTGGATTTTCCCGCCGGCCGTGTTGCTCAGGCACAGCGTCAGGCTGTGGGCGCGGGGCTCGATCTGCCGCAGGATGTGCCGCTGCTGCTGTTTGTGGGGCGCATAATGTGGTACAAGGGCTTGCGGATTATCCTCGATGCGCTGAAGGCCCTGAAGGATGAAGGCGTCGCCTTTCGCATGGTGTTTGTGGGAAAAGGAACGGACGACCGGGAGGTTCAGGATTACGCCCGGCAGCTGGGGGTGTGCGACCGGGTATTTTTCCAGCCGCCCTGCTATGACCGCGAGGTGATCCGGGCGTGGTATTGCCGGGCGGATCTGTTTTTGTTCCCCTCCACCTTTGATACGAATGGTCTTGTGGTGCGGGAGGCGGCAGCCTGCGCTCTGCCCAGCGTGCTGGTCGCGGGAAGCTGCGCCGCCGAGGATGTGACGGACGGGCGCAACGGCTTTCTCATCGAGGAAAATGCCGCCTCCATGGCACAGATGCTGCGCCGCCTGCTGCCCCAGCCTGCGCTGCTGCGGCAGGCGGGCCAAAGCGCCCAGAAGGAACTTTACCTTTCCTGGGAGGATTCCGTAGCACGGGCCTGTGAGCGCTATGAAACAGTGCTGGACAATTTTCGTCGGGGCTTGTATCCCCGCCATGATAGCCCGGGCGATGGCTTTCTGCGCGGCACGGCGGAGTCGCTGGATGCCATCAACCGTATACGCAGCATTCCCCAGCAGCTTCGCGCCGCCATGGACGAGGAGGCGCGGCAATGGCAGGATGAGCGGCTGGAGGACCGGCTGAGGGCGCAGGAAAACCGGCAGAAAATCCAGGAAAAGCTGGAGCGGCTGCGCCAGCAAATGGACCGCTATTTGTAAAGCCGATAGCTTCACGGCAAAAAACCTCTTGTTATTTAAAGCAGGATGGTATATAATACATGATATTATGTCATGATTATGCCCACAATGCGCATTATGATCTCCGGTGGAAAACGACCTCCCGTAAAGCTGCGCGGAATTTCCTTCCCTATGGCAGCAGATAGGCCACACAGTTTTTCGCGGCGTGTCCGCTGCGAAAGGCACCTGGCGGAGCGCGCGTGTTTTCGCGTGTCCTGTGCGAAAATGCAGGCCGGAGCGAATCTTGTTTTTGTGAAAAAGGGCGCTTGTCCTTTTTCACAAGCTGAGAAAGGAAGGCTGCTATGATAAAGATCAACAGTGAGCACGGGGATATCACCATCTCCAACGCAGTGTTCACCACCATTACCGGCGCCGCCGCCACCAACTGCTTCGGCGTCAAGGGCATGGCCTACCGCTCCATGACGGACGGCCTTGTTCACCTGCTGCGCCCTGAGGCCATGAGCAAGGGCGTCAAGGTCACTTATAACGACGATAACACCGTGTCCATAGAGCTGCACATCATGGTGGATGCCGGCGTCAACATCGCCACTGTCTGCCGCGCCATTATGAGCGAGGTCAAGTATGTGGTCACCTGTAATACCGGTGTGGAAGTCCGGGACGTCAACGTCTGTGTGGACTCCGTCAGTAACAGTTAAGGGAGGATCACACAAAATGACAGAAAAGATTAACGGCGCCGCCTTTAAGGACATGGTGCTGTTTGGCGCGGCCTGCATCACCGGACAAAAGCAGGCCATCAACGACCTGAACGTATTCCCTGTGCCTGACGGAGACACCGGCACCAATATGAGCCTGACCATCCAGACCGCCTGCGCCGAGCTGAAAAAGAGCGAGCCGGAAACCATTGACGATGCCGCCAAGATCACGGCCCGCGGTCTGCTGCGCGGCGCCCGGGGGAACTCCGGCGTGATCCTGTCCCTGCTGTTTCGCGGCATGTCCAAGTCCATGAAGGGTCTGGACGAGGCGGACGGTGCTGCGCTGGCCGCCGCCATGCAGGAGGGTGTCACCACGGCGTATGGCGCGGTGATGAAGCCGGCCGAGGGCACCGTGCTGACCGTGTCCCGTCTGGCGGCACAGCGGGCTATTGAAGCCGCCGAGGAGAACAACAGCGTGGAATTCGTGCTGGAAGAGGCCATCCGCGCCGGTGAGGTGACACTGGCCGAAACAGTGGAGATGAACCCGGTGCTGAAAAAGGCCGGTGTGGTGGATGCCGGCGGCAAGGGCTACCTGATCATTCTGGAGGGTATGCTGCGCTGCCTGCGCGGCGAGGCCATTCCCGAGGTAAGTGAAGAGAGCGAGACAAAGGAGAAAGCCGACTTTGCCGCGCTGGAGGATGAGATCACCTTTACCTTTGACACGGTGTTCATCGTGCGCAAGACCATGGGTGAAAAGTCTCTGGAGCCTCTGCGGGCCTATCTGGACAGCATTGGCGACAGTCTGGTGATCGGCGAGGATGACGAGTGCTTCAAGGTACACGTCCATACCGACATTCCCGGCACCGCGCTGACCGAGGCCCAGAAGTACGGTACGCTGGAGCTGGCCAAGATCGAGAACATGCGCACCCAGCGGGACGATCTGGCTGCCGGTCGTGAGGCCCACAGCACCGATGATCTGGACGCTGTGGAGGCGGAGCTGGAGGAACAGGAAAACGCCGTGGCTCCCGCCGAAAAGCGGTACGGATTCGTAGCCGTGTGTGCCGGTGACGGGCTGGCGGATACCTTCCGCGCGCTGGGCGTAGACACCATTGTGTCCGGCGGCCAGACCATGAACCCCTCCACCGAGGCCATTCTCAAGGAGGTCAACCATACCCCCAGCGAGATCGTGTTTATCCTGCCCAACAACAAGAACATCATCATGGCCGCCCAGCAGTGCGAGGGGCTGACCGAGAAGCAGATCGTCGTGATCCCCACTGCCACCGTGCCGCAGGGAATTACCGCCATGATGAGCTTTGATCCCGATGAGCCGGATCCCCAGAGCGTCGCCCAGGCTATGACCGCCGCCGCCCAGACGGTGTCCACCGCCCAGATCACCTATGCCGCCCGCAACTCTGACTTCGACGGCTTTGCCATCAACGAGGGCGATTATCTGGCGCTGCTGGACGGCAAGCTGTTTGGCACCAGCCGCAGCATGGATGAGCTGCTGGAAAAGCTGAGCCAGCATGCCGCTCAGGTCGGTGCAGAATACATCAACATCTACACCGGCGAGGGCGTGTCCGAGGATGAGGGCGCTGAAACCGAGGCCCTGTTTGCCCGTAGCTGTCCCGATGCCGAGGTAGCAGCCATCCCCGGCGGACAGAGCGTATACTTCTATATTATCTCCATTGAATAAAGCAAAGCGGGAGAGGCGCTGCCTTTCCCGCTGTTTCTTTATGAAAAAGCGCCGTCCTTCCGGACGGCGCTTTTGGCTGAACGCTTAATATGCCACACCCCAGTAGATGTCGGTGGTGCACTCCTTGCCGCACACGACGCACTTGCCGGTGGTGCCGGACTGCTTCAGAGGCATACAGCGGCTGGAAACGCCGGCCTTTTCCTTCATCGCCAGCTCGCACTCCAGACTGCCGCACCACTTGGTACGGGCCAGACCGCCCTTGCCCTCGGCCATAGCCTTGACCTCCTGCCAGCTGGTCATGTCGAAGGTGTTGTCCTCCAGATTCTTCTCCGCCATGGCGTAGAGGTTGTCGTGTACCTCCTGCAGCAGCTTCTGCACGGCGCTCTCCAGCTCCGCCAGCGGCACAAAGGTCTTTTCGCCGGTATCGCGGCGGGCGATGCAGCACTGCTCCTTCTCCATATCCTTGGGGCCGATCTCCACGCGCAGGGGCACGCCCTTCATCTCATACTGGGCGAACTTCCAGCCGGGGGACTGCTCGCTGTCGTCCATCTTCACCCGCAGATCCATGGCTGCCAGACGGTCTTTCAGGGCGGCGGCGGCATCCAGCACGCCGTTCTTGTGCTGGGCGATGGGCACGACCACCACCTGAATGGGGGCCACGGCGGGCGGCAGCACCAGACCGTTATTGTCGGAGTGGGTCATGATGCACGCGCCGATCAGGCGGGTGGTGGCGCCCCAGCTGGTCTGGAAGGGATACTGCAATTTATTGTCCCGGCCGGTAAAGGTCACATCGTAGGCGCGGGAGAACTTGTCGCCGAAATAGTGGCTGGTGCCGGACTGAAGGGACTTGTGATCCTTCATCATGGCCTCGATGGTATAGGTAGCCTCGGCACCGGCGAACTTCTCCTTTTCGGTCTTGCGGCCCTTCACCACCGGCATGGCCAGCGCGTCGCGGCAGAAGTCTGCATAACAGTTCAGCTGCTGCTCGGTTTCGGCAATGGCCTCCTCGGCGGTTTCGTGGATGGTGTGACCCTCCTGCCACCAGAATTCGCGGCTGCGCAGGAAGGGGCGGGTGGTCTTTTCCCAGCGGATCACGCTGCACCACTGGTTATAGAGCATGGGCAGCTCCCGGTAGCTTTGCAGGACATTGTGCCAGTGGTCGCAGAACATGGTCTCAGAGGTGGGGCGGAACGCCAGCCGCTCCTCCAGCTTTTCGCTGCCGCCGTGGGTGACCCACGCCACCTCGGGGGCAAAGCCCTGCACCAGCTCGCCCTCCTTTTTCAGCAGGCTCTCCGGGATCAGAACGGGCATGGCCACGTTGACATGGCCGGTCTTTTTAAACATGCCGTCCATGATGCGCTGGATGTTCTCCCAGATGGCGTAGCCATACGGGCGCAGGATCATAAAGCCCTTGACGCTGGCATAGTCCACCAGCTCCGCCTTCAGGCAGATGTCGGTGTACCACTTGGCAAAATCCTCCTCCATGGGCGTGATCGCTTCCACATTTCTCTGGTCCTTAGCCATAATATATACCTCAATTCCCGCGGCGAATCCGCGTTATTCTCGAAACTTTATTGTATCGGGAATCCCCTGTCTTGTCAAGCATTCACCCCCTTTTTGCCCGCGTTTTTTGCCTGCATCGGTTGGATATCGTCGCCGCTGCGGCCTCTTTTCCCCGCTCATGCACCGGAAACGGTGAAATTAGCTTGCTTTTCAGCGACATATGGGGTATACTATCATAGAAATTTCATGTATTTTTTTGCCGCGAAAAGTGACGGAATATATATTTTGTCATTTTCTGTATGAAATGCACTTTTTTGTTGAGCGAATCATAGGCCGCACAGCGGGGCGGCAGGGAAAGATTGAAGATATGGAAAATGGGAGGATTCCGACCGTGGAACAAATGCCGAAAGTATCAGTCATTATTCCGGTTTACAATGCCGAGAAGTATCTGCGCCAGTGTCTGGACAGTGTGGTGAACCAGACGCTGCGGGAAATCGAGATCATCTGCGTGGACGATGGGTCTACGGACGGGTCTGCGGAAATTCTGAAGTCATACGCAGAGAATGATAATCGAATTGTGTCCATTCGCTATACACAGAACAAATCCTCAAATCAAGCTCGCAAAGATGGCGTATTGATGTCGCGCGGAACTTATATCATGTTTCTTGATTCGGATGACTCTCTTGAACTATCAGCATGCGAAGAATTGTCTTCCGAGATGGATCGGTTAGATGTTGACATTTTGCAATTCGGTACATTTGTTGATGCCAACTCATCTGTAGGTACAGACGCACTCAAATTTTTTAGGCGTTTTGCCGAACCGTGTACGGAATTCTTAAGAGGGAAAGATGTATTTGAGGGATGTTTCAGATATAAAAAATATGGATTTACTCTTTGGAATAAAATATACCGTTCTGGGCTATGCAAAAAAGCATTTCAATATGTAGACGATGGTTTTCTCCCGAAAGCACAAGATTTATATGCATTTTTCATTCTCTCTTGGTTTGCAACAGCTTATGCGGGAACTAAAAAGAAATACTATCACTATAATTACGGTTGTGGGATCACCGGCAATGTTCAGAGAATGACTTTGACCGCATTTAAAAGGCATTGCAGCGAAAGTCTGATCGCAAAAAAATGCTACGCGTTTTTAGGAAGTCAAGGAGGCTTAATTGAGTACGAAGCAGATTTTAAGCAGCTACATGCGTTTTTAGTTAATGAATGCGTTGGCTATTGGATAAATCATGTGGGGGCAGAAGACGGCCCAGAAGGATTTCGCTTATTGGTGAATGCTTGGGGATATGATGCAGTCTTTAGTAGTCTTGGGAATGAATATTCAAATAAATGCGAGTTGGCTGCGAATAAAGCAATCGATGAAAATTTCCCGTGGAACTGCCTTGTTTATGCCAATCCTAATACACAATGGCTATTCGGCT
>Ga0129314_1001191_pt1 | contig 19640 bp, 32 predicted proteins | sample O1111metagenome_FD_94431 | JGI IMG/M metagenome (GOLD analysis project Ga0129314, IMG submission 94431) | Orangutan individual fecal microbial communities from fecal samples from Wisconsin, USA - O1111 metagenome | ecosystem: Host-associated > Mammals > Digestive system > Large intestine > Fecal... | reverse complement strand
TTGCGCCGCGCAGCGGCAGCTTTTCGGCCCGCTGCGCGGGCAGAAAAGCGAGGCATTGTGAAGGCTGTCGAAAAAGTCCGATGGACTTTTTCGACAGCCTGAGAGCGCCGCTGCCATAGGCAGCGGCGCTCCTTTTTCCCTCTACTCCGCCCGCAGCGTCTCCCGGATGGCGCTGTCGAAATAGGCCACCGGATTCTGGGCCTGGCCGTCCTGCCGGACCTCGAAGTGGAGATGGGGGCCGGTGGACATCCCCGTGGAGCCCACGGCGGCGATCCGCTCCCCGGCCTTCACGGTATCCCCCTCCGCCGCGTCGATGTGCAGGCATTGGCCGTACAGCGTGGTCAGGCCGCCGCCGTGGTCCACCACCAGATAGTTCCCCCGCTCCGCGCTGTACCCCGCCTCGGCAACGGTGCCGTCCGCTGCCGCCAGAACGGGCGTCCCCTGCTCCGCCGGGATGTCGATGCCGCTGTGGAAACGGCCGTTGGCGGCGCCGTAGGGAAAGCTGAGACTGACAGTGCGGCTGCCCTCCACCGGCCAGGCAAACCAGCGGCTGTCCGTCTCAGACGCGGCGTAGAGGCCGCAGTACGCACCGGTCTCGCCCTCCAGGGCGGGCAGCAGGGAGACGCTGCCGTCCTCGTTCTCCGTCCGCGACAGCGCCCCCGCGGACAGACGGTAGCGGGCGGACCGCTCCGCCCCGTCCTCAAAGAGGGCCGTCACCTCCAGCGCCGCCCCGTCCAGGGCGTCCAGGCAGGCCCGGACCGTCGCTTCAATGTCCTGTTCCCGCGACCCGCCCCAGGGGACATCCACCCACAGGCCGTAGCGCACCGCCGGGTCATAGTCCTCCGTCACCTGAGCGCCCAGACGGGTCATCTCCCGGAAGGTCCAGCTGCCGTCCGCGCCCTCTTGTGTCATGTGGCATGTTCCTCCCCCGGCCTTGCAGGACAGCATCAGCGTCTCTGCCTCCTGCTCCGTCAGGCCCGTCTGCTCCCGCCAGCGGTAAAACTCCCCCCGGTCCAGGGTCAGAGAGACTTGCCGGATGCCCTGGCCGGTGAGCTCCAGCAGGCACCCCGTATAGCTGCCGCTGCCGGTGGAGATCCGCCGCTCCGGATCCATCCCCAGGGCAAAGGCCAGCCCGCCGTTGGCGTTGGGCGCTGCCGTCTCCCCGGTGTCCGCCGCCAAGGCGGTCAGGCCAAAGGTGTACTGAAGGCTGCTCATCACCGGTGCCCCGGACGCCGCCGGAGCCGTCCGGCCGCTCTCTCCGGCAGGGACCAGCGTCACAGTGCCCAGCACCAGCGCCAGGGCGCAGGCGGCGCACACCGCCCCCCGCAGCAGGGGACGCCACCGCCGTCCCGCCGGACGGCTCGTTCCGGCCCGCTCCGTCCTCCGGGCGGCGTCCAGCACCCGGCCGTTGAGTTCATCGGGAACGGTGATGCGTTCTGTCAGCTTCCGATAGTCATTCTCCATCATCATAACCTCCCAACAGGTCTTTCAGCTTCAGACGGGCCCTGCGGAGCCGGGTGCGGACCGTGGCCGCCGGGACGCCCAGCAGCCGGGCGGTCTCCTCCGTGCCGTAGCCCTCGGCGTAGTGGAGATGCACCACTGTCCGCAGCTTCTCCGGCAGACGGCCCACCGCCTCCCACAGCTCCGCCGCCTGACGGTCGGTTTCGCCCGCCAGCTCCGGGACGGCCTCCAGGGGTAGCACCGGGCGCCGCAGACGGAACCGGTGCAGATCCGCGCAGCGGTTCAGGGCGGTGCGGATGAGCCACGCCTTCAGATGCTCTCCGTCCCAGTTCCGGTCCGGCTCCTGGAGCAGCCGCAGGAACACGTCCTGATATACGTCCTCCGCGTCCTGGACGTTCTGCATACGGCACAGGGCCAGCCGGTACACCATATCCCCGTGGGCCGCCATGACGTCCCGGAGAAAACGCTCCTGTTCCATTCCGGGCCCCTCCTCTCCTGTGTTTTGAAAGCAGCTTTCATCTGCAACACGTCTGGATACGACGGAATGTTCCCACCCACAGAAAATTTTCCCCATTTCCCGGACGCGGGCAGAAAAACGCCCGCCTGCTTGCGGCAGGCGGGTGTGATCGGTCAGCTGTCAGTCGTATCTGCGGATCACGGCGATGACCCGGCCCAGGATGCTGGCGTATGTACCGTCGATGGGCTGATAGTCCTCGTTCTCCGGCAGCAGCCAAACATGGCCGTTCCGGCGGGAGAACCGCTTCACCGTGGCCTCGTCCTCCAGCAGCGCCACCACGATCTCGCCGTTGTTGGCCACCGGCTGACGGCGCACCACCACCAGATCGCCGCTGAGGATCCCGGCGTTGATCATGGAGTCGCCCCGGACGTGGAGGGCAAAGTACTCCTCCGGCCTGCCGCCGGTGTCGAAGGCCAGATAGTCCTCGATGCACTCCTCCGCCAGGATGGGGCTGCCCGCGGCCACGTTGCCCAGGATGGGCACCCGGTCCGCCGGAGGCTCCGGCACGGCAGCGGGGGCTTCCGGTTCGTCCCGGCGGGTCAGGGAGATGGCGCGGCCCTTTCCGGCCCCCTTCTCGATGTAGCCCGCCTCCTCCAGATGCTTCAGGTGGAAGTGGACGGTGGAGGGAGACTTCAATCCCACGGCCTCCCCGATCTCCCGGACGGAGGGGGCGTAACCCTGTTCCCGGATGAAGTCCGCCAGGTAATCATAGATCCTCTGCTGCATTTTGGAAAGTTCCCGCATGATTTTCCTCCTTTGGAACGCGGCAGTAAAAACACTTGTTCGATGGTATGATACTACATTTCCGGACGGTTTGCAAACATTTGTTCTGATTTTTTGAATTTTTTTATTGTGGGAGAATTTTTGAAAAAAAGCGGCTTTTCCCTTGCTATTCCCGAAAGACTATGCTAAAATAATGCTCTGTAAAATGAGAACGTGCGCGGAGTAGAGCGCCGTTGAACGATTTGGAGGTTTCCGTTTATGACTGGTGCATTTTTAGCTGTTGTGATCCTGCAGGTGCTCTGCGGCCTGTTCCTGATTCTGGTGGTCCTGTTCCAGTCCGGCAAGAGCGCCGGTCTGTCCGGTTCCATCGGCGGCGTGGCTGACTCCTTCCTGGCCAAGAACAAGGCCAAGACTGCCGACGCCAAGCTGGCGAGAGCCACCAAGTGGGTGGGCGCCGTGTTCGTGCTGCTGACCCTGATCCTGAACATCATGCAGTAAGCTGCTCATCAAGAAAATGCGTCCCTGCCCTAACGCGCGGTGGTCGTAGGACAGCCAACAGTCACAGCAGTTTGCTCTGCTGTGGCTGTTCTTGTATTTGATCCTGTTATGTGATAGCATGGTACTGAACAGACCTACAAATCGGGATTTGAAGGGAGAGCAGATATATGAACGTCTTGCTATATTTAGGCATATTTTGGACGCTCTATGGCCTTGCTGGATTATTAGGTTGGCAACGCATAAACAATAAATACAAGGGATACGATTGGACAAAGAAGTATATTAGATGTCTCGGTATATCATGGTTGATGCTTGGAATCCCATGTCTTATTTTTTCAAGACTATATGAGGCAGGCTACAATACAAGGAGCATGTTTGTATTGATGTGTGTTTGTATGTTGCCATCGCTTATTTTCACAATAGCAGTTGAAAAAAAGTTTAATGCTAAAATCAAAGACACGCAGAGATAACAAAGTAAATTCCAGTTTGTCGAACAGATAAGAGCGCACTTCTATACACCTTCCGGTGTACTGTGCGATCTGCGATTTTGCGACGCACCAAAGCCTCCCTTTACACAAGGGAGCCCTGGGCGCTGCCGCGCCAGTGCATAACATAAAAACCGACCTATGATCGTAACCATAGGTCGGTTTAACTGTTTTACGAACCCCGCCCAAACGGGCAGGGACGTTTTTTGTGCAGTCTTGCGGCCTCTGACCGCCTGTTCCTGCGCGGTCCATCCGGCGCTATCCGGCAGACGCGCCACAGGCCGCTGCTCCGCGGAGCGGTGGACGTTTTCCACAGAACGTCTCCGGAAACGGGCACTCTCCGGTAAAATATCTATTATAATGCAGAAAACAGCCATTATATGCTCTATTTCCAAATTCACTCCCCGCGGCGTCCCACCCTGTCAGTGGTGTTCCGTGGCGGACAGATAGAACACCCCCGGCTCCGGCGTCACGTCGTAAAGCCGCAGCAGCTCCTCCACAGTGACGAAAGTGTAGCCCTGCGCCTGTAGGGTGTCCACGATCTCCAGCGCCGCGTCCACCGTCTCCGGCACGGAGTCGTGCATCAGAATGATGTCCCCCGGCTGCACCTTTTTCAGAACCGCCTGGACATCCTTGGCCGTATCCCGCAGCTTCCAGTCCTCCGGGTCCACGGACCAGTGGACCAGCGGCACGGTGAACCGCTTTTTCTGGCTCTCGTTCAGCAGGCCGTAGGGCGGGCGCACCCAGTATGTGCCGTCCCCCAGCACCTCCTTCAGCAGCGCATCGGTCTTCCCGATTTCCCGGTCCACCACGGCGTTGGACTGTCCCTTCAGCATCATGTGGCTCCAGGAGTGGTTCCCCACCTGATGTCCCTCGTCCCGCATCCGCCGCACCAGATCCTCGTTGCCCGCGATCTGCTCTCCCACCAGGAAGAAGGTAGCGCTGGCGCCCCGGGTCAGCAGGCCGTCCAGCAGACGGGTGGTGGTGTCCGAACGGGGGCCGTCGTCAAAGGTCAGGGCCACGTATTTCGGCTCCTCCGTCGGGATCTCCGCGCCTCCTCCCGCCGGTACGGCGTTCACTCCGCCGCCCCAGGACAGCGCGATCAGAACAGCGGCACCCATCGCCGCCAGCCGTTTTTTCCCCATCCGTGCTCACTCCCCCATGATTCCCGCGTCTGATTGCTCGGGAACCGCATTTATATCGGGGATAGTTTGCACAGCCAGAGGAAAAATACGAGTGTCAAAATCTGTTGTTTGATATTTCCGCTGGTACGGAAAACGCGGGCGGTGGTGACCGTCCGCGTCAAAAATGCCACAGGAGCATTGGCAGTTTCGTCATCAGTCCGGTGAGCATGCCGAATGCGATGTAGAATATAATGATCCATTTGATCAGTTTCCAGACAGAGAGCTTCCCCCTACTCTGTTTGCCCCCGGAGGAAGTCAGCGGCTTTGCAGCCGTCTGCCGGCGGGATGACGATGCGCGATCCGTGTCCCTCTCCAGACCGGTGCCGCGGCGCTGCCGCTCCTCGGCATGGTACTCCCGGTGGAGGAAGGAACCGCCGTGGCCCTTCTCATTCAGGCCGTCCCGCCGTTCCGCCGTCCGGACAACGGCGCCGCCCATGTCCCTGGAGGGCTGATTGAACGCCCCGCAGCGGGGGCAGAATCCATCCTCGTCGTAGTCGTAGGTCTTTCCGCACTCGATACAGCGCACTTTCCGCATAGCAGCCCTCCATCGCGCCCTCCGGCGCCCGGCAGGAAGATGATTCCCGCCCATGCCCTGCGGCCCGCTGGGATGGTCCGCAGCTTCCTTGTCAGGTTCAGTCTATCATATTCTCTCCCCCGGCGCAAGACGGCGAACGTAAAGGTTTTGCGCAAAAAGCCGCTTCGCCGGTTCTTGCCCACCGTCGCGGCTTTGCGATTCCCGCCCCCTTTTGGGGCCGCCAATCGCGCCGCTTCCTCGAAACCGGCTCGCTTTTTCCGCCGCTGGCGGCGCTTCGCCGGTTTCCCCGCAAAAAAGCCCTTTGTCACGGGACGTACGTTCCCATGACAAAGGGCTTTTTCTATTTTGTTGGGGGCGTCTTACTTGACCAGCTCGATCATTGCGGTCTCAGCAGCATCGCCGCGGCGGATGCCGGTGCGGATGATGCGGGTGTAACCGCCGTTGCGCTCCGCGTAAGCGGGAGCGATCTCCTTGAACAGCTTCTTGCAGACATCCTCGCGGGTGATGAAGCTCATGGCCTGACGATAGGCGGCCAGGTCGCTCTTCTTGCCGAGAGTGATCATCTTCTCGGCCAGGGGCGCGATTTCCTTGGCGCGGGTGACGGTGGTCTCCATCTTGCCGGCGTCCAGGAAATCCGTAACCTGCTGGCGCAGCATGGCCATCCGCTGATCGGTGGTCTTGCCGAGTTTGCGAGTTCCGGGCATTTCGGTATTCCTCCTTATCGGGAATGTGATCGCCGCGGCGGCACGCCGCCGGGCGGCTGAAAATCAGTTGTTGTCGTCGCTGGCCAGGGACAGGCCCATCATCGCCAGCTTGTTGATGACTTCCTCCAGGGACTTGCGGCCCAGGTTCCGGACCTTCATCATCTCGTCTTCCGTCTTGGAGATCAGGTCCTCCACGGTGTTGATGCTGGCCCGCTTCAGGCAGTTGAAGCTCCGGACGCTGAGGTCCAGCTCCTCAATGGTCATCTCCAGGACCTTGTCGCGCTGGGCTTCCGCCTTCTCCACCACGGTGGGCTTGCTGCTCACCGTGTCGGACAGATCCGTGAACAGGGTGAAGTGGTCACACAGGATCTTGGCGCCCAGGGAAACAGCGTCCCGGGCGGAGATGGTCCCGTCGGTCCAGACCTCCAGCGTCAGCTTGTCGAAGTCGCTGGAAGCGCCCACGCGGGTGGGCTCCACCGTGTAGTTGACCTTATACACCGGAGTGTAGATGGAGTCCACAGCGATGGTGCCGATGATGTTCTGCTGGGGCTTGTTGCGGTCCGCAGAGACATAGCCCCGGCCATGGGACAGCGTGATCTCCATGTTCAGCGTGGCATTGTTGTCCAGCGTGGCAATGTGCATCTCCGGGTTCAGCACCTCCACCTCGCCGTCCAGCTTGATATCGCCGGCGGTGACCTCGCAGGGGCCAACGGCCTCGATATAGACGGTCTTGGTGCCCTCGGTGTGGAGCTTGGTGAGGATGCCCTTGACGTTCAGGACGATCTCGGTGACGTCCTCCTTCACACCGGGGATGGTGGAAAACTCATGCTGCACGCCAGCGATCTTGATGGTCGTGGGAGCGGTGCCGGGCAGAGAGGACAGCATAACACGGCGCAGAGCATTGCCCAGAGTGGTACCGTACCCCCGCTCCAGCGGCTCCACCACATACTTGCCGTAGGTGGCGTCGCCGGGAGTTTCGGTGCAGTTGATCTGGGGCTTTTCGATTTCGATCATGCGGTTACCCTCCTTCATCTTCTCCGTGCGGCGCCGCTACGCAGCACAGCACATGCAATTCGTAACATTCTTGAGGGTATCCTCCAATCACTTAGAGTACAACTCAACGATCAGGTGTTCCTCAATGGGAATGTCGATATCCTCACGGGCGGGAAGACGGGTCACGGTGCCCTTCAGGGTGTTCTTCTCACGCTCCATCCAGGGGGGCAGCAGGAACATGGGGGCATCCTGGCCCACCAGACGCTTGAACGCCTCGGAGGAACGGCTGGACTCGGCAACCTCGATGACGTCGCCGGCCTTCACCAGGTAGGAGGGAATATTGACCTTCTTGCCGTTGACGGTGAAGTGGCCGTGGTTCACCAGCTGACGGGCCTGACGGCGGGTCATGGCGAAGCCCATACGGTACACCACGTTGTCCAGACGGCGCTCCACAGTGATGAGCAGGTTGTCGCCGGTCTTGCCGGGAGCAGCGGCGGCGGCCTCATAGTAGGAGTGGAACTGCTTCTCCAGAATGCCGTAGATGAACTTGACCTTCTGCTTCTCGTTCAGCTGGACGGCATACTCGCTCTTCTTCTTTCTCATCTGGCCGCCGGGGTTGCGGTTGGTTTCCTTCTTCGCATAGCCCATAACGGCAGGAGAAATGCCCAAAGCCTTGCAACGCTTGGCAATCGGCTGCATATTCTTTGCCATATCGCTTTATTACCTCCTGTTTTGATTAGACGCGGCGGCGCTTGGGGGGACGGCAGCCATTGTGGGGGATGGGAGTGACGTCCTTGATCATGGTCACTTCCAGGCCCACCGCCTGCAGGGCGCGGATGGCGGCCTCACGGCCCTGGCCGGGGCCCTTGACGAAGACCTCAACGGTCTTCAGGCCATGCTCCATCGCGGCGCGGGCGGCCACCTCAGCGGCGGTCTGCGCGGCGAAGGGAGTGGACTTCTTGCTGCCGCGGAAACCCATTCCGCCGGAGGAAGCCCAGGAGATGGCGTTGCCCTGGGTATCGGTAACGGTCACCATGGTGTTGTTGAAGGAAGAACGAATATGGACCTGTCCACGCTCAATGTTCTTCCGCTCACGACGGCGGCGAATGACCTTCTTGCCGCCTGCTGCTTTCGCTGTTGCCATTTTCGATCTCCCTCCTTACTTCTTCTTATTGGCAATGGTCTTCTTGGGACCCTTGCGGGTTCTTGCGTTGGTCTTGCTGCGCTGGCCGCGGACGGGCAGGCCCTTCCGGTGACGCAGGCCGCGGTAGCAGCCGATCTCGGTCAGACGCTTGATGTCCAGTGCGGTCTGGCGGCGCAGGTCACCCTCGACAGTGTAGTTGTCGATGGCGTCACGGAGCTTCTGCTCCTCGGCGTCGGTCAGGTCCTTCACGCGGGTGTCGGGGTTGATGCCCGTCTGCGCCAGGATGTCCTTGGCGCTCTTTCTGCCAATGCCGTAGATATAAGTGAGCCCGATCTCGATTCGCTTATCCTTGGGCAGGTCAATACCGGCAATACGTGCCATACTTTTAAAGCACCTCCACTTTCAATCTCAGCCCTGTCTCTGCTTGTGCTTGGGATTCTCGCAAATCACCATGACACGGCCTTTGCGGCGAATCACTTTGCACTTCTCGCACATGGGCTTCACGGACGGTCTTACTTTCATGTTCGTTAACCTCCTACTTACTACGCCAGGTTATCCGGCCTCGGTTCAGATCGTACGGGGACAGCTCCACCGTCACCTTGTCGCCGGGCAGAATCCTGATGAAATTCATTCTGAGCTTTCCGGAAATATGCGCCAAAATCGTGTGTCCATTTCCAATGTCTACTTGGAACGTCGTGTTGGGCAGGGCCTCGACGACCACGCCTTCCACCTCAATCATGTCGGATTTTGCCAAACGTTATCCCTCCTGGCTCGGATAATCTTCCTCGCGGAACGCCGCGAGTGCTTTGCGAAGCTCACTGTTGGTGATTCTTTCTTCGCCTTTGATCTTGTCGGAAAGCCGGTTCTCCTCGGCGGAGACGAACAGCACATGCCGCCGCTTCTTCCGCTTGGGTGATTCGACCTTCCGGGTCTTGCCGTCCGCCAGCAGGAGGTACTCGCCCTCCACCCTCAGGACATAGAACAGCTTTCCCCTGTCCCTGCCGGCGTCCGACCGTACAATGTTTGATTTTGCAATTTCCATACGTCTTTTTTCAGATGGCGGGAGCCGTCAGGATCTCAGGCTCGCCGTCCGTGATCAGGATCGTATTCTCATAGTGAGCGGCCCACTTGCCGTCCAGCGTCCGGACGGTCCAGCCGTCGGGCATCTGCTTGATGGCGGCGCTGCCGGCGTTCACCATGGGTTCGATTGCAAGGGTCATGCCCCGGAGCAGCCGGGGTCCGCGGCCGGGATGACCGTAATTGGGGATCTCGGGAGCCTCGTGCATCTTGGTACCGACGCCGTGGCCCACGTATTCCCGGACGATGGAAAAGCCGTTGCTCTCCACATACTGCTGGATCGCCGCGGAGATATCCAGCAGACGGTGGCCTTCCTTCGCGTTGGCGATCCCCTCGAAGAAGCTCTGACGGGTGACGTCGATGAGCTTTTGGGCCTCCGGGGAGATGGTCCCGCAGGGGAAGGTGGCCGCGCAGTCGCCGTGGAACCCGCCGATGAAGGCGCCCACATCCACGCTGACGATATCGCCCTCCTGCAGCACCCGGGGACCCGGGATACCGTGGATGATCTCATCGTTGACGCTGATGCAAACGCTGGCGGGATAGCCGTTGTAGTGCAGGAAGGACGGGACTGCGCCGTTTTTGCGAATGAAATGCTCCACCGCGCTGTCGATCTCCTGGGTTGTTACGCCGGGTCTTACCATTTCCCCTGCCAAAGCACGGGCAGCCGCGGTAATTTTTCCGGCCCGGCGCATCAGTTCGATCTCATGGGAGGATTTCAGTGTGATCATCGCACTCATCTCCCCAGTGCGTGGAGGATGGCCTGGAGAGTACCTTCCACAGAGGGCTGGTTCTCCACAGGCTTCAGGAGGCCGCGCTTGGCGTAAAAGTCCTTCAGGGGCTCGGTCTCCTTATGATAGACCGTGAGACGGTTCTTCACCGTCTCCGGTGCATCATCTTTCCGCTGGACCAGCTTGCCGCCGCAAGCGTCGCACACGCCGGGAGTCTTGGGGGGGACAGCCACCAGGTGGTAGCTGGCTCCGCAGCTCTCGCAGACGCGGCGGCCGCTCATGCGCTCCATGATCTCCTCGTCGGAGATCTCAATGGAGACCACGGCGTCGAAGTGGATCCCAGCGTCTTCCAGGGCTTCCGCCTGGGCGATGGTGCGGGGCACGCCGTCCAGGATGTAGCCGTTCTTGCAGTCGTCCTCCGCCAGGCGCTCGGTGATGATACCGATGATGACCTCATCGGGCACCAGATGGCCCGCGTCCATGAAGGACTTGGCCTTCAGGCCGGTGGGCGTGCCGTTCTTGATGGCGGCACGGAGGATGTTGCCGGTGGAAATCGTGGGTACATTCAGCTCCTTGCACAGGCGCTCGGCCTGAGTGCCTTTACCGGCGCCGGGGGCGCCCAATAAAATCAGCTTCATGTGTTTCCCCTTTTCTCTTATTCCAGGAAGCCCTTATACTGACGCATCAGCATCTGGGATTCCAGGGCCTTCACCGTCTCCAGAGCGACGCCCACCACGATGATGACGGAGGTGCCGCCGATGGACAGACTGCCGTTGCCGACGATCTTACCCAGCAGCAGCGGGCAGATGGCCACGATGCCCAGATAGATGGCGCCGAACAGGGTGATCTTGTTCAGGACCCGCTTGATGAAGTCCACAGTGGGCTTGCCGGGACGGAAGCCCGGGATAAAGCCGCCCTGCTTCTTCAGGTTGTTGGCGACCTCAACAGGGTTGAACTGGATGGTGGAGTAGAAGTAGCTGAAGCCGATGATCAGCACGAAGTAGATGACCATGTAGAGCACGGACTTCGTGTCGATGAACTGGCTCAGCTTGTAGCTGAAGGAGTTCTCGTCGCCCACGCCGGTGAACGCCATGATGGTGGCGGGCAGGGAGGCGATGCTCTGTGCGAAGATGATGGGCAGCACACCGGCCATGCTCACCTTCATGGGCAGGTTGGTGGTCTGGCCACCGTACATCTTCCGGCCCACCTGACGCTTGGCGTACTGCACGGGAATGCGGCGCTCGGCGTCGTTGATGAACACGATGAAGACGATCAGGGCCAGGACGCCCACCAGGATCAGCACCACGGCCCAGGGAGCCAGAGCGCTGTCCAGACGGTTCTGCGCCATCTGGGCGGCCTGGGTGGCGCCGTAACCCTCGGCGGTGTAGCTCTGGGTCAGGGAGTCCAGGGTGATGGTGCCGGCCTTGACGGCGGACCAGGTCTGGACGTTGGTGATCATGCTGGACACCATGGTGGGAACGCGGGACAGGATGCCGGCAAACAGGATGATGGAGATGCCGTTGCCCACGCCGAACTCGGTGACCTGCTCGCCCATCCACATGACGAAGGAGGAACCGGCCACGAAGGACACGATGATGACCAGGGCGTGCCAGATGGTGGGATCAGCCACGTTCAGCAGGCCGTAGTTCTTCATCATCAGGAAGTAGCCCCAGCCCTGCAGCAGCGCGATGGCGATGGTGGCGTAGCGGGTGATGGACTGGATCTTCTTCCGGCCCTCCTCGCCGCCGTCACGGGCCAGCCGCTCCAGGTAGGGGATAGCCACCGTCAGCAGCTGGATGATGATGGAGCTGTTGATATAGGGCTGGATGCTCAGGGCGAACAGCGTGGCCTGGGCGAAAGCGCCGCCGGACATCACGTTGTACAGGCCCAGGATGGTGGTGCTCTGGCCGGCCAGATAGGCGGACAGCAGCTTCACATTGACAAAGGGAACCGGAATCGCATTACCAATGCGGAAAATCAGCAGGATCAGGAGTGTAAAGATGATCTTCTTCCGCAGCTCGGGGATACCCCACGCTTTGCGAATCGTCTGGATCACGTTACATCACCTCTGCCTTTCCGCCAGCCGCCTCGATAGCTTCCTTGGCAGACTTGGAGAAAGCAGAAGCCTTGACAGTGACTTTCTTGGTCACCTGGCCGTTGCCCAGGACCTTGTAGCCATAGACACACTTGGACAGGATGCCCTTTTCCAGCAGAGCCTCAGCAGTGACAGTGTCACCGTCCTCAAACTTATTCAGAGCGCTCAGGTTGATGATCTCCAGAGGCTCGGCAAAGATGTTGTTGAAGCCGCGCTTGGGGACACGACGGACCAGAGGCATCTGGCCGCCTTCGAAACCGACACGGACCTTGCCGCCGGAACGGGCCTTCTGGCCCTTGTGGCCGCGGCCGCCGGTCTTGCCGTTGCCGCTGCCGGCGCCCCGGCCCTTACGGTAGGCCTGACGGACGGAACCCTCAGCGGGAGACAGTTCACTCAGCTTCATTATTTGTTACCTCCCTCTGTGACCTGCAGCAGATAGCCGATCTTGGCGATCTTGCCGCGGGTCTGGTCGTTGTCGGGCTGCACGGTGATGTCACCGATCTTGCGCAGGCCCAGGGAATTCGCAGTGGCGACCTGTTTTTCCAGGCGGCCGTTCAGGCTCTTGACGAGCTTGATCGTTAAATTAGCCATGTTGAAGTCCTCCTTAGCCGACGATCTCTTCAACGCTCTTGCCGCGGATGCGGGCGACTTCCTCGGGGCTCCGCATGGAGCGCAGGCCCTCGAAAGCGGCGGCCACCACGTTGTTGGCGTTGTTGGAGCGCAGGCACTTGGTCCGGATATCCTTAATGCCGGCAGCCTCCACGATGGCACGAACAGCACCGCCGGCGATGACGCCGGTACCGGGGGCGGCGGGCTTCATCAGCACGCGGCCGGCGCCGGCCACACCGATGGTCTCGTGGGGGATGGTGGTCCCGGACAGGTTCACGGTGATCATGTTCTTCTTGGCGGCCTCCAGGCCCTTGCGGATGGCCTCGGGGACCTCGGCGGCCTTGCCCAGGCCATAGCCGACCTTACCCTTCTGATCGCCGACGACGACCAGAGCGGCAAACTTCATAACACGACCGCCCTTGACGGTTTTGGACACGCGGTTGAGGGCAACAACCTTTTCCGTGTACTCGCTGGGTTCTCTTTCAAATCTCGGCATAATTGTTGTTCCTCCCTCCTTAGAATTTCAGGCCGCCCTCACGGGCACCCTCAGCCAGAGCCTGCACGCGGCCGTGATACAGGTAACCGCCACGATCGAACACGACCGTCTCGATACCCTTGGCCTTGGCGCGCTCGGCCACCAGCTTGCCAACGGCGGTAGCAGCGGCGATGTTGCCGCCGTAACCCTCGATGGCCTTATCCAGGGAAGAAGCGGAAGCCAGGGTCACGCCGTTGACATCGTCGATGACCTGGGCGTAGATGTTGGCTTCGCTGCGGAACACATTCAGACGGGGCATTTCGGGAGTGCCGGAGATCTTGCCGCGCACTCTCTTATGACGCTTCAGACGCTGAGCGTTGGTATTGGGTCTTTTAATCATATCGGCACACCTCCTTACTTCTTGGCGCCGGTCTTACCGACCTTGCGGCGGATGACTTCATCGGCGTACTTGATGCCCTTGCCCTTATAGGGCTCGGGGGGACGCTTTTCACGGATCTCGGCGGCAAACTGGCCGACAGCCTGCTTGTCGCAGCCGTGGACGATGATTTTATTGGGAGCGGGGACATCGATGGTGATGCCCTCGATCTCGGGAACGATCACCTGGTGAGAGAAGCCCAGGTTCATGACCAGGTTCTTGCCCTCTTTGGCAACACGGTAGCCAACGCCGTTGACTTCCAGTTCCTTCTTGTACTCCTCGTGAACGCCGGTGATCATGTTGCTCAGCAGCGTCCGGGTCAGGCCGTGCAGGCTGCGGTGCAGCTTGTCCTCGGAGGGGCGATCCACGGTGATCGTATTGCCTTCCTGTTTAATGATCATTTCGGGGCGCAGCGCCTTCGTCAGCTCGCCCTTGGGTCCCTTGACGGTAACCACATTACCCTCGGCGATGGAAACGGTCACGCCGGCGGGAACGGTAATGGGCATTCTGCCAATTCTCGACATTGTTCAAATACCCTCCTTACCAAACGAATGCCAGGACTTCGCCGCCGACATGAGCCTCGCGGGCCTTCTTGTCGGTCATGACGCCCTTGGAAGTGGAAATGATGGCGATACCCAGGCCGCGGAGCACGCGGGGCAGCTCATCAGCGCCCACATAGACGCGCAGGCCGGGCTTGCTGACACGGCGCAGGCCGGTGATGACCTTCTCCTTGCCGGCGTTGTACTTCAGGGTCACGTGGATCATGCCCTGCAGACCGTCGTCCACCACCTGGTAGCTCTTGATATAGCCCTCATCCAGCAGGATCTGAGCGATGCTCTTCTTCATGTTGGAAGCGGGGATATCAACAGTCTCATGCTTGGCATTGTTGGCGTTGCGGATGCGGGTCAGCATATCCGCAACAGGATCAGTGATATGCATTCTGAATATCCTCCTATTTTAGAGTTACGGCATTGCCGTTTCGGCAGCGAGGTATCACTATGAATGGAGCAGTCCGCTCGCGCGTGGTGCCCAATTCACAGTGACCTTTCGCCATCCGTCTATCAACCAGAGTCCCATATCACACGGGCTCTTGGCTGCAAAGAAGTTGTTCCGCGCGTCCGCCGGAGCGGAGCACCCGCGCGGGGGTCTGCCGGAGCAAAAGCTCACGGCAGAGGGCTGTCAGGAGATGTCTCCCAACAGCGTTCTATCGAAGAAAACCTTCCGATAGAAGGTGCCTGTTTCTGAAGGATTTTTTCGTCAGGCGAAGCGTCGGCCGCGAAGGCGTATCGTTGATACGTCGAGCGGACGCCGCAAAGCATGGCGGAAAAAGACTCAGAAAGAGGCTTTTCTGACTCCGGGGATCTCGCCCTTGTAGGCCAGCTCCCGGAAGCAGATACGGCAGACGCCGTAGTCACGCAGATAGGCGTGGGGACGACCGCACAGCTTGCAGCGGTTGTACTTCCGGGTGGAGTACTTGGGAGCAGCCTGCTGCTTCAGGATCATGGATTTCTTAGCCATTTTGTTCTTCCTCCTTAGCGGGCGAAGGGAGCGCCGACCTGCTGGAGCAGAGCGCGGGCCTCTTCGTCGGTCTGAGCGGTGGTGACGATGATGATGTCCATACCGCGGATCTTGTCGATCTTATCGTACTCGATCTCGGGGAAGATCAGCTGTTCCTTAATGCCCAGGGAGTAGTTGCCCCGGCCATCGAAGGCGTTGGGATTGATACCGGAGAAATCGCGGACGCGGGGCAGGGCCACGTTGAACAGGCGGTCCAGGAACTCCCACATCTTGTCGCCGCGGAGAGTGACCTTCGCGCCGATGGGCATATCCTCACGGATCTTGAAGTTAGCGATGGACTTGCGGGCCTTGGTGATGATGGGCTTCTGACCGGTGATCTGGCTCAGATCGCTGACCACGTTCTCCAGCACCTTGGAGTTCTCACGAGCCTCGCCGCAGCCCACGTTGACAACGACCTTGTCGATCTTGGGGATCTGCATGACGCTCTTGTACTGGAACTGCTTCATCAGAGCGGGAGCGACCTCGGCCTTGTACTTCTCTTTCAGTCTTGCCATTGTTCGTCTCTCCTCTCTTACAGATTGGCGCCGCAGTGCTTGCACACGCGGACGTTCTTGCCATTCTCAGCCTTGTGGGCAACGCGGGTAGCCTTGCCGCACTTGGGGCACACCACCTGCACCTTGCAGGCGGCGATGGCAGCCTCGCGCTTGACGATGCCGCCCTCCTCGCCCTGACGGCGGGGCTTCACGTGGCAGGTCACCATGTTGATGCCCTCCACGACCACCTTGCCGTCGGCGGGGACGGTGCCCAGGACCTTGCCCTGCTTGCCCTTGTCCTTGCCGGACAGAACAACGACGGTGTCGTTCTTCTTGATATTCATAGACATGTTCGGCACCCTCCTCAAATGACTTCGGGAGCCAGGGACAGGATCTTCATGTAATCCTTGTCGCGCAGCTCTCTTGCGACCGGCCCAAAGATACGGGTACCTCTGGGGTTCTTGTCGTCCTTGATCAGGACGGCGGCGTTATCATCGAAGCGGACATAGGTGCTGTCAGCACGGCGGATGCCCTTGGCGCTGCGGACGATAACAGCCTTGACGACCTCGCCCTTCTTCACGGTGCCGCCGGGAGTGGACTTGCGGACGGACGCCACGATGACGTCGCCGATGTTGCCGAACTTCCGGGCGGAACCGCCCAGGACGCGGATGCACTTGATCTCCTTGGCGCCGGTGTTATCGGCAACCTTCAGATAGCTTTCCTGCTGAATCATACCTCGGCACCTCCTTACTTCGCTTTTTCAACGATCTCGACCACGCGCCACCGCTTGTCCTTGGACAGGGGGCGGGTCTCCATGACCTTCACGGTATCGCCAATGCCGCACTCGTTGTTCTCGTCGTGGGCCTTCAGCTTATAGGTGCGGCCAACGATCTTCTTGTACAGAGGATGGGCCACGCGGTCGGCGATGGCGACCACCACGGTCTTGTCCATCTTGTCAGAAACGACCTTGCCGACTCTGGTCTTCCGGGAGGAAGTTCTCTTTTCTTCGCTCATCTTCACTTACCTCCTTCTCACTGCTTGTCGGAAGCCTGGAGCTCCCGCAGAACGGTCTTGACTCGGGCAATGTCACGCTTGGTCTCCTTGATCTTCAGTGGATTGTCCAGCTGATTGGTAGCGTGCTGCATCCGGAGATAAAACAGGTCCTTCTTCAGGCCGGTCAGCTTCTCGTTGAGCTGCTCGGCGTTCATCTTACGAATTTCAGTTGCCTTCATCTCACTCACCTGCTTCCTCTGCCGCAGCGGGCGCATCAGCCGCAACGATCTTCGTCTTGATGGGCAGCTTGTGGCTGGCCAGACGGAGCGCCTCGCGGGCAACTTCCTCAGATACGCCGGCGATCTCAAACATGATCCGGCCGGGCTTCACGACAGCCACCCAGAACTCGGGGGAACCCTTACCGGAACCCATGCGGGTGTCGGCGGGCTTCTTCGTGACGGGCTTGTCGGGGAAAATCTTGATCCAGACCTGACCGCCACGCTTGGTGTAGCGGGTCATGGCGATACGGGCCGCCTCGATCTGGTTGCTGGTGATCCATGCGGGCTCCAGAGCCTGGAGACCGAACTCACCATAGGACACGGTATTGCCGCGAGTGGCCTTACCGGTCATACGGCCGCGGTGGACGCGGCGGTACTTTACTCTCTTCGGCAGAAGCATTACTGCGCTCCTCCTTCCTTAGCGGGAGCCGCGGGAGCTGCGGGGGCAGCCGCCGGGCGGGTGTTGGTGTTGGGTCTGAAGCCACCCTGGGGACGGCCCTGGCCATTGGCGCGGTTGAAGCCGCCCTGGCCGCCGGCGCGGTTGAAGCCGCCGCCCTGACGGTCACGGTTGAAACCGCCGCCCTGACGGTCGCGGTTGAAGCTGCCGCGACGGTCGCCGCGGGAATCACCGTCCCGGCGGGGCCGGCGCTCACGACGCTCCTGATAGGGCTTGGAGGTGTCCATGGTGCGGGGGGTGGTGCGCAGGGTCTGGCTGAGGACCTCGCCCTTGTAGATCCACACCTTCACGCCGATGCGGCCGAAGGTGGTGGCGGCCTCCGCGAAGCCGTAGTCGATGTCGGCGCGGATGGTCTGCAGGGGGATGGTGCCCTCATGATAGTGCTCCACGCGGGCGATCTCGGCGCCGCCCAGACGGCCGGAGCAGCAGGTCTTGATGCCCTTGGCGCCGGCGCGCATGGCGCGGGCCATGGAGTTCTTCATCGCGCGGCGGAAGGAGATGCGCTTCTCCAGCTGCTGGGCGATGTTCTCAGCGACCAGCTGAGCGTCCATGTCGGGGTTCTTGACCTCGACGATGTTCAGGCGGACCTTCTTGCCGATGAGCTTCTCAACGGCCAGACGGTACTGCTCGATCTGCTCGCCGCCCTTGCCGATGACCATGCCGGGGCGGGCGCAGTGCAGATAGACGGTGACGGTATCGGCGCTGCGCTCGATCTCGATCTTGGGCACGCCGGCGCCGTACAGGGTCTTCTTCAGGTACTTGCGGATCTTCTGATCCTCGACGATCAGGTCGCCGACCTTCTCTTCACTGGCATACCAACGGGAATCCCAGTCTTTGATGACGCCCACGCGCAGGCCGTGGGGATTAACTTTCTGTCCCATAAAAACTGTCTCCTCCCTTTCTTATGCCTTTTCCGCCACAGCGATGGTGACGTGAGAAGTTCTCTTGTTGATGCGGTAGGCACGGCCCTGGGCCCGGGGCATCATCCGCTTCAGGATGGGGCCGGGAGTGGCGTAGACCTCAGCAACGTACAGCTTGGAGGGGTCCATGCCGAAGTTGTTCTCCGCATTGGCGGCGGCGCTCTTCAGCAGCTTCATCAGGGGCTCAGAGGCAGCCTTGGGGGTCTGCATCAGGATGGCGGTCGCGGTGGCCACATCCTTGCCGCGGATCAGGTCGCAGACGATCTGGACCTTCCGGGGAGCGATGCGGACATAGCGCAGATAAGCCTTGGCAGTCTTGATTTCTTCCATGTTCTGCATCCTCCTTCGTTAAGCTTTCTTGGCGTGGCCGCGGAACGTGCGGGTGGGAGCGAACTCACCCAGCTTGTGGCCGACCATGTCTTCCTGGATATACACGGGAACGTGCTTGCGGCCGTCGTGGACGGCGATGGTGTGACCGACGAAGGCGGGGAAGATGGTGGAGCTGCGGCTCCAGGTCTTCAGGACCTTCTTCTCGTTCTTCGCGTTCATTTCCTCGACCCGCTTCAGAAGCTCAGGGGCAACATACGGGCCTTTTTTAATGGATCTGCTCATATTTCCTTGCCTCCTTACTTCTCGTTGCGGCGCTTCACGATGAACTTATTGGTGGGGTTCTTGCCCTTGCGGGTCTTGTAGCCCATGGTGGGCTTGCCCCAGGGAGTCACAGGGCCGGGACGGCCGACGGGCGCGCGGCCCTCGCCGCCGCCGTGGGGATGGTCGTTGGGGTTCATGACGGAACCGCGGACCGTGGGACGCCAACCCATGTGGCGCTTGCGGCCGGCCTTGCCGATGTTGATGTTCTCGTGCTCGATGTTGCCCACCTGACCGATGGTGGCGTAGCAGTTGGTACGCACAATGCGGACCTCGCCGGAGGGCATACGGATCTGGGCGTCGCCGCCCTCCTTGGCCATCAGCTGAGCGGCGGTACCGGCGGCGCGCACCAGCTGGGCGCCGTTGCCGGGATGCATCTCAATGTTGTGGATGACCGTACCAACGGGGATGTTGGCCAGGGGCAGAGCGTTGCCGGGCAGGATGTCGGCGTCGGGACCGGTCATGATCTTGTGGCCGGCCTTCAGGCCGAGAGGCGCCAGGATGTAGCGCTTCTCGCCGTCCTCATACTGGATCAGGGCGATGTTGGCGCTGCGGTTGGGATCGTACTCCAGACGCAGGACGGTGGCGGTGCCGACCTTGTCCCGCTTGAAGTCGATGACGCGGTACTT
>Ga0129314_1001185_pt1 | contig 19709 bp, 17 predicted proteins | sample O1111metagenome_FD_94431 | JGI IMG/M metagenome (GOLD analysis project Ga0129314, IMG submission 94431) | Orangutan individual fecal microbial communities from fecal samples from Wisconsin, USA - O1111 metagenome | ecosystem: Host-associated > Mammals > Digestive system > Large intestine > Fecal... | reverse complement strand
CCGGGGTGGAGGCGTCGGGTCCGGGGTAGACAGGCCCGCCCTCGCCGGGGTTGGGCAGCGGAACCACCGGACGGTTGCGGGAGTAAAAAGCATGATTCGGCAGATACATAGGATGGTAGCTCCTTCATTCAAAAGTCACTGTATTCCATCCTATGTCGCAGCCGCAGTGGTTGTTCCGGTACCGGAAAACAGCGGTACGGTGCTGGGAAAACGCATTCATGCTCTAAAGCGCTGTATATGCTTCCCCCTGTGCCGGCATGTGCGGAAAGGGATATTTAGAAAAGACCCAAAGATGCTTTGCAAAGATCACCCGATTCGGGGGAGAAGACCGCACCGAAGCTTTAGCGGTTCCATATACCTGAAAAGTGTGGTATCCGCCGGCTGGATCTTCAGAAGCAATCAAGCGGAGGCAGGAAACAATTCAGCTTTTGCTAAGAAATATATGTAAATATATACATATTATGGATAATTGATTATGATTTGAGCAGGAGCTGAGACAATTAACAACATGAAAAAGGAGCATTCATATGGCAAAACGAAAACTGTCCCTGCCGGTTCGAATTTTTATCGGCATGTTCCTCGGCATCCTTACCGGGCTTTGCTTTTTGGGCAGCCCTGAGTTTACCACGCAGTATATCAAACCATTCGGCACCATTTACATCAATCTGTTGAAATTCCTGGTGGTTCCGGTCGTTCTGTTTTCGATCACGGACGGCGTTGTTTCCCTGAAGGACCTTCGGCGGGTCGGGTCGGTCGGAATCCGTACCTTTGTTTACTATATCTTCACTACCGCTGTGGCTGTTATCATAGGGCTTGCTTTGGCCAACGCCTTTGTCGGAGCATTTCCCCGTCTGGAAACGAGCGGAGCGGAATATGCGGCGACCAGCTCGAATGTAATGGATGTCATCGTGGGAATTTTCCCGAGCAACGCGCTCCAGCCGATGGTGACTTCGGATATGCTCCCTGTCATCGTGATCGCCCTGTTTGCCGGAGCGGGCATTCTTTCTGCCGGTGAAAAGGGAGAAAAAATTGCGGAGCTGGTCAACTGTATGAGCGAGGTCGTCATGAAGATCATGATGATGATCATCCAGATTACTCCGATTGGTGTATTCTGCCTGATGTGCAACGTGGTTGCGGTCAATGGCCCTTCCATCGTCGGTTCTCTGGCCATCGTCATCGGTGTCGCCTATCTGGGGTATCTGCTCCATGTGGTGCTGGTTTATGGGTTTAGCGTTCGGTTCCTCAGCGGCATGAGTCCCATCACTTTTTTCCGGGGATTGGCTCCCGCCATGATCTGCGCCTTTACGACAACCTCCTCCAACGCGACACTGCCGCTCAATATCGAGTGCTGCAACAAAATGGGGGCGGAACCGGAGATCAGTTCGTTTGTGCTGCCGCTGGGGGCGACCATCAACATGGACGGCACCGCAATTTATCAGGCGGTCGCCACCGTCTTTATCGCCAGCTGCTATGGAATTACCCTGACACTCTCACAGATGGCCATGGTGGTTCTGACCGCTACGCTGGCTTCCATCGGCACTGCCGGTGTGTCCGGAGCGGGGATGGTCATGCTTTCGATGGTGCTGAGCGCCGTTGGAATCCCGGTGGAGGGCATTGCCCTGATCGCCGGCGTGGATAAGATTTTTGACATGGGGCGCACCACCCTGAACATCACCGGAGATGCGACCTGCGCGATCTGGATTTCGAAGCAGGAGCGGGCGCGCGCTGCCGCAAAATAGATGCCGCAGGCGCGGACCGAATAAAAAATGCCCCGGGATATTTCCCGGGGCATTTTGCGGGACAGAACCCGCCGTTTCAGCGCACCATGCAGTACTGCTTGAGGCTGAAATGTTTCTGAACCACTTCAAAAAGATGGAAACCGTAGTGCTCATACATCTTGACATTATGCTCGTTGTGCGTTTCCAGCGAAACGAGAAGCCTGTTCTCATCGGCATAGTCGCGCACCGCATTCATCAGTTTGGTGGCAATGCCTTTGCCGCGCATCGAGGGCCGCACCGAAAAGTAGATAATATGCATCCGCCGGTCGGTGTGCAGGTCGTTGGTCCACTCGGAGTTGAGGTAGGCCTTCCCTTTGATGAAGTTCCAAAGGGTTTTAAGCGAATGGTCGTCACGAATCAGGTAAAGATTGGTCTTGAGCGCGTAGAACAGCTCGATGGCATAATACTTGAGCGGGTTGTAGGGCTCGCTTTCGTCCGAAACAATGATAATTCCGTTGAGATCGGGGCTGTCGGCATAGATTTCGCAGTTTTCAAAGAGTTCATCGAGATCGCAGCTAAAAAGTTCCGGCAGAAGTTTTTGACGTTTTTCTGCTTGCGGGATCAAGTTGAGGTAGAGAGGATCTTTTGCGAAGGATTCGGTCAGCAGCGAATTGAGCTTCTCGATATCCTTTTTCTCTACACGGTATAATCGGTCTGTTTTCACAGTTTCACTCACCTTTGTATCGTTGGAGATTGGTTGTTTTGCATATTCCACCAGGCGAGTTTTGGCTAGTTCATAATTCCACCCCTATGGAAGAACGCGTTTTTCCGCGCTCCCGATTTGCCGGATGGAGCTGCTTCTCTGAACAATTTCAGTATAGCATTCTATACGAGTCTTTCGCAAACGGATTGTGCAAGGTTTAATCGCAATTGACCGCGGCCAACCGCGTTTTGTTTTGCCAAACGGCGGGTAAACTCCCGAAACCTCTTTATTTCATTAAAATACTCGGATTTCCTCCGCCTGCTCCAGAAGAGAGGCGAGGGTGCGGCAGTCCTCGGTTTCCTGGCGGATGCTCTGTGCGAGAAGGCGGCGCTGCGCGTCCTGCGCCTGTCTGATTTCCCGCAGAATCCGGGAGGAGTCCGCTCGGTTTTCCTCCAGCGAGCGTACGGCTTCGAACAGCTCGCAGTGTCCGGGAAGCCGTCCCGCACCCCACATCAGCCGTTCGGCGGGCTGATGGAGCGCATAGTCGGTAAAATGACGGCAGACCTCGCGGCTGAAGAAACGGGCATAGTGGTTGGCGTCGATTCCGGCGAGAGCCTCGAGCGCACCGCGCTGGTCGCCCAGCGTGAGCGCCTCGGCTGCACGCGCAAGCAGAGTCAAATTGCGCTGGGCATACTGATGCGGAAAGATCACCTCGTCGTGCCATGTCAGGCGTACAAAGGCATCCTCGCAGAAACGGAAGGCGGCAAGCAGCTCCCGTTCCAAAGGCCGGGAATCCGCCCAGAGCCGGGCGGCCTCCGCGTCTCTGGGCGGGAGAGACGCAAAGTGCCGGTTGAGTGCGCCGACCCGGTCGCGGCAGCGGCCGGCCGCCCGAAGCGCTTTTCCGGCCGCCTCCATCAGCGCGTCTGTCTGCTGTGAACCGGACCACTCCCGATCAAGGGAGCCGCACAGCGCTTCCAGCCGCGGAGAAAAATCGAGGGGCGGCAGCAGGCAGCGGTCAAAGGCCAGCAGCAGGCAGCCGTACAGCTCATGATGGAAACGGTAAATATCGGGATCGTAGGCGTCGTCGTTGTCGAATTGGGAGTGGTAGTGAGTCTCCATAAAGCTCCCGCCGGCAAAATCGTTGACCAGCGAGGGGACGCCCGCGATTGAGAGGGAGAAGTCATCCGACCAGGTCAGGACGGGGGAGACGACCGAAACCCCGTCAGGGTAGATATGTCCCACATCCCGGAATCCCAGCGAGAATTCCCGGAGAAAACCCGCGTACTCGTAGACGCAGCGGATGACATCCTGTGTATCGTGGGCATAGGCGGGAAGTTCAAAATTCAGGTCGGCGATGATTCTTCCGGCCCACTCGGGACGCACCCGGAAAATCTGGCTGTAGGCGCCCGTGGACCAGTCGTACTTGGTATCGGAAACGCCCCACTCCTCTGCGGCCATCGCACAGAAAACGACGGTATGACGCGGTTTGATTCCGCTTGCGGCAAGGGCCCGCGCGATGCCGAGCATCAGCGCGACGGCGGCGTTATCGTCCTGAAAGCCGGAAAAATAGCTGTCGTAATGCGCGCTGACCAGAATCATCGAGTCTGGGTCCGCGCCGGGAATGCTGCCTACAATATTATAAGAGGTCTGCCCGGGGGTTACGGTGGAATGCGCGTCAAACAGAACGGAGATTTCTCCGTCCTCCATCTGGGCGCGCAGTGCGCGGGCATCCCGGCGCGAAAGGGAAAAGGCGGGGGCGTCGGCCGGACCGCAGATGTTCTGAGCGTTCAGGGCGGCGGAATCCACCTCGCCGTAGCCGTTCTGCTGTACGGCGATCACCGCGGCCGCGCCGTGCAGGTAGGCCTGATAAACCGGGTAGGAAATCCACCAGTCATCCCGCTGGTTGATATCGGCGAGCACCAGCTTGCCGCGTACGTCGAGCCGGGAAAGCTCGGCTTCGGTGCAGCGGCCGGCGTCAACGACGGCAAAACGTTTCCAGCCGCCGGTGTGAAAATTGGTCTGGTAGCCGCCGAGTTCGCAGTAATGCTCGCCGTCCTCGTCATCGGTAAACTGCATCCGCGCCTTGCAAAATTCCCAGCCGTCAACAGGGAAGGGATCTTTGCGCAGGTCGGACAATCCGATGGCGCGCATCTCCTCCAGCAGCATTTCACCGGTTTCGAATTCCGCTCTGGAACCGGCGGTACGGTAACCGAGCACTGAATTGGTCCTAAAGCGCTCCATCCGCTTTGCCAGCCGGTAGGAGGCGTCAGGGTCAACCAGCGAGAGGTAGGCGCTTTGGTCCGAGGTGGGCCTTGTCATGGCAGACATCTTCTTTCAAAAGGAGTCGGGATCTCCGGTTAAGCCGGAGGGTTGAGCAGATCCCGGAAGGACATGATGCGGCATGCCGCTCAATGGAAGCTGAAATGTTCCGTTTGCATCGACCGCCCCGCCAGCCCGTCAGGAGGCTGGCGCTGTTGGGGTGACCGCCTCCCGCTGTCCGAAGGCCGTTGCCAGTCCGTTTCGCCCGGCCTTTGAAGTGCAGGCTTTTCTGCCATCACCGGCAGAGCCGGCGGTTCTGTTTGCAAAAGCGGTGCAATAGGAAAACGCGATGCGAAAAGGCCGGCATTTCGCATCGCGCGGAGACGGGGCAAATTTGCGGGCAGAGCGGGAAATTTGCAGCGGAGAGAAGGGGCGTTCTGCGAATGCGGCATGAATCGGAGCCGGTCAGGAAAGCGCGCGGCAAAACCGCTTGAGGAATTCCGCAACGACGCTGCGGGGGCAGGCGAGGTTGATCCGCTCGAAGCCCTCGCCGCCTTCCCCGAAGATCACCCCTTCGTCAAGGGCGAGGTGTCCCCGGTGCAGCATTCGTTCGGCCAGCTCGTCGGGAGAGAATCCGTAGCCCCGGCAGTCCACCCAAAGCAGGTAGGTGCCCTGCGAAGGGATCACCCGCGCGAGCGGAAGCTCCCGGGCAATAAAGTCGGCGGCAAAGCGGAAGTTTTCATCGACATAGGCGTTCATCTGGTCAACCCAGTCCTCCGCCTCGTTGTAGGCCGCGATCATCGCGGTTACACCGAGAGCACCGGGATGGAAAAGTCCGGTACGCTCAATGGTCTGACGCTTCCAGAGCGCCTGATATTCGGGGTTGGGGATCACGATGCTTGACATCTGCATTCCCGCGAGGTTGAAGGTTTTGCTTGGAGCGGTGCAGGAGATGATTCGATGGCGGTATTCGGGACAGAGCTTGAGCAGCGGATGGTGCTTTACCCCCGCCCGGACGATATCACAGTGAATTTCATCGGCAATGATCCACTTATCCCGTGCTTCGCAGAGGGAGACGACGGCTTTCAGCTCTTCCTGCGTCCAAACCCGTCCGGAAGGGTTGTGAGGGCTGCATAGGATCATTCCTTTGACGGCGGGATCGTCCAGTTTGGCCGCAAGATCGCCGAAATCCATCGTGTAATCATCGTCGCGGCAGATCAGCGGATTCTGGACCACCCGGCGGCCGTTGCCCGCGATTTTTCCGGCGAAGGGACCGTAGACAGGGTTTTGGATGACAATGCCGTCCCCTTCGTCCGAGAGAATGCTGACCAGAGCGCCGAGCGCGGGGACAACCCCGGGCGAGAAAAAAATTTCACCGGGGTCAATCTCCCAGCCGAACCGCCGGAAAAACCAGCCGGTGATTGCGGCCATGCATTCAGGGGTTTTGTATTGGGTATATCCAAGGATTCCCTCGTCAATCCGGCGGTGCAGCGCTTCAAGGATCGGGTCGGCACAGGCAAAGTCCATGTCGGCGATCCAGAGGCTCAGCACATCGTCCGGCGCTCCCTTGGGAAGCTGAAGCAGTTTTTTGGCTTGGGTCCCGCTGCGGTCGATGACCCGGTCAAAATTGTAGTGTTTCATGGCTTACATCTCCTTTGGGCGTGACGGAATTCGAAATGCAGCAAGGATAGTGTAACCCAATCGGGGATAAAGCGCAAGCACCCGCAGGAATGCTTTCCTGCGGATGCTGCGCAGAGCTTGCTTATACGCCGTAGTAGAAGGCGTCGCCGGGCAGCTGGCCGCCGACCGACTTGGGGTTCTGTTCGAAAAGGACGGAGAGATAGCCTGAGAGCTTCTCCTTCATATCGGTGCTCTCAATCAGAACGATATTGCAGTAAGGCAGGGCTTTTACCGCAACGGCGGCAGGGACAATATTGTATTCCCCGATCAGTTCCGCCGCCTCTTCCATGTTTTCGTTCACAAATTTGACCGAATCCCCGTAGCCGTTGAGAAAATCGTCGAGCTCTTCGGGGCGGTTTTCGATAAACTCGGTGCGGGCAATTACCACGCCGGTAAGCAGAGAACTGGGATTTGGCTCATCCTTCTGGACGGCGTCCCATTCCTCAGTCAGATCGAGAGCGATGCGGATATCGGGATTTTTGGCCTGCGCGGTGGCCACAAACGGCTGAGGCAGCATGGCGATTCCATCCTCATCGGAAGTCAGGGCGGCGACGCACTCGGCATGCTCTGATTTCCATTCGATGGTGACATCCTTGCCGGGAGTAAGGCCGTTCTGTTCCAGAATGTAGTTCAGGGCGTATTCGGGAGTTGCGCCCTTTCCGCTGGCGTAGATTGTCCTGTCCTTCAGATCGGCGGCAGTCTGTACCGTTTCGCCTGCCTCGACAACATAGAGAACACCGAGGGTGTTGATGCCGATGACCTGAATTTTCCCCTGGGTGTTATTGTAGAGGACTGCGGCGAGATTGGCCGGAACAGCGGCGATATCCACCTCGCCCTGCACGATCTTGGGAGTAACCTCGTCGATGGCGGCGGCGATGGTGAAATCATAGAGTCCGGTTTCCCCATTTTCCTGCATCAGCTGCACCATGCCCATCGCGGTCGGTCCCTTGAGGGCCATGACCCGGACCGCTCCGGAGGAACCCGCATCGCTTTCGGAGGAAGCAGGCTCCCCGCTGGAAGCGGGCGCCGCTTCGGAAGAGGATTCCGCCTCGGAGGGAGCCGCGGACCGGTCGGCGGGAACAGAGGGTGCGGGCGCCGCCGGTTGGGGGGCGGGTTCGGAAGAGCCCGTTTCATTTGGAGCGGAGACGGAGGAGGGGGCCGCAGACGTTTCAGCCTGCGAAGAGGAAGCGCCCGCGCAGCCCGCAAGCAGAGAAAGCCCCAGCGCAAGCGCGAGGGACAGAGACAGCAATTTCTTCATGGGAAGGAATCCTTTCTTTTCGCAAAATTTTGTGCCGACGGCACAACCGCGGATGTGAACCTTCTGGGGGTTGTTTTGGTTAGCGACCGCTAATCTCCGCGGCTACTCCTATTTTAATAGATCGCCGCGGTAATTGCAAGACCTGAAACGGGGACCGCCTGATTTTGCCGAAAAGAAAGAGGTAGCCGCCGGGGTATTTTTTCATTATAATAAGAATAAACCGAAAACCGCAAGAATGATGAAACGCATCACCGGAATCTTTGCTACAATCGTCCGCCGGGGAGGGGATCAGATGACCGGATGCAAAGTTGAAAGCATCGCGGCAGCGGTGGAATATATTGAATCACATCTGGATGAGAAGGTCGATCTGAAGCTGGTCGCGGATGCGGTCCACTATTCCAAGTACCACCTGCACCGCGTTTTTTCCGGGACGGTTGGGCTGACCATTCATAACTATACGCAGCGCCGCAGGCTGACGGAGGCGGCAAAGCTGCTGGTCTTTTCTAAAAAACCGATTATGGAGATCGCGCTGGAGGCGGGTTATGAAAGCCAGCAGGCATTTACCGACGCCTTTACGGCGATGTATAAGCGGCCGCCCCGCAGATACCGGGAGGGGGAGCGGTTTTATCCTCTTCAGCTTCCGTTTCACCCGGGCGAAAACGTGTCCGTTCCCCGCGGCGCAGCGGCGTGGGAGATCGCTTATGCCCTGGAGAAGGACATTCCCTGCTGGATGGAGCTGGTTCGGCAGGTAATCGGCGGATTTCCGCATCTGTATGAGGAAGAATATCTTCCGGTTCTGCGGGAGCAGATCCGCCGCCGGCAGGCACTGATTCTGAAGGATGGGGTGGCCGCTGCCGGAATCCTCCTCTTTTCCCGGGAAATGAATTCCATCGGATTCTTTGGGGTTCACCCGTTTTACCGGAATCTTGGGGTCCCGGAAGCACTGCTCGACCGGGTGCTGGAGGAACTGGGGCGGGATTGCGAGGTCAGCATCACAACCTACCGCGAAGGGGACCGGGCGGATACCGGGCAGCGCAGGGCTATTATGGCTCTTGGCTTTGCTGAGGCCGAGCTGTTGGTGGAGTACGGATACCCCACCCAGCGATTTGTGCTGAAGCAAGGCGGCGCCTTTGGCGGGAAATCACCGGCGGACGGCAGTTCTTCCGGACTTTAAGAAGAGCGGGCCTTTACAGGACTTCGACGATTTTGCGGCCTACTGCAAATCGCAGGGGGGGCCTACAGCCTGCAGATCCCCAAGGTGATCGTGAGCTATGCCAAAGACGGCGAAAGAATCTGCAACGACGTGATCAACCGCCTGACCCCAGCAAGGTGACCAACGGCGTGGTACGGGCCTTCCGAAAAAAATGAGCCGGGATAATCCCGGCTCACAGCCTGAAGTCTACCGGATCGCAAAGGATTTGATGCTGTGCGGCCTGCCTGTCATCCAGTGGAGGTATAAACGGGCGGCATTTGCCAGTTCGTGAAAATAGCCCTGCATTCCCCGCAGCTCAACCACTGGGACCTCCTGTGCAGCGGGCCGGGCACGCCAAACAAGGTATGGCAATGTGAATACAAACGTAAATACGATAGCCGCAAGATATGCAACAAAGAACAGCAGGCAGAGCACGATGGGAACTGCGAAGGCTGCAAACAGACACACAGCAACCAACGGACCGCTAAAAAGCCCTTCAAGCAGAATGATCATTCCCACACCTCCCGTATCGGTTCTTTTATTTTCAGCATAGCAAATTCAACTTCAAATGCAAGGGCCTTCCAGAAAGAAAAATGAGCCGGAAGCAATGTTCCGGCTCATGGCCTAAAAGTCTGTGATATTGTATGGCTTTCCAGTCAGCCAGAAACGATATGCCTTTGTTGCATTCACCGCTTGATGCGGAAAAAATTGTAGCGACGGGCGATCCCAAAAAATATCTGGCGGCAATCCCTTCTTTCCCGTATTCCAAAAGAACCAAAAAAGGTATGGGGTGCTGTAGACTGCCGGAATAATGACGCAGCCAAGAAAAAGGACAACTGCCGAGGCAGCAAGCACAAAGAGACCGAAAGAACCCAGAAAGCCATCGAAGAAACCAAACACGCCTTGCACCTCCATAGCTCTCTTTTTAATTTCAGTATATCAAATTTTAATTCAAACGCAAGGAGGTGAAAAGGAAAATGGCATTGGAATCTATTTATAAGCTCTCGATGATTGTCAGCATGATCGACAAATGAAGGCGGTCTTTGGTACGCAGGACGCGCTCGCGGAGCTCGCCTCCCTCGGGGTGTCCGCCGAGCTCAAAAGGAATCCGGGCCCGAAGCTGGTGCTTCGGGCCCGGATTCCCCTGATCAAAATGCCGGAAAAATATCTGTAAAGGGAACTTGCTTTACTTGAAAGGTTCTGCCATTCAGATAAGAGAGATGCTCGGCACGCTCTCCCGCGTTGAATCTGATCCGGTAGGCATAAAGCGCCTGAAAGCGCCATCCGGTTCCGCGGTTGAGAGCGGCGGTGCCGTACTTGGTATCCCCGAGCAGAGGGTACCCCGCATAGGCCATCTGTGCGCGGATTTGATGGGTGCGCCCGGTCAGCAGCTCGACCTCCAGCAGCGAGAAGCGGTCGGTCTCGGCCGCGACGCGGTATTTGGTCATTGCGGTCCGTGCGCCGGGGCGGGGCTGATCATAGACGGACACCAGCTTTTCCCGCTCGTCCTTGAGCAGAAAATTCTTCAGGGTTGCCTCCTTGGGGACCGGGTGTCCAAAAACAACGCAGAGATAGTATTTTTCGATCAGGCGTTCCCGGATCAGCTCATTGGCCACCCGGAGGGTGGCGGCATTCTTTGCGGCGATGACAATTCCTCCGGTGTTGCGGTCGATTCGGTTGCAGAGGGCGGGCGAAAAGCTGTTTTCGGCGGTAGGGTCATACTCCCCTTTTTCATACAGGTAGCGCTGGATTCGCCCGATGAGGGTGTCGCGCTCGCCGCTCTCATCCTCATGCACCACCAGGCCCGGCTCTTTGTCGGCCAGCAGTAGATTTTCGTCCTCATAGACGATATTCAGCTCCCGCTTTGCAGCGAGGAAGGCGAGGGGGGATGTTTCCTCCGGCGGAAAAAATTCATCATTGATATAAAGCTCGACGAGATCCCCCGGGGACAGCATGGTATTGTTTTCCGCCCGCTTTCCGTTGACCTTGATCCGCTTGATGCGGATATAGCGCTGAAGCAGTCCTCCGGGCAGAGAGGGGGCGACTTTTTTCACAAAGCGGTCCAGCCGCTGGCCCGCATCGTTCTGATTGATGGGAAAGGCCTTCATCGTTTTCCCCCCTTACGTTTTTGTCATTATAGCACAGCGGATGCCGGGTGTAAATCACGGTTTCAGGCTCCGGCGCCCCTTTCACCGCCCGCACATTACAGAGAGTGAGGATAAACCGCGGATTCAGGCTTTCACGCCCCTGCTGCCACCTGCATACAACCACAGCGGACGCCGTGCGTAAATCGCGGCTCAAGCTCCCGCTCCTCCTTTGTACGCCCGCCCGCACATTACAGAGAACGCCGGGGGTAAACCGCGGCGGAGGACCCGCCGGTTTTGTTATTGGAATGTTATTTGGTAAAATGAATTTCCTGTGGTATAATAGCCGCGTAGTAGCCGTGGCGCTGTCTTTTGGCGGCCGATGATCCCAGTCTGCCGGGCGGGCTGGGATCATCGCGCCTCCCATGGGATTGCGTCAGGCTGCCTGTCCGCCGGACGGACAGGCAATTTTAAAATGACAAGAGAGGTTTATTATGGCAGCCGATTTGATGCGCACCGCTCTCGCACAGGGAGTTTCCCTTTCGGTGCTGAGCGACCCCAAATTCAAACACAATCGCCTGTCGGTCAATCTGATTGTACCGATGGATGCCGAAACGATCAGCGCAAACGCGCTGCTGCCCTGTCTGATGCGCAAGGGCTGTGAGGGCTGTGAGGATTTCACCCAGCTCAACCGCCGTCTCGATGCCCTCTATGGCGCTTCGCTGATCAGCGATGTGAGCAAGAGCGGCGGGAACCAGATTGTGACCATCGGGATTAAGACTCTCGACGACCGTTTTGCCCTCGGGGGGGAAGAACTGGTGCGCGAGGGGGCGGAGCTTGCCGCAAGGATTGTTTTTTCTCCGGTGATCCGGGATGGAGCGTTTCCGGAGCGGGATTTTGAGCTGGAGCGCCAGTTCCTGATCGATACGATTGAGGCGCAGATCAATGATAAGCGCACCTATGCCGTCATGCGCTGCCGCGAGCTGATGGGACGCGGTGATCCGGCGGCGCTGCAAAAATACGGCACTGCTGCACAGGCGCGCGCCTTGACAGCAAAATCGGCAGCGGACACTTACCGAAAGCTGATCGACCGCGCGGCGGTCGAAATTGTCTTTGTCGGCCCGGGCGACCCCTCGCAGGCGTCGCGGGTGATGAAGCAGGCTTTCGCGGGTCTGGAGCGGCATCCCAGCCCGTTCATACCGGCGCGGATTGTCGGACGGGCGGATGAGGTGCACGAAGTGACCGAACGATTCGACGTGGCCCAGTCGAAGATGGTGCTGGGCTTCCGGACAGGAGTGCCGGCCAGCCCAAGGGAGCAGACCGCGATGCGGCTGATGACGGCCCTCTATGGCGGAACCCCATCCTCCAAGCTGTTTCTCAATGTGCGTGAGAAGCTTTCGCTCTGCTATTACTGCGCCGCCCGCTACGACCGGATCTCCGGCATCCTGATGGTGGACTGCGGTGTGGAGCAAAAAAACATTGAAGCCGCGAAATCCGAGATCCTTGCACAGCTCGAAGAGATCCGCCAAGGGAATTTTGAGGATGAAACGCTGGAAAATACCCGTCTTCAGCTGAAGAACAGCCTGCGTGCCGTTTCAGATACCCCCGGCTCGCTGGAGGATTGGTACCTCGGCAGAATCATCGAGGGACGCGTGGCGTCCCCGGAACAGGAGATCCGCGCGCTGGAGGCGGTGACCCGCGATGAAATCATCGGGGCGGCCGGCCATGTGACCCTTGATACCGTTTATCTGCTCACCGCAAAGGAGGATTCCGATGTTAACTGAATCTGTTGCTTCCCGCCGTCTGGGGGAGGGATATACCCGCATCGAGCATCCGAGCGGCCTGACCCTGATGCTCTGCCCGATGAAGGGCTACTCGACCGCCTATGCGCTCTTTGCCGCGCGCTGCGGCTCGATCGATGATTCCTTTTCAACGGGGGATGAGGAAATGGTGCAGGTGCCGAACGGCATCGCCCATTTTCTTGAGCACAAGCTCTTCGAAAGCGAGGAGGGGGACGCCTTCGAGCAGTATGCCAAAACCGGCGCCTCCGCCAACGCCTATACTTCCTTCGACCGGACGGCCTACCTCTTCGGATGCACCGACCGCTTCCGCGAATCGCTGGAGATTCTGCTGAACCTCGTGACCACCCCCTATTTCACTGAGCAAACGGTCCAAAAGGAGCAGGGGATCATCGGGCAGGAGATTCGGATGTACGATGACGATCCCGACTGGCGGGTTTATTTCAACCTGCTCGGTGCGCTTTATCAGGAGCATCCGATCCGCATCGACATCGCCGGCACCGTCGAATCGATCGCCGAGATCAGCGCCGACCTGCTCTACCGCTGTTACAACGCCTTCTATAATCTGAACAATATGGTGCTTTCGATCGCGGGAAACTTTGAAATCAAGGATGTGGTCGAGGCCTGTGACAAGATTCTCAAGTCCGCCGCGCCGGTCCGCGTTTCGACCCGCGAGGTGCGGGAACCGGATGAGATCCGCGCCCGGCGGGTCGAGCAGACTCTCGAGGTGGCCGCTCCGCTTTTCCAGATCGGCTTTAAAGGCAGGACGAAGAGCTATCGTGAAAATATTCTCGCGCAGGTCACCGGCGAACTGGTCTGTGATCTGATTGCCGGGGAATCGACCGCCCTCTACCGGGAGCTTTACGACGAGGGATTGATCAACGCCGTTTTCGACACCGAGGTGATGGCGGGGCCGAATTATCTGGTCAACATCTTTTCGGGCGAGTCGCGTGACCCGGACGCCGTTTTTGCGCGGCTGACCGACGGAGTGCGCGCCCTGCAGGAGCGCGGCATTTCAGAGGAGGACTTTGAGCGGGCACGCCGCGCCGCCTACGGACGTTATGTCGGAATCTACGGCAACGTCGAGTCGATGGCAGGAATGATGGTTCTGGCGAAGCTGGCCGATTTCGGTGCTTATGAGCCGCTTGATCTGCTCGGAGAATTGACTCTCAATGACGCGCAGGCATTCCTCAGGGAAAATTTCGACACAGAACGCTGCGCCCTTTCGGTGGTGCGCGGCCCGCGGGAGGCCCGAGCATGAACGGATTGATTCACTTTGCCGACCCGGCGCTCGGCACCTCTCTTTCCTTCCCGGGGCTGGGGCTGGAGCTTTCGCTCAACCGCGAGGCGGTCTTTATCGGGCCGCTGACAATCTACTGGTACGGGATTATTGTTGTCACCGGCATTGGGCTGGGAATCTGGTACGCGGTCTGGCGTGCCGGACAGTTCGGCATCGACCGCGACAGGATCACAGATGTGATCCTTTATTCGGTGCTCGCCGCGATTGTGGGAGCGCGCCTTTACTATGTCGCCTTTTCCTGGGACTACTACAGCGTCCATCCCGAGGAGATTATCGCCGTCTGGAAGGGCGGCATCGCTTTCTACGGCGGGGTGATCGGCGCGCTGCTTTGTGCGGCCTTTCTCTGCCGCCGCTGGAAGCTTCCGCTGGTGCGCGGCACCGATGCCGCGCTCGGCGGCCTGCTGCTTGGGCAGTCGATCGGCCGCTGGGGCAATTTTGTCAACATCGAGGCGTTTGGCGGGTATTTTGAAGGTCCATGGCGGATGGTCAGCCCTGCGGTTGACCGTTATTTTCATCTTCGCCCCGATCTGCTGCCCGGCTTTTCCCCCGAGCAGGTGCTTTCGATGTCGGACATCCCGGTTCATCCCACCTTTTTCTATGAGTCCGCCTGGACGATGCTGGGGTTCCTGTTTTTGGTCTGGTACACCAAGCGCAGGCGTTTCACCGGCGAGCTGACCCTTTTTTACTTTTTCTGGAATGGGCTGGGACGGGCCTTCATCGAGGGACTGCGCACCGACAGCCTGACTTTCGGCTCCATTCGGGTTTCGCAGCTTTTGGCCGCGCTGATGGCGGCCGCTTCAGTCCTTCTCTGGCTGCTGGCGAGGAAACGGCTGAAGGATGGGAAAGCCCCCGCATGGATGGCTCTCGGGGAGATTCCCCCGGTACCTTTGCCGCAGGCCGCCGCGGAACAGGATGTCTCCGGCGCGGAGGAGAAGGCGCCGGTGCAGTCTTCCGGCGGCAATGCGCCGGCACAGCGGGATGACGATGACAAGAAACGGTAAAATTTTTAAAGGCCGGGCGGGATGTCCTTGGGGCAGCGGAATGGCGGGAAGCGGTAAAAAATTTTTCAGAGCCGGAAAACAGAGAAAAATCGCTTGACAGCGCCGTTTGGACATGGTATCATAATTGTCGCCGCATGCCGCAGGCTGGAAGTGCGCCCAAAAGCGCCGCCTGAACGCAGCGAGACTGAAAAAAGCAGGTGTAACATGTACGCAGTATTTACTACCGGCGGAAAACAGTACCGGGTTGCTCCCGGCGATGTGATTTTCGTCGAAAAGCTCGACGCCGAGGTTGAGTCCACCGTCGAATTCGATCAGGTCCTCGCCGTGGGCAAGGACGAGGGCACCGTGGTCGGCGCTCCCACCGTCGAAGGCGCGAAGGTTGAGGCAAAGGTCCTCCGCAACGGCAAGGCCAAGAAGATCACCGTCTTCACCTACCGTCCCAAGAAGGACTCCAAGCGCAAGATGGGCCACAGACAGCCCTACACCAAGCTGGAGATCACCGCGATCAACGCGTAATTCTTCCGCACATTGATCTGAATTTTACTGGAGGTGCAACCGAAATGGCACATAAGAAAGGCGTAGGCTCTACAAAAAACGGCCGCGACTCGGAAGCAAAACGGCTTGGCGTCAAGCGCGCTGACGGCCAGTTTGTCAAGGCCGGCAATATCCTTGTCCGTCAGAGAGGAACCCACATCCATCCCGGTGAGAACGTCGGGATCGGCTCTGACGACACCCTGTTCGCGCTCGTGGACGGAACGCTGCGTTTCGAGCGGATGGGCGCTACCCGCAAGAAGGCTTCGGTCTACGCGGAGAACTAAGAGGATAACTTTACAAAAATCCCGAGCGTCCGCTCGGGATTTTTTGGTATCCGCAATTTATGCCGACACAGAGCGCGGTAAAAGCATATTTTGCTTTCAACCGCGCAAGATGTCCTCAAAAGGAGGCGCAATATGTTTGTAGATCAGGCGTTTATCCGCGTGAGAGCGGGCAAGGGCGGGGACGGCGCGGTGTCGTTCCACCGGGAAAAATATGTCGCGGCGGGCGGGCCGGACGGCGGAGACGGCGGACGCGGCGGCAATGTCATCTTTGTGGCCGATACCAATAAGACCACCCTGATGGAGTTCAAATATAAAACCAAATACATCGCGCCCGACGGGGAGCCGGGGCGTGCCAGGCAGTGCAGCGGCAGGGCAGCGGAGGATCTTCTGGTCCGGGTGCCGCTCGGGACGCTGGTGCGCGAGAAGGAGAGCGGCCGGCTTCTGGCCGACCTCTCGGACGGAGAGCCGGTCGTCATTGCGCGGGGCGGTCGAGGCGGATGGGGCAACCAGCATTTTGCCACCCCCACCCGTCAGATTCCGCGCTTTTCCAAGCCGGGACTGCCCGGCGAGGAATTTGACCTCAAGCTTGAGCTGAAGCTTTTGGCGGACGTCGGCTTGGTTGGATTCCCCAATGTGGGAAAATCCACCCTTGTTTCGATGGTCAGCGCCGCGAAGCCGAAGATTGCCAACTACCATTTCACCACCCTGACCCCGGTGCTCGGAGTTGTGCGGATCGACTCTGAAAAGAGCTTCGTCATGGCGGATATCCCCGGGTTGATCGAAGGCGCGTCGGAGGGGGTTGGGCTGGGACATGAATTTCTGCGCCACGTTGAGCGCTGCCGCCTGATGGTGCATATCGTCGATGTTTCGGGCTGCGAGGGGCGCGACCCGATTGAGGATTTCGATCTGATCAACCGGGAGTTGCAAAACTTTTCCGAGGATTTGGCGCAGCGGCCGATGCTGGTTGCCGCCAATAAATGCGACATCGCGACCGAAGCACAGATTGAGGCCTTCCAGGGAGAGATCGAACGGCGCGGCTACCGGTTTTTCCCCATTTCGGCTGCGACACGCTCCGGGGTGGATGCGCTGATCGATGCGGTTGCCGCCGCCCTTGACGAGCTGCCTCCGGTGCTCCGTTACGAGCCGGACCCGATTCCCGTGGAGGAGGCCGCGCCGGGGGATTCCCGCCGGTTTGAGATTACCAGGGGCGACGACGGGATATACTATATCAAGGCTGACTGGATGCCCCGGATTCTCGCCTCGGTCAATATGGACGATTACGAATCTCTCCAGTACCTTCAGCGGACGCTGCAAAACACCGGAATCATCGACCGGCTGGAGGAAATGGGGATTCAGGAGAACGACACCGTCGATATCGACGGCTTTGAGTTCGACTATCTGCGCTGATCGGGGGAAGAAATATGCTGCAAGCAAAGGATTCTCTTGACCTGCGGCTGCTCAATCCGATGACCCTTGCTTTTGTGGGGGACGGGGTCTATGAGATGCTTGCCCGCGAGGAGGTCGTGCGCCGCCATATCAGCCTTTCCGCCGACCGGCTGCACCGCTGCACCGTCGAGCTGGTGCGGGCCTCGGCGCAGGCCGCCGGTTTTCTGGCGATTGAGCCGCTGCTGACCGAAACGGAACGGGCGGTTTTTAAGCGCGGCCGCAACGCCAACGGCGTCACGCATCCCAAGAACAGCAGCGCCGCCGAATACAGGGCGGCCACCGGACTGGAGGCGCTGTTCGGCTGGCTTTATCTCTCGGGCGAAAACGAGCGGCTGAGGGCGCTTTTCCAGAAAATTCTGGACGACCGGCAGGCCGGTCTTTCGCCGGGCAATCAAATGTTGGATGGTGCAAAGGATGAAGTCTCCGGCCAATCCGACAACAGGGCTGCGACAATATCTCAAAACTGAATTTTGGATTGAGGCCGCCGCCGCGGCGATGATGGCACTGGGGGTGCAGGTTTTTACCGCGCCCAATTTCATCGTGGGTGGCGGCCTTTCCGGCATCGCCTCGGTTCTTTTCAATGTGTTTGGATGGCCGATCGGCGTTGTGACCTTTTCGCTGAATCTTCCGCTTCTGCTGATCGGCTGGCGGAGACTTGGGCGGCGGTTTCTGGTTTCCACCCTGCGGATGGTGGCATATCTTTCGCTGATGACCGACGGGGTCTTTGCCCGGATTCCGCCCTACCGGGGCGAGCCGCTGCTTGCGGCGCTCTTTGGCGGAGTTCTGGTGGGGGCGGGGCTTGGTCTGATCCTGATGCGGGGTTCCTCGACCGGAGGCACCGACATCATCGTGAAGCTGATCCAGATGAGAAAGCCCTACCTCTCGCTCGGGCGGATTGTTTTGGCGACCGATCTGGCGGTCGTGCTGCTGGCCGCCGCCGTATACCGGAACATTGAAACGATTCTGTACGGCGCGGTGATGATCTATGCCTCAACCGAGATGATCGATGGACTGATCGACCGCGCCGACGCGCGAAAGCTTGCGATTATTGTCACCGGACGCGGGGATGAGACGGCCCGGGCGCTGATGGATGAGCTCCGCCGCGGAGTGACGGTGCTGCCCGCGACCGGGGCCTACACCGGAGAGTCCCGTTCGGTGCTGCTCTGCGTGGTTGAGATCCGGCAGCTTTTTGAGCTGAAGAGATTGGTCGGGCGGATCGATCCGGCCGCCTTTGTCGTTGTGGCCAACGCGGCCGAGACGCTGGGCGCGGGATTTAAACCGATCGGTCCTCCCTGACGCTTCGGCGGGAGATTCTGAATTTTGGATTCTCTTTCGTTCTCCTCTTGCTATTTCCTGTTGGCTCAGGTATGATGTGGGTGAAATCTTACTACTGATGGGAAGAAGGGTCTGTCATGAGTCTGGAACGCGGCATGATCGTGCGGGAAGCAAAGGGGATCGCCACCGATATCCTTGCTTCGGTTTTCTGGGCGATTGCCATTTCGATTTTTGCGATGCCCAACCAAATTGCCCCGGGAGGCATCAGCGGCATCACCGTAATCATCAATTATCTGACCGGATATCCGGTCGGCTCGATGAGCTTCCTTTTGAACATTCCGCTTCTGGTTCTGGCGTGGCGTTCTTTGGGCAGGAGGTTCGTTTATCAGACAGCCCGGGTTCTGCTGATCTACGGCATTGTAGTAGACGTTTTTTTCTCCAATCCGCCCATTTATACCGGGGATCCGCTTCTGGCCGCGCTGTTCGGCGGGGTGTTCAACGGCATCTCGGGCGGACTGCTTTTCATGCAGGGCTCCTCGGGCGGCGGGACCGATATCCTCAACAAACTGATTCGCAAGCGGTTTCCCCATTTTTCCACCGGACAGCTTACCGTGGTGATTAACGGGGTTATTTTGGTCTCGGCCTCGCTGGTTTACGGCAACATTGAGGTGGCGCTTTACGGCTTGATCATGAGCTTTACCTCCGGAAAGATTATGGATGCGATGCTCAACGGCGCCGACTCAGGGAAGAGCCTGATGATTATGACCAAGCAGCCGGAGGCAATTTCCCGGGTGATCATCGAGCAGATGCACCGCAGTGCGACGGTCCTGCACGGAACCGGCGCCTATCAGGGAAGCGATGTGGCGGTGCTGCTCTGCGTGGTGCGCAATACCGAGTTCTTTCGGCTTAAGCGGCTGATCCGCGAGACCGACGATTTGGCCTTTGTCATTGTGACCGAGGCGAATATGGTGATCGGCAAGGGATTCCGCCCGATGGAGGCTCCCGATACATAATCAAAAAATGATGACGTGAAGAAACGCCGGACAGGGGAACCTGAAGTGACCCCGAAAAGTTAGACAAATATTTCCAACTCAAATTGTTCAAGCTACCAAGAGGGCTTGTTGTCTGTGTAAAACAGGCGGCAAGCCCTTTAATCTTGCCTTGATACGCCTGTTG
>Ga0129314_1001182_pt1 | contig 19730 bp, 22 predicted proteins | sample O1111metagenome_FD_94431 | JGI IMG/M metagenome (GOLD analysis project Ga0129314, IMG submission 94431) | Orangutan individual fecal microbial communities from fecal samples from Wisconsin, USA - O1111 metagenome | ecosystem: Host-associated > Mammals > Digestive system > Large intestine > Fecal... | reverse complement strand
TGGACGGCTACCCCAAGGCCTTGGGGATCCCCATTTTGCTGCGCGCCGCCAATCCGCAGTTGATTGCCGCAGATGAGATCACCGTCCGGGAGGATCTGCATGTCATGTCCGCCGCCGCCAACTGCGGTGTGGCGCTGCTGGCCACCATCCATGCATCGGACACGGAGGAGCTGAAGCGAAAGCCGCTCTTTGCCCGGCTGCTGAAGCTGAAGGTTTTCGAAAAAGCCGTAACCATTACCCGTCACGGTGCGCAGCGCCGTTATCAGGTGACGGCGCTGTGACGGTTAAGCTGCTGGGCGCGGCGTTGATTGCAGGGGCGGCGCTGCGCCTGTTTCTCTCCTGCACCTGCCAGCGGCGGCGTGAGATAGAGCTGCTGGGAGAGCTGGCAGCGGCGCTGGAGACGATGGCCTCCGCTATTCGCTGGCAAAAGCGGACGCTTCCTGATATTCTTTCCCGGCTGACGGCCTATCCATTGGCGGGAAGGTTCTACAAAAATATACAGGATTTAATGACATGCGAAATACCTTTACAGGAAGCTTGGAAACAAGCGTTTCAGGAATTAGATGCAGGCGGAGAGGTGCTGCTCTCTCTGGAACTGTCTGGAGACGAGGAAAAGCTGACCGGTTCACTGCTGCATGGCGCGGCACAGCTCCGCAGCCTTTGCCGTCGGCGGGAGGAAGGCCGGCGTCAGGAAGCCAAGCTGTGTCTGGCGGGGATACTTTCCGCTGCCGGCGGGCTGATTATTTTACTGCTATGAGGAAGCAAGCATGGATGTGGATTTGATTTTCAAGATTGCTGCCATCGGAATACTGGTAGCGGTGCTGAATCTGATACTGGTGCGCTCCGGGCGGGATGAACAGGCGCTGCTGACCACGTTGGCGGGGCTGATCGTGGTACTGATGATGCTCTTGCAGCAGATCAGCGACCTGTTCGAGCTGGTCAAGCGCCTGTTTTCTCTGTGATGGAGACGGCGTTCAGAGCGGCGGCGTTATGCCTGCTGGGTACGATACTGGCAGTGTTTTTAAAAAAGACAAGCCCGGATACGTCACTGCTGCTGGCAATCGCCGTATGTGCGGCATCACTGGCGGCGCTGGCACGGGGACTGGAACAGATTACCGCGTTTTTGCGCCAGCTGCTGGACTGGGGCGGTATATCCGCAGAGTTATTCGTGCCGCTGCTGAAAACAGTGGCCATCTCCCTCATCAGCCGAACCGGCGGCGCACTGTGCCGTGATGCGGGCGAGGGCGCCATGGCGGGCTTGGTGGAGATGTCAGGGGCCTTTGCCGCGATTCTGGTGTCGCTGCCGCTGTTCCGTGCCGCATGGCAGATGCTGGAGGGTTTGCTGTGAAAAAAGGACTGATAACCGCCCTTATATGCACCTGTATGGTGCGTATGTGTACCGTTTTTACATGGGGAACGCTGCCGAAAACCGTGGATGACGCCTTAACGCCGGAGGCCAGAAGTCTTTTGGAGCAGCTGGATGAAACCGTGGACAGCGGCACGCTGGCACAGGGCGCGGCACGGCTGTGGGACAAGGCCGGCGCGCTGCTGAGCGCAGATTTTCGCAGCAGCCTGCGTGTTATGGTCGTGCTGCTGGGCGCGGTACTGCTCTACGGTGTGGCAGAGGGCAGCTTTCAGGCCGCAGCCCATCCGTTGGCCGCCGGATTTGTGCCGCTGGCCTTCGTGCTGGTGATTACCATGACGGCGGCAGGCGATGTGCAGATCATGATGGGCACCGGAATGGAAACCATGGAGCAACTGGATCTGCTGGGCAAGGCGCTGCTTCCATCGCTGGCGGCAGCGGTTGCGGCCAGCGGCGGCATTGTGTCAGCCGGTGTGCGCCAGGTCACGACCGTGTTTTTCGCAAACCTTCTGCTGACATTGATCCGCAGCATTCTTTTGCCCATGGTTTACTTTTATGTGGCGGCCGCCTCGGCCGATGCCATGCTGCCGGGCAATCCCCTGAAAAGCATTGCCGCCGGGATCAAAAAGGTTGTGACATGGGCGCTGACCGGGTCGCTGGTTCTCTTTACAGGATATCTGACCGTATCCGGCGCGGTTTCCGCCTCCGCAGATACGCTGACGCTGCACATGACCCGCACGGTCATCTCAACGGCGGTGCCTGTGGTGGGCGGTATTATCTCTCAGGCCAGCGACAGCGTGCTCTCCGGCGCAGGCCTTTTGAAAAACACGGTAGGCGTGCTGGGGATGCTGGCTGTGCTGGCTACCTGCCTGACACCCTTTCTCCATCTGGCGGTGCAGTATCTGGTATATAAACTGACCGCCTTTCTGGCGGGTACTGCCGGCAGCGGCACGCTGGTAGAGCTGATCGATGCGCTGGGCGGTGCCTTCGGTCTGGTGCTGGGTATGGTGGGCAGCTGCGCATTGCTGCTGTTGATTTCTATTACATCCTCTGTTGCGGTGGTGATTCCATGAGTATATGCAAAACGTGGCTTTTCGGCGTGATCGCGGCGTCTATGGTGCTGTCGGTTCTCTATGCGCTGGTGCCGAAAGGGGCAATGCTGACCATTGCCAGATGTACCGGCGGCCTTGTGATGCTGCTGGTAGTGGTTCGCCCGCTGCTGGCGCTGGACCCGGCGGCTCTGCATATCCGGTACGAGCAGTGGGAGGAAGTCATCCGGCAGCAGATCGACACCTACAGCGCCGATAACCGGCAGGAGATGGAAGCCATCATACAACGGGAAACTGCCGCATATATATCGGAAAAAGCGCTGGCGCTGGGGCTGACGTGCCATCCGGAGGTGACTTGCACCCTGCGGGACGGCGTTCCTTTTCCTGTGGAGGTCACCTTGGATATTCCCCGGAATGCGGAGCTTTCCCGTATCCTTGCCGCAGATCTGGATATCGGAGAGGAGGCGCAGCATTGGACGGCAGCAGAGTGAGACATATGACAGGGGAGAAGGTCATATCCTATATTAAAAAATACCGCTATGTGGCGCTGGTGACGTTGGTTGGCATCGTGCTGATGCTGCTGCCGACAGGAAAAAAGGAGGCGCAAAAAACCGCAGAGCCGGTAAATGCGGGTGAGTGCTATTCGCTGTCGGACACAGAGCGGCGGCTGGAGCAGCTGTTGGGCCGTATCCGCGGCGTGGGGCAGGTGCAGGTGATGCTGACGCTGAAAAGCGGTTCATCTCTGCAATTGGCAGAAAACCGAAGCGCCAGCCTGCGCGATACGGAGGACCGGCAAGAGCGGGATGTGGTAACGCTGAACCGCGGAGGCGGCTATGAGGACGTGGTGGTAACGGAACAGACCTACCCCGTATATCAGGGAGCCGTTGTGGTATGTCAGGGCGCAGGCGACAGCGGCGTGCATCTGGCCATCGTTGAGGCGGTATCGGTGTTGACCGGTCTTGGCAGCGACCGGATCACCGTGGTGCAGTGGAAGTAAGCATATCATAAATGGAAAGCAGGAGGGCAAAAGCATGAAGATCCAATGGAAGAAAAACTGGAAGCGTCCGGCGGTGGTGCTGGCGGTGCTGGTGCTGGTGGGAGCGTCAGTCTATCTGAACTGGCGCTATGCAGGCAACGTGTCACAGACCGATAAGATTCTGGGGCAGGCTACGCTGGTCAACGAGAGCGGCGAGGGGGTTTCGGTGACGGAAGATACTGCCGCGCAGAACAACTATTTTGCCACGGCACGGCTGAGCCGCAAACAGGCCCGCGACAGCGCCATCAGTATGCTGCAGGAGGCAGAGATGGATGAAAATGCAACCGAAGAGGTGTGCAACGAAGCCAGCCAGACCTTACAGGTGCTGGCGGGCTATACCGTGGCGGAATCCCAGATCGAGAATTTGGTGACCGCCAAGGGCTATGCCGACTGCGTGGTGTTTATGGGAACGGATTCGTGCAGCGTGGTGGTAGACGCGGGGGACAACGGCCTTGACGCCACCGATGTGGCGCGGATCAAGGATATCGTGATCAACGAGACGCAATATACCGCCGGACAGATTAAGATCATGGAGGCGGGAGAGTGAGCGGCTGATCGCCTTGCAAAAACAGCCGGCTGTCTCCGGGCAGCCGGCTTTCCAAAGCTTTTTACCATTTCTGCCGCAAATTGTTGTTGTAATTTTTGCCGGGTGATGGTATACTGATTTGTACGAATGAGTTTAATTACAAGGAGGCACGAGCAATATGCCTGAAAATAAAGAGTATATGACGCATCAGGAGGAGCTGGGCACCATTCAGATCTCCGAAGATGTGGTGGCGTCCATCGCATCCGCCGCCGCGCTGGAGGTTGAGAACGTGACCGGCCTGCTGGGCGGAAACGTATCGGACTTTATGGGCGGCAAGAAAATGACCACAAAGGGAATCCGCGTGGAAATGGACGGCGACGCCATTATGGTCAACGTATTTATCACCGTGCGCTACGGCTGCACCATCGGTGAGGTGGCCAAAAAGACGCAAAATACCGTGTATCAGGCACTGGAGAGCACCACAGGCTATGCGGTATCCGCTGTGAATGTTCATGTGGGCGGCATCAGCTTCAACTAAACGAAAAAGAGAGAGAAGAATATGACACGCAATACTGCCCGTGAGATCGCCATGCATCTGGCGTTTGAACTGAGCTTTACCGACATGCCCATTGAAGAATTTCTGGGCTATTACCTGTCTGAAGAGAAATTCGCGGAGCTGGCGCCCGAGTGTGCGCTGTATGCCGAGCGTCCCAACGCCAAGCAGGAGACGTATATCCGCCGCCTGGTATCCGGCGTGGCGGAGCATGCCGCCGAACTGGATACCTATATTGAAAAATACGCCAAGGGATGGCGCTTTGAGCGCATTTCACTGGTGGCTTCGGCCATTATGCGCCTTGCCATGTATGAGATCATGTACATGCCGGATATCCCGCATGGCGTTGCCATTAACGAGGCGGTGGAGCTGACCCGGAAATATGACGAGCCGGAAACGGCAAAATTCGTCAACGGGATTCTTGGCAGCTTTCTGCGGCAGGAAATCGGGGAATAAGCAGCCGGATCAAGGGGCAGGGCGTTGGCCCTGCCCTTTTTACATGGCTGCGCAGCAGGTGCTTTACAGGAGGCGCTATGGAACAACACGTTTTCAGCGTGACAGAGGTCAACCAGTATATCAAACAGGCTATAGACGATATTCCGCAGCTGCAAACGCTGCTGATTCGGGGAGAATTATCCAACTATAAAGTTTATCCTTCCGGCCACCACTACTTTACGCTGAAAGACGGCCAGAGCGCCATTCGCTGCGTCATGTTCCGCGGCAGCGCGGGAAAGCTGCGGTTTCGCCCGGAAAGCGGTATGCAGGTCATTGCCGGGGGCCGCATCAGCGTCTATCCCAGAGACGGCGCGTATCAGCTGTACTGTACCACGCTGTCGGCGGATGGGATTGGCGATCTATATGTGGCATTTGAGCAGCTGAAGGAAAAGCTGAACCGGGAGGGGCTGTTTGATCCTGCCCACAAAAAGCCGCTGCCGGCCTACCCACGGCGCATTGCCATCGTCACCTCATCGGCAGGCGCGGCGGTGCACGACATGATCCGTATCCTGCATCGGCGCTATCCCATTGCCAAGGTGCTGCTGCTGCCGGTTCGGGTGCAGGGCGTGGAGGCCCCGCCGGAGATCGTGGGCGCTATCCGCTATGCCAACCGCTGGCAGCTGGCAGATGTGTTGATCGTAGGGCGGGGCGGCGGCTCTATCGAGGATTTGTGGGCGTTTAACGATGAGCGGGTGGCGCGGGCCATCTACGCATCGGACATTCCGGTTATTTCCGCTGTCGGCCATGAGCCTGATGTGACCATTTCCGATTTCGTGGCGGATCGGCGGGCGTCCACCCCCTCCAACGCGGCGGAAATCGCCGTGCCGGATCACGCGGAGCTTTTAAAGCAGCTGGATAGAGCTTCCCGTGCCATGGCACAGGGAACATTGAGCACACTGGAAAGGGCGGACGGGCAGCTCAAAGCGCTGGCGGCCAAGCGGGTGCTGGCCGATCCCATGGCCTTTGTGGATGACCGGCGGATGCAGCTGGACAGCGTGCAGCAGCGTCTGGGGCTGACGGCCCACCGGCAGCTGAGCGCCCGGCAGCAGCATTTTGCGGCGCTGACGGCTTCGCTGGACGCGCTCAGCCCCTTGAAGGTGCTGGGCCGCGGCTACGCGGTGGCCCAGACAGAGGACGGAACCGTGCTGCGGACAAGCCGGCAGGTGCGGGAAGGCGACAGGATCCGCGTGCAGCTGGGTCAGGGGTCATTGGGCTGCGCGGTGGAGCATATCATCAACGGTGAGGAGCGGTGAGAAATGGCGGCAAAAAAGACATTTGAGGAAAATATGGCCCGTTTGGGTGAGATTGTGGAAAAGCTGGAAAAGGGCGAGGTGCCACTAAACGATTCTCTGAAGCTGTTTGAAGAGGGAACAAAGCTGGTAAACCAATGCCGGACAGAGCTGGATAAGGCGGAGCAGCAGGTGGTCAAGCTGATGAAGGGACCTGACGGCGCGCCCATCGAGCATGATTTTTTAAGTGAGGAATAGTATGGATTACGAAGCAAGATACAAGGAATATCAACAGGCCATCGAGAAATATCTGGAGGGGCTGTTTACCCGGAAGGTGTCCTATGGCAAGCTGTATGAAGCGATGCGCTACGCGATTCTGGGCGGCGGCAAGCGAATCCGCCCGGTGCTGACGCTGGAGTTTGCCCGGCTGGGCGGTATCGACTGGCATCTGGCGATTCCCTTTGGCTGCGCGCTGGAGTTGGTTCACAACTATAGCCTGATTCACGACGATCTGCCCTGCATGGACGATGACGATCTGCGCCGCGGAAAGCCTGCCTGCCATAAAGCCTTCGGTGAGACGCTGGCCGTTCTTGCAGGCGACGCCCTGCAGCCGGAGGCCTTCCGCCTGATTTTAGACGCGCCCATGCTGTCCACTGACACGCGGCTGGAGGCGCTGCGGGTGCTGGTGCGCGCCTGCGGTGCTGACGGTATGGTGGGCGGTCAGGTGCTGGATACGGTATACGACATTGGCGATGCAGAGGGGCTGACCCAACTGAACCGGCTGAAAACCGGCGTGATGATTTCCGGTGCAGCGGAGCTTGGCTGTGTGGCGGCCAAGATGAATCTGGGAATGCGCTCTCAGGCGCTTCAATACGCTGACGGGATCGGCAGAGCCTTCCAGATCCGGGACGATATGCTGGATGTGGTGGGCGACAGCGCGGTGTTCGGCAAGCCTATCGGCTCTGATCGTGAGGTGGGCAAGGTTACCTTTGTGGACGTGTTAGGACTGGACGGCTGCGCCCGGGAGGTGGAGCGCTGCACGCAGAGCGCCAAGGCCGCCGTGGCCAACTGGTCGGATCACATGTTCCTGTGGGAGCTGGCAGACCGCATGGTAGGCCGCAGCAAATGAATGATACGGAAAAAGGACAGGCGCAAAAGCGTCTGTCCTTTTTCCTGCCTAAAATCTCCTGCTTTGGGAGAGGAGAAGCGTTATGGGTTCTTTCGCCGCAGCCACACGCCGCCGGTCAGGCTCAGCGCCGCCATGCCGATGTACAGGGCAATGCCCGCGTCGCCGGTCTTGGGGCTCTCGATGGTCTTGTCATCGATGGTGGAGCCGGAGGAAGAACGCCGCTTGCGGATCACGGTATCCTTTTGGGTGATCTCCTTGGTGGCCCCGGCATCCTTATAATACTTGCCGCAGCCTGAGCAGTACCAGTACTCAATGCTGCCCTCGGCGTGGGTGGTGGCTTTCTTGGCGGGGAAGTGCTTCAGATCGCTGTGGTTATCGGGGGCAAGGCTGCCGTATGCGCCGCCGCAGACCTCGCATTTTGCCTTGTGGCAGCAGTCCGCCTTGCCGCCGGAGCACTTGCCGTTTTCGCTGTGGCTCTTATCACGGGAGCAGGTGCGGGTGTGGGTGCCGTCGCCGTTGGATGTCCATTTGCCCCAGTCGTGGTCGAGAGCGGGGGTGTCTGTGCCGTCAGACAGCTTGACGCCGCAGCCCTTGCAGTGGGTGTCGCCGGTGTAGCCCTTCTCGGTGCAGGTGGCGGCCTTGGCGTTCTTTACCTCGGTGCCGCCGTCGTGGTTGTTCGGATCAAGTTGGCCCCACTGGTAGACGTAAGTATCTGTTCCCTTGTAGTAGCAGGCGAAGCAGTTCTTGTAGTACACAGGCGGGGAAATACAGGTGGCCGCAGACTTCAGGTACATATTGCCCGGACTGAAGGAATGAGTGCTCATGTGAGCTTTCCCTTCCTCGCAGTGGAGGCAGCGAACCCAGTGGTATTCGGCGTCCCGTCCTACGTCGGTGTCAGAATCCCATTTCCACCTCTCAGGGAAGCTATGTCCGCCATAATACTGCTGGCCGCAGCCGGTGCATGTGCCCTGTGTGACACAGGTCGCGTTGCCGTCACCGCCGCAGCTCGCCGTGTCAACCTCGTTGCAGCCTTCACGCTGGCAGGAACGGGTGTGGGTCTTGTTGTCATTATTGGACTGCCACGCGCCCCAGTCGTGGCCCAGAATACCGTATTGAGCGCCGCATTTCTCGCAGATTTTTCCCGTGGTGCAGGTGGGCGTTTCGTTTCCGCCAATGTGATCCTCACCCGCGAGGTAGCCATCTTGTTTGCAGCTTGGGCATAGAACATGCAGCCAATGTTGTTTTTCGTTCACTTGAAAGCCATCTTTTTTCCAAACATACCCAATAATCTTGAGATTTTGCTCGGTCTTGCATACAGGGCATGTTTGCCCAAGCGTTCCCAGCGATTGTCCATCGTCCGCCGCCGCCTCCAGCGCCATCACCGGCAGCAGCGTCAGCGTCAGCATCAGGGCCAGGGCAATGGCCAATAGTCGTTTCTTCATGTGCCTTTTCCTTTCTTGTTGTTCTGCCCGTCGTTTCCGCTTGCCTCATTTATGCTTCGATCCCTTGCAGGGAGAATTCAAACCGCATGGCCAGCGCCGCGAACAGCTGGTGCATCACCTGCTCGGCCCGCTTGCGGACATCCAGCCCGGCCACAAAGGCCAGCACCCGCTCCTGCTCCGCCTCCGGCACCTTATAGGCGCTGAGACTCATCACAAGGAAGCGCCGCAGCTTCCGCTCCAGCGTGAAATACTTGTCGCACCTGCGGGCCATATAGCCCCGCATGATGCCTGCCGAGCCGATCTCCAGCTCGTAAAAATCGCTCTCCGTATAGCCGGGGAGGTAGGAGGAGAAGATGCGGTACAGCTCGGTGGAGGTGTTCTGGTGGATGTACTCCGCCGCCTCCGGCTGGGTATAGGCCTCCAGATAAATCTCCCGCAGGTTCTCGTTCAGCTCCGTCAGCGTCATCTGGATAGCGGTCTCCGCCGCGTAGACGTACACCGGCGGCAGCGTTTCGCCCGCCATCTGCCGGGCGGTGCGGAACTGATTGCCGAACATGAACTCCACCAGCTCCACCAGCACGCCGTCCTTGGCGTGAAAGATGTTCTGGAAGGTGCTGGCGGATACGTCCGCCTCCCGCAGGATCTCGGCCACAGTGGTGCCCTTGTAGCCCTTTTCCAGAAACAGCCGCACACAGGCGGTCAGTATCCGCTTTTTCGCGGCAAGGCTGGCACTGGTAATGGCCATGTCGTCTCATCCCCCCTGCATTACTTGGTATATGTACCAATGATAGTACAGAGAAGCAGAAAAAGCAATAGGGAAAAGCAGCGGAAACGGCGGCGTAGATGCGGCGTATATGTAAAGAAATCGTATATACGGAATATTCTGCATAAAACCAGTTGCGAAACGGAGGAAAGTGTGCTATGATATGAAATTACTGAACAGCGGCGCAGTATCCTAGTCAGATCTGCCGTCTCCTAAGAAGGGCCTAAAAATCCTTTAAAGGGCACAACTGTGAAACCTTTGGTGCTTGCTTCTTACGCCCAGTTTGGGGTGGGTGCTGGAGGGAGGCGTGCGAAATGCGCGCCTGCGGTCGTAGGGCGCCCCTCAATGGCATGAGGGACCCGACCCTGCTTCCGTGGAGACCTGCTCTTGTGCACAGGCGTACTCCCCTGCGGTAAGCGACCTGTGTACGAAGCAGATGACGCCATCTTTTGGTGACAAGAAACCTGCAATGCGGTGCTACCCGGCCCTTGTGCCGTGAACGCTGTGTGCAGAGTAGCCTGCCTTGCGTGGACAGGGTGAATAGGAGAGCTGAAGCACCAAAGGCCCCGGCCAGGGCCGGCGTGCGATTTCCTTGAAACCCTGCCTGCAAAAGAGGATAAGAGGCGGCGTGACTGCTGTGGAAATCACCTAGGCTGTCCATTTGCGTGGGGCCTCGGAAGGATTGCAGTGCGGACTAAGTGGCAGTCGGGTCTCGCGACGCGGTAACGCCGCGATGCAGCATCTAAGGGGAAACCACCTGATCGGCGACGAGAGGCATGCTGTGGGGAAAACCAACCCGTACCTAAGCCGCAAGATTTACTTCCGGAGCCGCCCTGTTCAGTATTTATAATTATGATACAGCTTTACATATGCTGAGTCATGTTGAAATGAGGTTTTTTCATCTTGAGTAGTGACAAAGGCAAACCCAAAAAGAAGAATGACCACTGGCCGCTGCGTGTGTTTTTTCTGGCGGTGGTGCTCAGCGCATTGCTGAGCTTTTTCTCATCTGCGGCGCTCAGCGACGCGGGGTATGTGGTGGCGGTGCTGGTGCTGCTGGCCTTTATTGCGCTGGGTATCGTGTTTGACATGATCGGCGTGGCGGTGACGGCGGCGGATCCCAAGCCGTTTCACTCCATGGCCGCGCATAAGGAAAAGGGCGGAAAAGAAGCCATCCGCCTGCTCTCCAGCGCCAACCGCGTCAGCTCGATATGCAACGACGTGGTGGGCGATATCTGCGGTATCGTCAGCGGCTCTACCGCAGCGGTGATCGTGTCGGCGCTGCAGCGGGATTTTAACACAAAAAACGTGTTGATCTCCATTGGCGTAACGGCACTGATTTCCGGCCTGACCATCGGCGGAAAGGCGCTGTTTAAAAAAGTGGCCATCAATGACAGTACAGCAGTGGTGTACCGCGTGGCGCGGATCATGCACGCACTGCATCTTTATCGGTGAAATGGGGGAAGAATCCCTGATGTTGGAAACGATACACAGTCCTTCCGATGTGAAGCGGCTGGATACAACGCAATTACAGCCGCTTTGTCAGGAGCTGCGCGCCTTTCTGGTGCAGCATGTGGCAAAAACCGGCGGCCATCTGGCGGCCAATCTGGGCGTGGTGGAGCTGACGGTGGCCATCCATCGGGTATTTGATACGTCGCGGGACAGGCTGGTGTTCGATGTGGGGCATCAGTGCTATGTTCACAAGCTTCTGACAGGCCGTCAGAAAGAATTTGATACACTGCGGCAATGGGGCGGACTTTCCGGATTCCCCAAGCCCTATGAGAGCATACACGATGCTTTCGTGGCGGGGCATGCCTCCAATTCCGTGTCGGTGGCGCTGGGAATGGCCCGCGCCCGCACCGTACAGCATCAGGATTACGATGTGCTGGCGCTGATCGGAGACGGTGCGCTGGGCGGCGGACTGAGCTTTGAGGGCTTGAACAACGCCGGTGCTTCCGGTGAGCCGCTGATTGTGATTCTGAACGATAACGGTATGTCCATCAGCCCCAATGTGGGGGCGGTGAGCCGCCATCTGTCCCGGCTGCGGACAAGGCCGGGCTACTACGAATTCAAAAAGAAGTACCGCCAGATACTGGGCGGCGGCGCGGTGGGCGAAAAGGTCTATCAGGTCAGCCATGACGTGAAAACAGCGCTGAAGAAAACGCTGCTGCCTGACAGCTCCATGTTTGAGAGCATGGGCTTTGCCTACATGGGCCCGATTGACGGACATGATGTAGAGGCTTTGGAGCAGTCATTGCGCTGGGCCCGGGAGCAGCACTGTCCGGTGCTGCTGCATGTGCGCACGGTAAAGGGGAAGGGCTATCTCCCCGCAGAACAGGAACCGGCGGCTTATCACGGCGTTTCTCCCTTTGATGTTGTGACAGGCAAGCCGCTGCATCCGGCGGGAAGAGATTTTTCCCATGTTTTTGGCCGTGAGCTGACAAAGCTGGCAGCGGAAAACGACCGTGTGTGCGCCCTGACCGCCGCCATGCAGGAGGGCACCGGCTTAACGGAATTCGCAAAAGCGTTTCCGGGTCGGCTTTTTGATGTGGGTATCGCAGAGGGACACGCTGTCTCTATGGCCGGCGGTATGGCCAAGCAGGGGCTGATTCCTGTGTTTGCGGTATATTCCAGCTTTTTGCAGCGGGGGTATGACATGCTGCTTCAGGATGTGGCGCTGGACCGGCTGCATGTGGTGCTGGGTGTAGATCGTGCGGGGCTTGTGGGCGCCGACGGAGAAACGCACCATGGCTGCTTTGATGCGCTGTATCTTTCACAGATACCCCACATGACCGTGCTGTGTCCGGCCAGCTTTGCTGAGCTGCGGCATATGCTGCGCCGTGCGGTGATGGAGCTGGACGGCCCTGTGGCGGTCCGCTATCCGCGTGGCGGAGAGGGGATGTACCGTGCCTGCTGTGGCGATGAAGCCATTACACAGCTGCGGCAGGGAGGCGACTGCACCATCCTGACCTACGGTATTTTGATCAATCAGGCGCTGGAGGCCGCAGAACTGCTGCATTTACAGGGGATCGAGGCTGGCGTGGTGAAGCTGAACGCCATTGCCCCGCTGCCGGAGCAGGCGTTAATAGCGGCATTGGGCGGAGAAAAGCGGCTGCTGGTTTTGGAGGACTGCATGGCCAGCGGCTGCGTGGGGCAGCGGCTGGCAGCGATGCTGGCCGAGCACGGCTGCGCGCCGGAAAGGCTGCTGCTGAAAAATCTGGGCGATACGGTTCCGTGTCACGGCAGTGTTTCCCAGTTGTATGCCCATTGGGGGCTGGATGCGCAGAGCGTGGCGGACACGCTGAAGGAGGCATGCCATGAGCAATAAGACAAGACTGGATGTACTGCTGGTGGAGCGCGGGCTTGCCGAAAGCCGGCAAAAGGCGCAGGCAGTCATTATGGCAGGTCATGTGTTTGTATCCGGGCAGCGTTCGGATAAGCCGGGAACGGCCATTATGAACGACGCGCCCATCGAAGTGCGCGGCGCCGCGCTGCGATACGTAAGCCGCGGCGGATTGAAGCTGGAAAAGGCGATGCAGACCTGGCCTATTACGCTTGCCGGGAAAGTCTGCGCGGATATCGGCGCGTCCACCGGCGGTTTTACTGACTGCATGCTGCAAAATGGGGCGGAAAAGGTGTACGCTGTGGATGTGGGCTACGGCCAGTTGGACTGGCGGCTGCGCAACGATCCGCGTGTGGTATGCCTCGAGCGTACAAACGCCCGCTACCTGACGGCGGAGGAAATCCCTCAAATGTTGGATTTTGCGTCAATCGATGTGTCGTTTATTTCCTTAAAGCTGATTTTTCCCGCGCTGTACGGCCTGCTGCGTCAGGGCGGTGAAATTGCCTGCCTTATCAAGCCGCAGTTTGAAGCAGGGCGGGAAAAAGTGGGCAAAAAAGGCGTGGTACGCGACAGTGCCGTGCATCTTGAGGTGCTGCAGCATTTTCTTGTACATGCAAAGGAAAATAACTTTACAGTTCTTGGCGTAACTTATTCGCCGATCCGCGGCCCGGAGGGAAATATTGAGTATCTCGGATATCTTCGCAAATCGGAGGAGCCGGATGCGCAGTTTGATCTCGGCGCAGTGGTCGCTGCATCTCACGAGACATTGAAGGAAGGAGAAGCGCAGTGAAAAAGAAAGTGATTCTGTGTCCCAATCCTTACCGTGACAGTGAGCTGAAGGTGGCCAAGGATTCCAAAGCTATTTTAGAGGGGATCGGGTTTGAAACCGTGGTGTGCCTGCCCTTTCACCGGGACGGCTATGGCGATGAGCTGGGCGTGCCGGTGCGTCAGCTGCAACAGGAGATCCGATCAGCCGATCTGATGATCGCCTTCGGCGGCGATGGCACGATCCTGCATCTGAGCCGCACGGCCGCACTGCACGGCGTACCGGTGCTGGGAATCAATCTGGGGAGTCTGGGCTTCATGTCGGAGCTTGAGGCCAATGAGCTGGAGCGACTGCGGGATCTGCAAAGCTGGAATTTCACGGTGGAGTCCCGCATGATGCTGGACGTGACCGTCTTTCGCGGCGGCAATGCGGTATACAGCAACATCGCGCTCAATGATGCGGTTGTTTCAAAAGGTTCTGTGGCAAGAGTTGTAAGGCTGGATATCTTTACAGAGGAAGGCCGCTTGACAAAGGTCACAGGCGATGGCGTGGTGATTTCCACGCCCACCGGTTCCACCGGATATTCTATGGCGGCCGGTGGTCCCATCGTGGAGCCGACGGCCCGTAACCTGCTGATCACACCGATCTGCCCTCATTCTACCCGGGCAACCTCCTATGTGCTGTCGCCCGAACATGTGATCACCATTGAAACGGCGGATGCCAATCGGAAATTCGTCTATCTTTCGGCTGATGGCGGCAAGGCGTTTTCTTTGAAGAACGGCGACAGAGTGCGGGTACGGCAATCCAAATTTGCCATGGGCCTTGTACGGCTGAGTAAAAAAAGCTTTTGCGAGATCCTTGACTATAAAATGGGGGGCTGCGAAAAATGAAAAATATCCGTCAGGAAAAGCTGCTGCAAATCATCAGCGAGGAAGCGATCGAGACGCAGGAGCAGCTGCTGCAGCGCCTGAATGATTTGGGCATTCGCTCTACACAGGCAACGATTTCCCGCGATATCAAGCAGCTGCATCTGGTCAAGGAGCCTTCTGGCCATGGCCGCTATCGCTATACAGTGTCGGTGCAGAAAACGAAGCTGAATTTTGCCGATAAACTGCGTACCATCTTCCGCGAGAGTGTTGTCGCTGTGGATGTGGCTCAGAATATGGTGGTGCTGCGTACCATTGAAGGGATGGCGCAGGGCGCGGCATTCGCGCTTGACAACATGGATGACACGGACATTGTGGGCACATTGGCCGGCGATGACACGATTTTTATGGTATTTCACGACAATGCTCATGCATCGGACTTTTGTGAACAGGTGAAACAGATGCTGCGCTGAAAGGCGGGGGTATAATGCTGGAACTGCTCCATATCGAGAATATTGCCATTATTGAGGCGGCGGAAATTGCGTTTGAGCCGGGCTTTAACGTCCTGACAGGTGAGACCGGCGCCGGAAAGTCGATCGTAATTGACGCCATGAGCGCCGTGCTGGGTCAGCGTACCTCCCGCGATCTGATTCGCACCGGCGCGGATAAAGCGTTTGTCAGCGCACTTTTTTCCCGCGTGGATCCTGCACTGTGCGCGGAACTGGGGGTAACGCCGGACGAGGACGGCAATTTGATGCTGCAGCGGGAGATCGGCGTGGATGGAAAAAATGTCTGCCGTGTAGGCGGCCGGCCTGTCACGGTGTCCCAGCTGCGGTCACTGGGTGGCCGGCTGGTGAATATCCACGGCCAGCACGATGGGCAGCAGCTGCTGGATGAAGAACAGCATTTGACGTACTTGGACAACTTTGGAAAGGTAGAAAACCTTTTAAACGCATATACTGACAAGTATCATACATTGACAGAGATACGCCGCAAAATCAATGGCTTGCAAATGGATGAGGCGGAAAAAGCACGGCGGGTGGACACGCTGCAATTTCAAATCAATGAGTTGGATCGTGCCCGGCTGAAAGCCGGCGAGGAGGAAGAGCTTCAAAGCCGCCGCAACCTGCTGCGCAATGCTGAAAAATTTATTTCTGCGGTGTCCGGCGCGGACTATGCCCTCAATGGCGGGGACGATGGCAGCGGTGTGCTGAACCTGCTGCGGCAGGCGCAGGATGCGCTGGGCGGCGTGCGCCATCTGGACGAGGGGTTCAACGCGCTCTATGAACGGCTGGAGAGTGCTTACAGCGAGGCATATGATATTGCTTTCGCCGTGGCAGAGCAGCGGGAGAACTTTGATTTTTCCCCCAACGAGCTGGATGAGGTAGAGGGCCGGCTGGATCAGCTCTACCGCTTGAAAAAGAAGTACGGCGCCACCGTGGAGGATATGCTGGCGTATTTGGAAAACTGCCGGAAGGAGCTGGACGACATCGCCTATGCGGGTGACACGCTGGCCCGGCTGGAAAGGGATTGTGCCAAGGCGGAGAAGGCTGCCCGCAAAGCGGCGCAGGAGCTGTCCGCTGCCCGCAAGGCTGCCGGAGAGACGCTGTCGCAGGCCATTCTGGCGGAGCTGCGGCAGCTGGACATGGGCAAGATCCGCTTTCAGGTGGACTTTGCCGAAAAAGCGCTGGACGCAACAGGCATGGATCAGGTACGCTTTCTGATGTCCGCCAACGTGGGCGAGGAGCTGCGTCCCATCCACAAGATCGCCTCCGGCGGCGAGCTGGCCCGCATCATGCTGGCCATGAAGAACGTGCTGTCGGAGCAGGACATGGTGGGGACGATGGTGTTCGACGAGGTGGATACCGGCGTCAGCGGCCGTGCGGCCCAGAAGGTGGCCGAGAAGATGGCCCATATCAGCCGCCGCAAGCAGGTGCTGTGCGTGACCCATCTGCCCCAGCTGGCTGCCATGGCGGATGTGCATTTCTCTGTGGAAAAAGGGGAAAAGAACGGCCGTACCTATACGGCGGTGCGCCGGCTGGATCGCGCCGCGCGGTGCGGCGAGATTGCCCGGCTTACCGGCGGAAACCTCTTGAGCGACGCTATTTTGAAGGGCGCCGATGAATTATTGGCACAGGCCGAACAATTCCGGGATGGGCTGTGAAAAAAGAGGTTGACAAACAAAAAATATCTGCTACAATAACCTCAACTTCATACCGCAACAGCGATGAAAGGAAGAAGTAGCTTGCTTCTGCGCCTGCAAAGAGAACCCCCGGTCGGTGAAAGGGGGAGAGGGCGAAGCCGGTGAATACATCCCGGAGCAGCCTCCTGAAGCCGGCTTGACGGCGCGTAGGGATGTGTCGGGTTCGCCCGTTACAGCGATAGGGTGTTTTAGCACCCGATGAGGCCGTGTCTGCGAGGACGCGGCGAATATGAGGTGGTACCGCGATTTTATCGCCCTCTGTCGATAGGCAGGGGGCGTTTTTTGTTCCCCTGTATGGGAAATGACAACGAAATCAACAGAAAGGAAACTGAAAACATGGGAATTTATGAAGAACTGGTGGCCCGCGGCTTGATCGCACAGGTCACCAACGAGGATGAGATCCGGGAGATGGTCAATAACGGTAAGGCCACGTTCTATATCGGCTTTGACTGCACGGCAGACTCTCTGCACGTGGGACACTTCATGGCGCTGTGCCTGATGAAGCGCCTGCAAATGGCGGGCAACCGCCCCATCGCCCTGATCGGTGACGGCACTACGATGATCGGTGACCCCTCCGGCCGTACCGATATGCGCCAGATGCTGACCGAGGAGACCATCAAGCACAACGCCGAGTGCTTCAAGCGCCAGATGGAGCGCTTTATCGACTTCTCCGAGGGCAAGGCTATGATGCTCTACAACTCCGAGTGGCTCAAGCCCCTGAATTATATTGAGCTGCTGCGTGAGGTGGGCGGCTGCTTCTCCGTGAACAATATGCTCCGCGCCGAGTGCTACAAGCAGCGCATGGAGAAGGGGCTGAGCTTCCTGGAGTTCAACTACATGATCATGCAGAGCTACGACTTCTACTATATGTTCCAGCACTACGGCTGCAATATGCAGTTTGGCGGCAACGACCAGTGGAGCAATATGCTGGGTGGCACGGAGCTGATCCGCCGCAAGCTGGGCAAGGATGCCCACGCCATGACCATCACCCTGCTGCTGAACTCGGAGGGCAAGAAGATGGGCAAGACGGCCAGCGGCGCCGTGTGGCTGGATCCCAACAAGACCAGTCCCTTCGAGTTCTACCAGTACTGGCGCAACGTGGGCGATGCTGATGTGCTCAAGTGCATCCGCATGCTGACATTCCTGCCGCTGGAAGAGATCGACAAGATGGACAAGTGGGAAGGCGCACAGCTCAACGAGGCTAAGGACATCCTGGCCTATGAGCTGACCAAGCTGGTTCACGGCGAGGAGGAGGCCGATAAGGCCCGTCAGGCGTCCAAGGCGCTGTTCTCCGGTGCCGGTGATACCGAGCATATGCCCACCACTGAGCTGACCAACGACGACTTCGGCGGCGGCGTTATCGACGTGCTGACGCTGATGGTCAAGTGCGGTCTGGCTGCCTCTAAGGGCGAGGCCCGCCGTCTGGTGCAGCAGGGCGGCGTGACGGTCAACGACGAGAAGGTGTGCGCCATCGAGACCACCTTCGGCTGTGAGCAGTTCACCGGCGATGGCGTCATCATCAAGAAGGGCAAGAAGGTGTTCCACCGGGCCTTGCTGGTGTAATCTGAAAAAATCGTAAAGCATAAGAGGGCATACTGTCTGCCGGTGCGGACAGTATGCCCTTTCCCTGTATCCGCACAGGCTGTGACCGTCTCCACACCGCCAACATATATTGGAAGGGAGGAGGTGTACCATGGAATATGATCTATTTGTGGTAAAGTCTGCCACACAGGCGCAGCGGATGGTTCGCACGCTCAACAGCGGCGGCATTCGTGCCGGAGTGCAGCGTCTGCCGCTTGAACTGGCCAGCCGGGGCTGTGCCTATGCGGTGCGGATCGTCACGGCAGACAGCGAGGCGGCGCTTTCCCACCTACAGCGGAACGGCATGTGGCCGGAACGCATTGTGCGGCATGACGGCAGAGGGTACCGGGAGGTGGCGCCGTGATCTATTTTGATTCCGCCGCGACTACGCTGGAAAAGCCGCCGGCTGTCCGCCGGGCAATGGCGCGGGCGGTCAACACCATGTCCTCGCCCGGCCGCGGCAGCCATCAGGCGACCAGGCTGGCGGAGGAAACCGATTATACCTGCCGCACTGCGGCGGCAGAGCTGTTCGGCGTGGAGGATGAATCCCATGTGGTCTTTACCGGCAACGCCACCCATGGCCTGAATATCGCCATCCACACTCTGGTGCAGCCCGGAAGCCGGGTGGTGATCTCCGGCTATGAACACAATGCCGTCACGCGTCCGCTTCACGCCATTGCCAATGTGACGCTGACAGTGCTCAATACGCCGCCCTTTCAGCCGGACAGGATGACACAAGAGCTGAAAGAGGCGCTGAGCCGCGGCGCCGATGTGGTGATCTGCAACCATGTTTCGAATGTATTCGGCTGTATTCAGCCGGTATATGAGATGGCGGCGCTATGCCGTGAGTCAGGCGTACCGTTTGTGCTGGATGCTTCCCAGTCCGCCGGTGTTCTGCCCGTGCGCATGGATCAGCTTCACGCGGCGTTTATCGCCATGCCCGGGCACAAGGGATTGTATGGGCCGCAGGGGACGGGCCTGCTGCTGTGCGGGCATGAGGCCACGCCGCTGCTGTACGGCGGTACCGGCAGCATGTCCAAATTGCAAACCATGCCGGATCTGCTGCCTGACAGGCTGGAGAGCGGTACGCATAATATGCCCGGTATCGCAGGATTACTGGAGGGAATCCGCTATGTACAGCGCACCGGCTTGGAGCGCATTGCCGCCCACGAGCGCACCCTAACCGCACAGGCGATACAGCTGCTGCGGCAAACCGAAGGGATTCGTCTTTTCTGGTGTCAGGGTTTGCGCCATCAGACGGGGGTGTTGTCTTTTATCGTCGAGGGAACGGATTGCGAGGAGCTGGGCGAGGCCATGGCGCGGCGCGGCGTGGCACTGCGCGCCGGACTGCACTGTGCGCCGCTGGCTCACCGCACGGCGGGGACGCTG
>Ga0129314_1001181_pt1 | contig 19739 bp, 17 predicted proteins | sample O1111metagenome_FD_94431 | JGI IMG/M metagenome (GOLD analysis project Ga0129314, IMG submission 94431) | Orangutan individual fecal microbial communities from fecal samples from Wisconsin, USA - O1111 metagenome | ecosystem: Host-associated > Mammals > Digestive system > Large intestine > Fecal... | reverse complement strand
GTTTTGATTACTGTTTTGATTACTGTTTCGATTGTGGTTTTTATTGCGGTTCGGCTTCCCGTTTTCCGGCCAGTCTGCGTCTTCATTCTGCCCGTCGGAGCCGGGCTCTGCTCTTCTTAAGTCGCTCTCCATCCCAGCTTCCGCTTCAACATAAATCACTTCCGTATGGAAGATCACATCACTGTTTAAGTAATATTCATACCTCTCTGCCAGCATTGCCGAAATCTCTTCGGAGCTTTGTCCGACAATCGTTTCTTCATTCTGCTGCAAAAGCTTTTCCCCATAAAGCTCTAAGACAACTCCATAGACTGTCTCCTTTACTGCCAAGCCCTTCGTTGTAAAAGGTGTATAGACATAAGTAATACTGTTTGTAAACGAACCTTCCTCGTATCTCTTTTCAAAATCTTCCACAAACACAAATCCACATTCCAGTTCTCCTGCTTCTACCGCCTGTTCCAGTTCTTCCGGATCCTCATAAATAGTAAATTGGTAAACATCACTCTTTTGCATCAGGCGATCTGCGATGGTCTGTGTAATACCGGAGGTCACACCTGCAAGCCCGATTCTGTTATTCTTCGCATCCGGAATATGAATACTTCCAATCACCAAAAGAAGCAGTATCAGAAACAGAATCTGAAGCCAGCAGATTCTGTGCTTCATCCACAATTTCAGTTGAAGCTTATAATAAACGAATCCCATAGGGACTTTTTTTATGCTTTGACGCATACCTGTATGGGCATGCATACAAGATCGCATATCATTATGTGACCGCCCACAAATTTTAAGCCCGGAATGGCTACGTGACTGCTGCCGGTTTCTCCCATTTCGCAAGGAAAGAAGTGCCCCGGCTGCCATTCCAATAAGCAGGAAAAATACCGTTCCTGCTACCGCTTCTTTGGATAACTCTCCCTCCAGTATTCCCGCTGCGTATGCATTCCAGTATTTCATCGGCAGGAAACGACTGATTCCGGCAATCTCTCTTCCCAGATAAGCCTCCGGAATCAGGACACCGGTTCCGATGATCGTAATGATATTCACCGCAAAAACGAATACTGCTGCCTGTGAGCTTGTACCCGCCAGTTCATACAACACATGAAAATAAATGGCTATCCCCAAACATAAGAATAACAGGACATACCATATTTTCCCCTGATAAAGCACGAAATACGTTTTGGTCCTGCTGGCAATGCCAATTCCCGCAAAATAATACAAAATCCCTGTCACATACAGAAACATCGTCATTACCAGAATCTTAACGACGGATTGCCGGATACTTCCCACGCCCCGGATTTTCAGTTTATCTTTCACGGATCTCTTCCGCTTTCCATACAAAAAGCCAAACTGGATTCCACACATCATAAGCAGGATCACAAAGCCTGCTGCGTAATAATATTCCACAACCGAAAGATTTCCCAGGGGCGAAAGCATTTGGGCAGAATATACGCTGTCTCTTTTCAACATCTGATTGGCAAACAGATAGGCAATCGTATCGCCGAGTCCTGCCCCCTGTAATTCGACACCATAATAAGATGCCGTGTCCAATGCTGCGTACACACCCGCCTCTGCGGTCTGCAAAAAAGATACCCCTGCAGTTACCAGTTCTTCAAATACCTGTGTGTTCTGCGCAGCATCCTTCGGAAAATAAATCTGTGCAGGCGGATTGATCCCTACCTGCACATCATGATAAAAGCCCTCAGGCAGCACGACCACCGCCTGAAGGGTTCCCTGTTTTAACTGTTCCACAGCTTCTTTTTCATCCAGATAATAAAAGTCACAGACCGAACGGACGCTGTCCATGGAAGAAATATACTGCGTTGCCAGACGGCTGATGCTCTCTCCCTCCGGAATCGCAATGCCAATATTCACCTTGTGAAACACCTGCGCATTCTGCATAAGCGCACTGAATACTGCAACCAGCGCTGCCGTGAGAAGCAGACAGGCACAGAAGTTTCCTATGGACTTTAACAATGTCTTCCATGTTCTTTTACATTCCACTATAAAAAAAGCAATCCACGTTTTCATCGGGTTCCCTTTTAGTATTCTGATAAGCCATCGAGCATCTGATTCAGGTTATCAAATAACTCGCTATACTCCGCTTCACCGGCATTTCCAATGTCAAAGGTTTCCCCCTTCATTGTATCAATGACCGCACCCTTAGTTACTGCAATATCTCCACTTAAGGTATAATCCGACTCTCCCTCTAGGGCAAACTGATCCACAGTCAGTATGATCTCCTTGTTTCCGATGGAAAGTATTCCGTTCATTTTAATCTTTTCATAAGTATTTTCCAATTTAATGTCATAAGCTCCGGTACTCCGGTTATATGTCACCTCTGCACGGCCTTCTTCAAAATCTACTGAAATGCTTTCCTCATCTCCGGCAAGTTCTCCTTCAATCGCGCATACCGTACCATCGTTTACAATCAACTCAACATTCTGTATCCGATAGTCCCCACCATGGAAAACCACCTGATAAACGTCTCCTTCAAATTCAAGCTCCACACAGGCCAGTTTCTTTTGATACACATAAAACCGGATCGTTGCAGTTTCCATGTCCTGAATATCTGCAAATATCTGTTCCGTATATTCCTCTGCGGTCATTCCAATTATATGTAACTGGTCTGCCATTGTTGTCTCAATATATTCCTGATAAATCTCCCTGAACCGGTTCATATCCTCCTGTGTCACCTGAATGGCATATCCCTTGCACTTCCGGATGTTTCCATCCACTTCAAACTGCCCGGCATCTGACTTTTCCACTTTCAGGGAACGATAAAAGTCAGTCAGCTTCACACCTAATTCTGTATTTTTGATATCTTCCGGGGATTCACTGGAATAGATCATTTTCAACACATCATCAATCCTCTGCAGCTGTTCTGCTGAACCCACTTCCGTCAGATATCCATGCTTTTCTTCCGTATAGTTGTAAGTGAATACATGGTTGTCTATCGTTGGAATCTGGAAACGAGCCTCTTGCTCGTCAATCTGCATCTTATATTCAATTTCCGGAATCGGCATAAACGAATTGTTGTATTCAATCGTTCCTGCAAGTTGTTTGTCTTTTCCCTCTACTCCCAGCTGCGCATAAAATGCAATCGAGCTGTCGAAATATTCTCTATGCATCGTAACCAGAATATTAGATGTAACCGTATACTCTTCTCCAAATCCATGGATATCCTTCAACGCATCATATAAATATCCACCTTCGGAAAAGGTTTTTGCACATGCCCTTTCCACTGTTGCTCTCGGATTGGAAAACAGCACTGCTGCTAATACAAAAGCAAGAATTCCAAGTAATACCACTGCTCCAACAATAATCGAAACGATAATTGCTGTCTTATGCGACTTCTTTTGTGCCCGAGGTTGAGACTGCGGTTGAAACTGAGGCTGTGATTGTGACTGCGGTTGTGCGGTATGAATCGGCTGCCCCGTCATCGGATCAAACCTTGGCACAAACTGGCTTCCGGTTTGTTCTGTTGTCTGCCCAATATCTGTCTGGTTTTCTGTTATAGATGCAGTTCCTTTTTCATCTGTTTCCTCTGTAATAAGTTCTCCTGTCATTGGATCAAATTTTGGCATTTTTCTTCTCCCTTCACCATTACTTATCTGGTGCTATGATTTCTTTTCTGATTTCCTCTATGGTAAAATCTTCTCCCGTAAGCTCCGTGAGCTTCCCCTGCTTCATAATCAGGCAGCGGTCACAGGAAAGAATTTCGTTTTCATCATGTGAAGTTAACAACACAATTCCATTCATCTTCCGATACTGCATCAGCCATTGCTGAATGTTATTCTTATAATATAAATCAAGTGCCGTTGTCGGCTCATCCAGCAGCAGAATTGGCGGCCACTGTGCCAGCGCACAGGCAATCGACAATCTGCGTTTCATTCCTCCCGACAGTTTCCGGACCTCTGTTTTCAGCAGATCCTCCAGTTCAAAAGACGCAAGCAGTAATTCCCGATGCTCTGACTGCCAGACACCCCACAGCTTTAAATTATCCTTCACGGTAAGCTCTTCCATGAGCGGTGGCTCCTGCGGAACATATCCCACATACTTCCGGAAGTATTTACGCTTCTGCAGCGGATTCTTTCCGAAAAAGGAGATTTCTCCTGCGTCAGGCCGGATGGCTCCCGCCAGAATCTGCATCAGTGTTGTCTTACCGCAGCCGTTTTTCCCGGCAAGTGCAAGACACTGTCCGCACTCTGCTTCCAGAGAAATATCATCCAATATGATTCTTTTTCCATACCTTTTCTTAATATGCGAAACCTTAAGCATTTCTTTCCTCTATCATTCCTGCATGGAAGCCATCATCTGCTCCCGACGTGCTCTCTGAAACTTCATATATTCTTCTTCACAGCGGTCAAACGTACCGTCCTGTGTAAACTTCTCATACCACTTTTTCCAGATCTGCTTAAGCTGTTCCTGATAAGGCATCCAGTCCTCCACCATCATCTCTCTGGTGTATTTCTGGGTACAGCGGTGATCTTCACTGGCAATCAGCATCCGTCCTCCCTTGGGACGATCCTCATACGATAACAGGCAGCCTGTATCGGTTAACGCTACACATTCTCCCATGGCATCGACTCCGATAAAGGTAAAGCACTTGTGCCGCATCCGCACATAAAGCAGTCTTCCTCCCGGATAGCCAAAAGAATCCAGTGCACAGTTGCTGTTCATCAGCCAATTCTCAATTACTTCGATGTCAGGCTCTTTTTCTGATGCGATTTTTTCTGCTTTTACTTCTTCTATGTCCGTATGCTGCATCCTCTCTGCCCCTGACATTTCTTTCTGTGCCCGGATTCCACGAATCATATCCTCCGGGGAAAGAGAACACCCTGTTGACTTGCAGCAGTTTCCCTTACATTCTTTACAAATTTCTGCTTCTGTTTTTGCCATGTGTGTCACCTCATCTTTTTTACATCATATCCTGTTACCCAAAACCTTGCAAGTGTGTTTATGATTTGCTAAGATCTATTATACGATGAATGAAAGTTACTGTCCCAGTAACGAATGAATTTCTGATTCATTTCATCTGCCCAATAAATATCTACACGAAAAGAAAGGAAAACCACCTATGATTAAACACATTGTAATGTTCAAATTAAAAGAAAATGCAGACGGAAAGACCAGGCAGGAAACCATTGAAGAAGCTAAGAAACGTCTTTCTGTTTTTGAAGTTGAGATTCCTACTTTAAAGAAGCTTGTTGTTGCTGTCAATGATGAAAAAGCTGCAGAAAGCAACTATGAACTGGCTTTAATCTGCGATTTTGACGATATCGAAGGACTGAATACTTATCAGATTCATCCTACCCACAAGGCTTTTGGCGCATTCATTACCCCGTTACGTGAAAGCCGTGCCTGCATCGATTATGAATTTTAATTGAAGAAATCGTAAGTAACTATTCAGAACCGCATTCGCAATATAAAACTTTGCAAATATGACTTGGAATGCCAACTTTCCACTCATATATTGCTAGGTTTTGCATGGCTCTGAATAGTTACATAGTTTACTTCTTCATTGATCCGTTCCACATGCTCCTCCCAGGACCGGTAGGCCTTCTCCCCACGATGATCCGGAAGCTCTATCCGCTGTATCAGATCGTCTCCCAGAATTTCTGTAAATTTACAGCTTCCCCAATAGTTGAGGTGGGAAACATCATTCAGGTCCTCTTCCACATTTAATTCCATTTTCTGATTATAGTCGATAATTTCAACACCATACTCATCTGCTACACTCCGGATCTGCTGATATGTTTCTTCATCCTCCGGAGCAACTGCATAGGGTGCAACAATAAGAATCAGTTTTGCCTCCTTTTTCTGCATATAGTCCATGATCTTCCGCAGATATTTCTCCGATTTCGGTGTAAGCCCTCCAGGTACTCCTGAAGGATTTGCCGCCTCCTCTGCTTTGATATGCTTCCAGTAAGGCGTGTAGCCCTTAAAGCTCTGCAACTGATTCTCATTCCAGAAAAGTTGTTCAACGTCCACGAATTCCAGTTCATCATATCTCCCATGGTACACTGCAAAAGATGGAAAATAATCAAAAAAATGCTGAAGTTCCACACTGGTACAAAGCATGGCCAGCTTATTCAGGGAAAATTTCATTCCATAAATGTTTTCTGAAATCCAGGTATACTGATAATCCTCCTTAAACCGTGCGGGCGCATACAGATCCAACACCACAACCTTCGGATTCTGGTACTTGTAAAATTCCTTCAAATAATAATAAGTCATCCATAAAGGCTGCTCCGCACCACTATAATCATATGCAGCAATCCCATACTTTTCCCATAAAAGTGCTGTATTCACATCACAATGAATATGACTGGTTCCTAAAAAAACAGCGTCAATGCTGTCTTCTGTCTGAAAATACAGTGCACGCTTCTGATTAATTCCATGATCCGATTTGATCTGTAAAACCTTTGCCAGCACAGAGATTCCGAAAATCAGTGCCAATACCGCCACAACCCGGATCACTATTTTTTTATTCCTAAGCTTTTTAACAAAATCGCTCATTCTATTTCCCATTTATATCCAATACCAGATACCTTTCATCATTACAATTCTTTCAGCAACTAATTACACTGCCTTCCAATCTTCACAATACAATTTGTCTCATAAAATCAACTTCTAAAACTGCATATAAATAAACTGCCCGGTGTCATATCCCGGTCCGTAGATTCCAAATACAAACAGGATCAGAATCATCACAACGAAAAATGCATAACGCACTCCGGAGCTTTTCCACTGAAGAAGCACAGGAAAACGTACTCCCTTCCGGGACGAAACCCAATCCCCCATACTAACAATCGCAATTCCAAGGATTGCCAGCCAGAATTCAATATTTTTTCCACAAACAGTAAGAAACATTTCATTCCAGTCCGAAAGCCGCAGATGCACAGGAATAATTCCGGACAGATACCGTAGTGCAGCAGCGGCGCTTCCCCCCCGGAAAAAGATCCACGCAAAAGCTGCCAACAGAAATACACCTGTTGCCCGCAGGAAGGAAACACGTTTTCCCTTCCTGTCAGAAGTTGCCTTTCCCCTCTTCCTATTCCAGTCGTTTTTCACCGCTTCCACTGAAGTATAAAAGCCATGAATCAGTCCCCAGGCAATATAGTTTAAGCCCGCACCATGCCACATTCCACACACCAGAAATACCATCATATTGTTCAGAATCTTGCGCACGATTCCCTTCCGGTTTCCGCCAAGCGGAATGTATAAATAATCCCGCAGCCAGGAGCTTAAGCTGATATGCCATCTGCGCCAGAAATCGGTCATGGACTGTGCCGTATAGGGCTCTTTGAAATTCATTGTCAGATGAATTCCAAACAACTCCGACAGTCCGACCGCAATATAGGAATATCCCGCGAAGTCACAGTAAATCTGAAACGTGTACAAAACTGCGCCTAAAACAAGAAAAAAGCTGTCAAAACCTCCCGGATTATCAAAGATGCGATCCACCATCGGCATAAGACGGTCTGCAATAACAATCTTTAAAAAATATCCCCATAAAACATAGGACAGGGAAACGGATATCCGCCCGGTGTGCCAGAACTTCACATTACGGACATTTTGCAATTGCGGCAGGAAATCATGTTCCCGCTCAATCGGTCCACTGATCAGCTTCGGGAAATAAGAAAGCCACAGCGCCAGATTCCAGAAATTCCGTTCTGCTTTCGCATTTCCACGATAAATATCGACAAAATAGGAAATGATTTGAAACAAATAAAAAGAAAAACCAATCGGCATAACAAGCCGGGTCAGAACAGATCCCGGCACATGGATACCGAAACGTGTACAGAAATAAGTTCCAAACTTATAAGCGGTGATCCATAAAACGCAGAATCCCACAAGCAGGAACAACAGCCATTTTCTGTTCAATTGCTTCTTTTCATTTGTCAAATGGGAATGATACTGATCCAGAAAGATTCCTCCGAGATAACAATATAGTATCCCTGCAACCAGAATGAACAACGAACGGATATCCAGAAACGCACACAAAAAACAACTCATCAGACAGAGAAAAGCCACGCGCCACTTTCCCGGCAATAAGTAAAAGAAACATAATGTAATAACGAAAAAAGCAATAAAAAAGAATGATACGAACAATTTCCTATCCCTATCGACCTTTCCTGTCATTTTCCGTTCACATAGATTATCGCCATCTTTTCACAGAAATACCATCACATGTTCCCGCTTATTAAGGAGCTATGAGAAGTGATCTCTTTAAAAGCTTGGATTTAACAACCAATTCGCCACTTTCAGGCGATCACGATGCTTGATGGTGTTTATTATACCTTATTTTCCGGAACATATAAACATAAATGATAAAAATTAAGTAATAATTAAGAATAATTAAAACGAAACTGGCAGATATGCGGCTGCAATCGCAAGCAGAATGGCAGGAAGAAGATTGGCAACACGCACCTTCTTCCCCCATACAAGATTTAATCCAACGCAGAAAATCAATACTGATCCGACAAAAGAGATATAGCTTAACGCCAGATCTGTAAACACCGGTTTCAGCAAAGAAGCCAGCAGCGTGATGCCGCCCTCTAAAAGAAACACCGGTACAGCGGAAAAAATACATCCTTTTCCCATGGCGCAGGTCATCACCATGATAATGATAAAGTCAAGGACGCTTTTCGCAGCAAGAATCGTATAATCTCCGGATACACCATCCTGTATCGATCCCACAATCGCCATTGCGCCAATACATACCGTCAGGGAAGAAGTTACAAAGCCATGAATAAACCGGTTATCTTTCTGATTTCCGGTCTTTTTCTTAAGCCACTCCCCGAAGCGTTCAAATTTTGACTCTATATCAATCCATTCTCCAAGCAGACCTCCCAGCGTCAATGTCAGAATCATCAGTATGGTTCCACCACCCGACAGGCTTTTTTCGCTGACCGGAAGCATATACTGCATTGCACCTGCAATTCCAATAAACAGGACACTAATGCCACATGCCATGTTCAGGGTATTCTGTATTCTTTCTTTTAACAGTCTGCCGAAGAAATATCCTAAAAGACCGCCAATCACAATGGCCGCGGTATTAATTATAGTACCCATTCCTATCATCTGTTGTATCTCTCCTTTATTCCATCTTTTTCCATCCAAATAAAATCACGCAGCATTCCAACGTTAATTCCATCAAGCATTGATGCCAGATCCATTACTGAATTCCGTTATCTATTCCGGTACAAATTTCCAACGTAACCGGATTAATCTGAATTCCGAACTGATTGAGATCCACTCTCCCATTCTCCACAATAACTCCATCTTCGGTAAGCCGTCTTGCCTGTTCACCCTCTCCTCCAAAGGCAAACGCTCCGGATAGTTCTCCTTTCGAGTTCACTACACGGAAACAGGGAATATTTTGCGGATCCGGATTTTTATGCAGGGCATTTCCTACTGCTCTTGCCATCTTCTTCTCCCCGGCCAGCTCCGCAATCTGTCCATAAGTGGCTACATGGCCTTTCGGGATTTTCTTGACTGCCTCGTAGATCCGCTTTGTCGGACTATCCGTAATAAGGTCATAGCTCTCTGCAATCATGCGCTTCACATCTTCTTCCAGAATGGTTCCGTCAAGAATCAGGGTATTCCAATGCTCTTTATTCAGATGATATCCGGCAACCACCACTCCCGGATAGGCACTTCTCCAGAAGTCTCTCCACTGCGGATCCGCCTTCACATTGATATTCAGATATCCATCCTTTTCATAGGTCCATAAAAAGGCTTTCTTACTTCCCTTCACCCGGACTAACTGCCAGTTCGGATCATGGAACGGCGCCTCCTGATAGGTCATCGGAAAGGATAAGCCATACTCCAATACTTCTTCTCGTGTCATCATAATCTCCGTCTTTCACTTCAGTGTCCTTAAATAATCCTTCTGCTCCTTCGTAATCCGGTAACTTTCAACCGCCTTCTGAATTGTCTTCCGGTGTACCCAGTCAGAGAGCCTGCGCTGCTCGATATAAGGGATTGTTGAGTCCCATTGCTTCGCAAGCGCTGTGGCAAAGTACCACGCAATCACCATTTTCACATAATATTCTTCCGAGGTTACAGACGCCGCCAGTTCCAGATATTCCGGCCGAAAATCCTCATCCAGATACAACGCCATAAGCAGGTCGATTCCATAGCGGATCGTATATGTCTCTTCCGAAGCAATCCATTCCTCTACCTTAGGAAGCAGCTCCTGCTTATGCTTTGCAAAACATTTCGGCGCCGGCATATCGCAGGTTGCCCAGTTATCAATATAGGGAACAAATCTTTCCACTTCTGCAAGGCATTTCTCATAGTCCTTCTCTGCAATAATCAACATCATGTGAAGATTATTTTCCTCATAATACTGATGTGGAAGCTGCTGCAAAAACTCCCGGGCTTCCGGCCTCCTGTCAAACTCCCTGGCAAACTTTCTTAACACCGGAATCCGTATTCCAATCACCGTTTCCTTATCCGTATCCGGCATGAGTTTACTGTGAAACTCCCGATACGTTTTATCCTGCAGGGCAAATAACTGCTGTTGTAAATCGGTCATGCTTTTCCTCCATTATTCAAATATCTATTATACAGAATTTCCCCGATGTTTGCATAGAAAGAAAAAAGCTTAGAATATTGTTTGTCAACATTCTAAGCTTTTCCAAATTTCATGCAGGTGGCCGGACTTGAACCGGCACGGTGTTGCCACCGAGGGATTTTAAGTCCCTTGCGTCTGCCTATTCCGCCACACCTGCGGAATGGATGGAGGTGGATTCGAACCACCGAAGCAATTTGCAGCAGATTTACAGTCTGTCCCCTTTGGCCACTCGGGAATCCATCCATACAGTCTCATGAACATATTGTTCACAAAGCCCTGACAATAATAGAATATACCATATCAACTATTAAAAAGCAAGATCATAATTTTAAAATTACCGGCTTTACTGTATATTGCTTCTCCTGCGGCATTTACTCTCCCTCATACCTCAACACAATGGCGGAAGTGCCGGGAAGTGTCACCATCACCTTACCGGAAACAATAGGATACTCATGCACTTCTGTATCAAAGCCATCTGCAGTGGTCAGCATCACGCATTGCATAACGCCCTCCTTGGGTGCACCAATATACCAGACTTCCATTTCCCTGGTAATCTGGTGATCATTATTATTAATAAGAACTGCTGTACATGCATGACGGTTGAAACGTCCGTAACCCAGAATGTTATAATCTCCATCCATAAATTTCAGGGATCCGGTTAACAGCTCCTCACTCTCTTTATGAATACGGATCATTTCCTTGTGGAAACGGATGAGTTCCTTATCTTCCTGTCCCCACGGATAGGTTCTCCGGTTATCCGGATCGGTAAAGCCGCATACACCGGCTTCATCTCCATAGTAGATGGTCGGCGCGCCCGGCCAGGTCATCTGAATCACAACGGCCTCACGCATCACGGCTTTGTTAACTCCTTCATTTGCCGCCTGGGACCCCAGTATATTCGTTCTCCCCACCTTATGATTGGTTCTTGTTAAAAAACGGGAATGATCATGATTCGATAATTCGTTCATGGCAATCTGTAAGGACGGTGTCGTAAAGCTTGACATATGATAGCGCATAGCCTGTAAAAAGCTGTCTGCATTGCCGAGCATATCTCCGCGGAAATCGTCACTGTGCTTCTGCATACCGGTCAAAAACCAGGTAACCGGCTCCATGAACGCATCATAGTTCATAACCGTATCCCACTCCTTGCCGTTCAGCCAGTCTCTCGGACTTCCATAATGCTCTGCAAGCACGATTGCCTCCGGATTTACATCCCGGACCGCCTTACGGAACTGCTGCCAGAAATAGTGATTGTATTCCGGACTGTGTCCCAGGTCTGCCGCTACATCCAGACGCCAGCCGTCAATATTGTAAGGGAACGATACCCATTTTGCTGCAATATGCATGACATAATTAAACAACTCCTGTGACTGCTCATAATTCAGCTTCGGCAGCGTATCATGTCCCCACCAGCCATCATATGCATTGTTATAAGGCCATGCATGGTCGTTAAAGAACTGGAAGTAATTGTGATACGGACTTTCCTTGCTGATATAGGCACCTTTTTCGTATCCGGGTGCATTCTCGTAAATACGTTCTTTATCCATCCATTTATTAAAGGATCCGCAATGATTAAACACGCCATCCAGAATGACCTTCATGCCGCGACGGTGCGCCTCTGCTACCACCTGCGCAAAAAGCTCGTTGCTGGCTTCCAGATTTTCTTTATTAGTCACACGGTCAATATATCTGGTTGCCTCACGGTTTTCCTTCTGATCGGGACGCAAAAGTTCTCCTTCATCATGGACAATTTTCCCAATATGGGGATCAATATAGTCATAGTCCTGAATATCATACTTATGATTGGACGGAGAAACAAACAACGGATTGAAATAAATGACATCAACACCAAGATCCTGCAGATAATCCATCTTATCAAGCACACCCTGCAGATCTCCTCCGTAAAACTCGCGGACACCCATACTGGCCGGATATTTACTCCAGTCCTCCACACGGACGGATTTATCCCCGATATACTGATATTCATTCGTCAGCACATCATTCGTTGGATCACCATTATAGAAGCGGTCCACGTAAATCTGGTACATAACTGCTCCCTTAGCCCACTTAGGAGTCTTAAATCCGGGAATAATCCGGAAGAAAAAGGTTTCATCCGGATGCTTGGAAACTCCACGCGTATCATAAACGCAATTAATCTTTCCGACCTGCACTTCGAAATAATAGCTGTACTGTTCCTGCTCTACTTCAATTGAGCAGGTAAAATAATCAAAATTATCATCACCTTCTGTGACGGTCATCAAAATTCGCTCATTGTTGTGTACCAGAGAAACACGGTCAATATTCTTTGCCTTGCTACGGAATCGTACTTTTACTTCTGAATACGGATTGGGTTCTGCAGGACTGATATAGTTCTCTGTCGTATCACTGAATAATGCTTCCCGGTTAAAAACAGGCCGCATTTCTGATATATACATCATATTCTGCTCGGTTTTCATAATGCGATTAATATCCATATACCATATGCTCCATCTATTTTTTATAGAATGAATTTCATCTGATCGAAAAATTCACAACTAGATTTATTTTATACCAACCATGTTTCATAATCAAGAAAAGTATGGGTTTTCCTTTATGGTTTTCAAAAGGCTCCCGAAAAATCCGGGAGCCTTTTACATATCAGTTCATTATATTATTTGTTGCCCAATATGATATTTTCTATACTTATTACCGTATTATGAAGCGCTTTCACTGTTTTCAAACGTTGCAACCTGGAATTTCTGCAAAAATCAGGCAGATCACAATAATGCTTATTCCCGCAATAGCAAGTAATACCGTATACATAACTGCCCGGCTGCTGGCCTGATCCGTCACATCGTCCAGCTTCACTCCGATCTCTACCGTTTGATCCAATGCCGGAGTACACTGGTTAATAATTGCATCGGTTGCATTCTCCATCTCACCGCTTATAATCTGTTGCATAATAGAATAACCGATATTTCCCCAGTCCGAAAGAGAAGAAGCATACTCCTGATAAAGCTCATCGGAAACAATTCCCGTTTTCTTTAATATCTTCAATTCAGAATCAACTTCTGCAAGATTATCCTCTACTTTTTGTTTATAACCGTCATAACTGGATGTGTCGCTGTTTAGCGCCATTTCCCTGATATTTCTTGCTGCTGCGTTAACATCAACCCGGCAGATTTTTACTGCTGTGTCTGCCCTCTGTACCTTTTCAACATACCGCATCATATTGGCGAACAACACTCCAATAATTGCAACGGATAATATCCCGGATATCAACATCATAATGATAACTTTTTTGTATCCATAGTTTATTCTTTCCTTCAACTGCATTTTTTCCTGTCAATGTGGTTTTTTATGATTTATAAATTTTTCTGCTTTTGCACTTTACAGTGGCAGAGTTTTTATATGGTAAAAAAGACAGTAAATAATTACTGTCCTTTTTAGAGAAGGTATTTCTTTCTTATGGGGTATAGCAAAAACTATATAATGTATTGGGGGGGTTACAAGTAGTATAATAGCATATGCCTATTTTTGCGTAAATACTCACGATTTACAAATATTACAAAAATCGTTTTAACTTTTTGTGCATTTTCACCAAATATATTTCATTGACAAATGTATCCTACTCCGTAACCGGTTTTTCTCTGTTGTCAAACAATGCTTCGAATTCTTCTCTTCCAATCTTTTCCTTTTCAAGAAGAAGCTCTGCACACTTATTCAATACATCCATATGCTCTAAGATGATTTCCTTTGCCTTGCGGTAGCAGTCATCGACAATATCCTTGACTTCGGTATCGATCTTTCCTGAAATCAGTTCACTGTGGCTCTTGGCATGGGCAAGGTCCTTACCGATAAAGACCTCATCATCATCATTTTCATAATTAATCACACCAAGCTTTTCAGACATACCGTAACGGGTTACCATATTTCTCGCCGTCTTGGTTGCCTTCTGAATATCGTTGGAAGCACCCGTTGTAATATCATTGAACACAATTTCTTCTGCGATTCTTCCACCTAAAGAAACCATAATATCCTGCAGCATATGACTCTTCGTTAAGAACATTTCATCCTTTTCCGGAAGGGGCATTGTATAACCCGCTGCGCCAAGACCTGTCGGAATAATGGAAATCATATGAACCGGATCCACATCCGGAAGCACATGGAACAGGATCGCATGACCTGCTTCATGGAATGCTGTAATTCTCTTTTCTTTATCCGAAATCACACGGCTCTTCTTTTCCACACCAAGTCCGACCTTGATAAAGGCTTTCTCGATATCCTTCTGAATCACATAGGTACGGTTCTCCTTTGCGGCAACAATGGAAGCCTCGTTCAGGAGGTTTTCCAGATCTGCACCGGTAAATCCGGCTGTTGTCTGTGCAACCTTCTTTAAGTCCACATCTTCTGCAAGCGGCTTATTCTTGGCATGTACCCGGAGAATTTCTTCCCTGCCTGCCACATCCGGACGATTCACGGTAATCTTACGGTCAAAACGTCCCGGACGAAGAATTGCCGGATCCAGAATATCAACACGGTTTGTTGCGGCAAGTACGATAATTCCCTCATTGACGCCAAATCCGTCCATTTCCACAAGGAGCTGGTTCAGTGTCTGCTCTCTTTCATCGTGGCCGCCGCCCATACCGGTACCACGTCTTCTGGCAACCGCGTCAATTTCATCGATAAATACAATACAGGGTGCATGATGCTTGGCTTCTTCGAACAGATCCCTCACACGGGAAGCACCTACACCTACGAACATTTCCACGAAATCCGAACCGGAAATACTAAAGAACGGTACTCCGGCTTCTCCTGCAATCGCTTTTGCAAGCAGGGTCTTACCTGTACCGGGCGCACCCTCTAAGAGAACACCCTTCGGGATTCTCGCCCCCACTTTCGTAAACTTGGCAGGATCCTTTAGGAATTCCACAATTTCCTCCAGTTCTTCCTTTTCTTCCTGAAGACCGGCAACATCTTTCAATGTTACAGTTCCGTCGCCCATGGAAAGTTTCGCACGACTCTTTCCGAAATTCATCATCTTGGCATTGCTTCCGCCGTTCTGTCCGTTCATCATGGTAAAGAATACAATCAGCACAACAACTGCCACCAGCATCGGAAGAATACTTGTCAGGAACCAGTTTTCCTCCTGTACCTTTTCCACATTGGGATCTACGTTAAAGGAAATCAGAAACTGTTCGATTTCACTGACATCCGTAACATATAAGGTCTTTTCCAGACCGCTTTGCAATGTAACGGTCACTTCACCGGTAGGCGTCTGCCGGCTCGGCATAATGTCTGCACTGACTACCCGGCCTGCCTCCAGGTCCTCCATTAATTCTCCTCTTGTATATTCGATCCGGTTATTGTCCATAAAGCTTGGAATAATCAGCAATGCCAGTAAAACCAGCATCACAACGAAATATACACTTAATCCTCTACTTTTTCTCACACTATTTTCCTTTCCAAAACGCTTTACTTCTTATATCAGTTCTGTATAATCAGTCGAACTCCACTACGCCAATGTAAGGCAGGTTACGGTATCTCTGATCATAGTCAAGACCATATCCCACAACAAATTCATCGGGAATCTCAAATCCTGTATAATCCACATGTACATCGGTGACTCTTCTCTCCGGCTTGTCTAACAGGGTACACAGACGAAGGCTTGCAGGTCCTCTGTCCCTTAACATTTCAAGAAGATAGCTTAACGTACGTCCGGAATCCACAATATCCTCAATAACAAGAACATCCTTCCCCTTCAGGGGCTCATCAAGATCCTTTACAATTCGTACAACACCGCTTGACTTTGTTTCACTTCCGTAGCTGGAAACGGACATAAAGTCCAAAGATACCGGTACGGTAATTCTCTTGGCAAGCTCACACATAAAAAAGCTTCCACCCTTTAAGACACATACCAGATGAACACTCCTGCCGGCATAATCCCTGCTGATCTGTTCTCCAATCTCCTTAATTTTTGCATCTACTTCTTCCTCTGATAAAAGTACCCTAACTCTTTCAGCCATATCTATGACTCCTTTCTCTAATGGTGTTACCATTTACTATTCTATTAGTTCTGCTCCCGTGACAGAACCCTCACCTGCAAAACACGCTCTGTACGTTCCGTAATCTTAAAAAACTCACTGATCCGCAGCCCCGGAACCCATACCACATGGTGATCCATGGCAAGAACATACAGGGAATTTCTGTTTTCTTTGGGGATTTTCTGATCTACAAAGTAGTCCTGCAGGGATTTGCGTCCCATCTGTTGATTAATCGTTAAATAATCCCCAGCCTGTCTTGGTCTGAGGAATAAAGTCTTTGTTATTCTATCATAATCAAACCATTTCGTATATGTTTTTTGAGGAATAATTTGAGATTTTTCATAGGAAAATGTCCGGAATTCCACTCTTCCAAGCATAGGGACATCCATAACTGAGGGAATTTCAACCGGCAGCTCCGGTAATTCCGTATATTTTTCCTGTGAAATTCCTCTTTCCTCTTCCCTCTTTTCTATTTTTACCCATTCATACTGTTTATAGACATGAACCTGATAAGGAAGCATACATTCCTTACTGCCCGTCCCCTGTAAAAGCTTATCAATGCTCTGGATATGCGCTTCCGTAATATCCTTTTTCTGCCCTGCAATTTCACACACGGCATAAAAAAGGATCCTCTTCCGGATAAATGGATCTTCTTTCTGTAGCAGGGAAAGCTTCACCGAAACTGCGTTCGGATGCTCCGTAAAAACACAGCACCGCTCCACAGCCTCCAGTGTCTGTCTCATTACATACTCATCGGCTTCCTGCAGCTGTTTTGCCGCACGATTCATATTGGCCGTGGCTCCGTGCACAATTTCTTTCTCTGCATAAGACAGAATATGATGCCGGATCCGGTTTCTCGTATAGTCGTCTCCCAGGTTTGTTGCATCCGTACAAAAGGGAATCTCCTGCTCCTGTAACCACTGTTCGATTTCCTTCCGTTCAAGAAAAAGAAGCGGACGGATGATTTCTCCCTGTACCGGACGGATGCCGCATACTCCGGCAAGACCGGTTCCCCGGAACAGATGAAACAGCATCGTTTCCGCACGGTCATTGCTGTTATGCGCTACCGCAATCCTGCCCTTCCGTTCACCAAGAATCTGCCGGAAGGCTTCATAGCGGATCTTTCGTCCCATCTCTTCAGCAGACAGCTTTTCCCGCTTCGCCTGTGTCTCCACGTCTGCACAGATCAGATGAAAAGGAATCTGCCGTTCTTCGCACAGCTTCCGGACAAATTCCGCATCCTCTCCTGCTTCCGCGCGGATGCCATGATTAATATGAACTGCTTCTATCGTTATGGAAAGCTTCGCTGCCAGTTTTTCCAACACAAGAAGGAGGCAGACCGAATCCGCGCCCCCTGAAACACCTGCAATCACCACATCACCCGGCTCCACCATATGATATTGTGTCATATATTGCCAAACTTCTTCAACCATACATTAAATATAATGTATTTCGCAGGAAATGGAAAGCTTTTTGTCACACAGATTACGATACCCGGTCATCTTCATTCCTCTCCCAGATGCCGATCACCATAACGGTCATATCATCACGGATATGTCCTCTGGACTGCTGGATGCAGTATCGCAAAATGGTATTCGCCATCTCTCCCGGATTTTCCACCGTAAGGCTTCCTATAAATTCCGACAGCATATCCTCTCCGATTCCCTGTGACAGTGCATCAAGTACCCCGTCTGAAATCATAATAATATAATCTCCATCCATCAGGGTGCGTCCAATGCTTTCCACATCCGGCTTCTGAAAAATGCCAAGCGGCAGGTTTCCGGAAGAAATCCGTTCCACCAGATGCTGCCTCTTGATATAGGAACTGGAGCTTCCCACCTTCACGAAATGGCATTCTCCACTGTACAGATCGAAGCTGCACACATCAAGCGTTGACATATTGCTCTGCTCTCCACCGGAAAGCAGGGTGCTGTTAATCATCTGAATTGCCATTTCCATCCGGAAGCCTGCCTCTAAAAAACGCTGCACCAACTCCACCACCATTGTACTGTCTGCACAGGCTTTGTCCCCCGAGCCCATTCCATCCGATAATACCGCCGTAAGATTTCCTGTTTCCATTTCGAAAAAGCTGTAATTATCCCCGGAAATCTGTTCCGTTTCCTTTACGGCCTTGGCTACTCCCGTCAGGGTATGAAATTTCGATTCCTCCACATAATACAGGGTTTCAAAACCCTCCGATAAAAAGAACCTGTTGTCCTGCCTGCTGCTTAGATGTGTTCCCAGAAGGACAGACAACAGATCTCCAACCTCGTCCGAGGAAAGCGGATTTTTACCTTTGCTTTTCAATGTTACCGATATTTCTGTACGCCCGTTTTCATTCTCAATCAGATACAGATTCTTTAACTGTAATTCCATTTCCTTAAATGCATGGGCGATCTGCTTGAACCGCCTGCTGCTCATGGGCACACATCTCCGGTTCTCTTTGGCAAGCTCCATCATAATCTTGGACATTTCCCGTAGCTGATCCACCATCAGGCTTTTATTCTCCGAAAGCTTCTTCTGCCAGAGAATATCCCTTCTGTCTATGGCCTCCCTGCACGCTTTATCGCTTGGTTCCTCATTTCCACTGTCTTCCAGATTTAAAGCCAGTTCGCGAATCGAATCTGCGTAGGTCATCAATTTTCTCTTCCCGTAATCCGGCAAAATACTTGCGAAAGATTCTTTATCCATATCCGGTTGTCTTTTCATATCCGTTCACCCCTTCTATTCAGCAATGTCCTGATGGATACACACATCTATGGCATCGTAAAGAACATTATACACAGGGGCTTCGGTATATTTTGTCGTATTTAGGTAATAAAGAAAAAAATTGACCATTCATATCCAATCGGATACAAATGGTCATCTAATTCTCATCTTTAAACAGGATCTCTCCTTCATATACAAGTCCGAGCTTATCACGGGCCACTTCCTCAATGTACTTCTTGGTCTGTGTGTAAGTCTCGTACTCTTTAATCTCTTCTGCGCGCTGTTCCTCCTGCTCAATCTGAAGGGCAAGCTCCTCTTCCCGCTTCGCATAGTAGGCTTTCTTCTCCCGAAGCTCAATACTCTTGATTCCTACTACAACCAGCATCATCAGAAGCACCAGCGTCACCAGAAATATTCCTGTTTTATTT
>Ga0129314_1001178_pt1 | contig 19752 bp, 15 predicted proteins | sample O1111metagenome_FD_94431 | JGI IMG/M metagenome (GOLD analysis project Ga0129314, IMG submission 94431) | Orangutan individual fecal microbial communities from fecal samples from Wisconsin, USA - O1111 metagenome | ecosystem: Host-associated > Mammals > Digestive system > Large intestine > Fecal... | reverse complement strand
CCGCAGAAGGCTGCACACCCGGGCGTGGGCGTACTGGACGTAATAGACCGGATTCTCCGCGTCCTCCCGGACGGCCAGACCCAGGTCGAACTCCATCTGGGTCTCAGGCTTGGCGTTGAAGAAATAGCGGCAGGCGTCCACGGGGATCTCGTCCAGCAGGTCGGACAGAGAGATGGTCTTGCCGGTGCGCTTGCTCATCCGCACCGCTTCGCCGTCCCGCACCAGCTTCACCAGCTGCATCAGCACAATATCCAGCCGGTCGGTGCCGTTCAGGCCCAGGGCGTCCACGGCGCCCTTCAGACGGGCCACATGTCCGTGGTGGTCGGCGCCCCAGATGTTGATGACCTTGTCGAAGCCCCGCACGCCGAACTTGTTCCGGTGATAGGCGATGTCGGCTGCGAAATACGTGTAGAAGCCGTTGGCACGGCGGAGGACGTCGTCCTTCAGGTCCAGCTTTGCGATCTCCTCCTCGGACTTGCCCGCCTTCCGCAGGTTCTCCGCCAGGATCTCGGCGGTCTTCAGCCACAGGGCGCCGTCCTTCTCGTAGGTCCAGCCCCGGTCCGCCAGCAGCTGCACCGTGTCGGCTACAAAGCCGCTCTCATGGAGGGAGGACTCGAAGAACCACTCGTCGAAGCGGATGCCGTAGCGCTCCAGATCCGCCTTCATCTTGGGGATGTTGCGGGACAGACCGAACTTCGCCATGGCGTCCCGGCGCTCCCGCTCATCCCGGTCCAGGAAGGACTCGCCGTGCTGGTCGTAAAACAGCTGGGCCAGCTCCCGGATGTCGTCACCGTGATAGCCGTCCTCCGGGAACTCCACCGCGTCCTCACCCCGGATCAGCTGGAAGTACCGGGCTTCAATGCTCTTTGCGAACTTCTCGATCTGGTTGCCGGCATCGTTGACGTAGAACTCCCGCCAGACGTCGGCACCGGACCAGTCCAGCACCTCGGCCAGGGTGTCGCCCAGCACGCCGCCCCGGGCGTTGCCCATGTGCATGGGGCCGGTGGGGTTGGCGGAGACGAACTCCACCATGATCTTCTGGCCCTTCAGCCCGTCGCCCCGGCCGTAATCCTTGTTCTCCGACTCCACAGCGGCCAGCACGCCGGCGTACCACCGTCCGCCCAGGCGGAAGTTCAGAAAGCCGGGGCCCGCGATCTCCACGCTGGAGAAATACGTGCCGTCCAGCGCCATGCGCTCCGTGAGGATCTTCGCCACCTCCCGGGGATTCCGGCGCAGGGCCTTGGACGCCGTCAGGCAGAAGGTGGTGGTGTAGTCGCCGTTGGCGGCGTCCCTGGGGATCTCCACCGCCGGCACCGCCTCCACGCCCTCCGGCAGCAGCCCCTCCGCGGCCGCGGCCTGATAGGCCCGCAGCGTCAGTCCGGCCACCTGCTCCTTGGCCTTCTGGATCATGTTCATCGTTGCTCTCCCCTGTCTTTATCCGTAATTTTCATCCTGTGCCGCCGCCATCAGACGCACTGGCACAGCGCGTCCGGCGCCAACTGGCACACGAATGGTTTGGGAAACTGGTACTTGTATTCGTGCATAAAAAATGGTATATAGATAGTAGCTAATAGTAATTATACCCAACAGAAGGCTGGTGCCCCGTGGAAAGTTTGGTTAAGTCCAACAACCGCGGCAGTATCCGCGCCGGAAAAATCTCCCGCCGCGGTTTCCAGGCGTCAAACTGAATATAACAGAATCAATCGGCGATCGGAATGTGTGAGAGTGAAGGACCCATTGCCGCAGATAGACGATGGCAGGCGGTCCAGATACGGGTCGCCTGTCTTCTGTTAATCAGATCCGATTTTATGCTTCAAAATATATCAAATCCTATCAGGCGTTGTCAATAGTTCGCCCGGAAGAACTTACTGCTGTCTGCGGCCCGCCGTTCTCCGGGGGCGGGCCGTCCTGGGAGCCAGTGCAGCGAGGTGAGGAACCATGAACATACAGCTCGACAGGCGGCGAAAGGTCCCTGTATACGTGCAGATCATCAATCAGATCAAGTCGCAGATCATCTGCGGCGAGCTTCCCGCCGGCAGCAGCCTGCCCTCTGAGCGGGTGCTGGCCCAGCTGCTGGGCATCCACAGGAACACCGTGGTCAAGGCCTACAGCGAGCTGAAGGCCGACGGTCTCATCCAGTCCAAGCAGGGCGTGGGCTACGTGGTCTCCGTGGGAGAGCAGGACGCCACGGGCAGCCCTCTGTGGACGGACACGGAGACAGACAGCGCCGGCGGTGAGCGGGGCAAACGGGTCAACTGGGTGGCCCAGATCAAGAAAGAGCATCTGGACATGGAGCGGGCCTTCGATGACCTGTTCATGCGCAACAACGACGAACACACCTACTCCCTGGGCGGCGGCATCGCCCAGTCCGGCATCTTCGACCGGAACAAACTGGCCCGGGACATCTCCGCCCTCATCGTCAGCGAACACGCGGACCGGTGCTTCTACACGCCCTACCGTGGCGACAAGATCCTCCGGCAGAAGCTGGTGTCTTTTCTGAGCACCAAGGGCATCAAGGCGTCCGTCAGCAGCATCCAGGTCCTGACGGAGACCAATCAGGCCCTGAACTACATCGTGACGCTGCTGGTCCGGCCCGGCGACATGGTGATGATGGAGGAGCCGGTGTCCCCCGACGTGTACCGGACCATCCAGCTGGCGGGCGGCAGGGTCTGCTCCGTTCCGGTGGATGAGAACGGCATGGACTGCGCCGTTCTGGAGAAGCTGGTCCGGCAGAACCGGCCGCAGTTCATCTTCGTCAACTCCAGCTTCCACGATCCCACCGGCGTGGTCCTGTCCCTGGAGCGGCGGAAGAAGCTCATCGAGATCTCCAACAAGTACCGCATCCCCATCATCGAGGAGGACGCCGCCTCTGAACTGGTCTACGACGGACCGGACATCCTGCCCGTCAAGGCGCTGGACACCCTGGGCAACGTGATCTATATCTACTCCTTCTCCCTCACCTTCGTGCCGGGTCTGGCCCTGGCCTTCGTGGTGGCGGACAAGAGCGTCATTGAGAGCCTGAGCTATCTCACCTCCGTCCGGATGGAGGTAACGGACTGGCTGACCCAGAAGCTGGCGGCCATGTACCTGGGGGACGGCACCTACTACGCGGCGCTGGACGCCTTCCGGGAGAGCTATGGCCGCAAGCAGCGGCTGGTCTGCGGCAGGCTGGACGAGATGCAGGACTGGGGCGTGGACTATCAGAAGCCCCGGGGCGGCGTCTATATCTGGTGCAGGCTCCCTGACGGCGTGGACAGCAAGACTCTGGCGGGCCGGGCCTACGGCAAGGGCCTGACGCTGATGCCGGGCTATGTATTCTACCCCGACAAGAAGGAGGGCCGCGGCCATATCCGCATCAGCTATTCCTACGAACCGGAGGACCGGCTGGCCAGAGGCATGGACCTTCTAAAGGAAACCCTGTGGGAGATTTTGCAGGAAAAACTGGCACACGAAAAATAATCGCACCTGGCACTACCATCTTTTTTGGTCAGACAGTACAATTAAAGTCAGAAGTTTCAGAACTCTGTACTTCAAGTTCCACAATCGTGACCGTCTGTGGAATTTGTCATATTTGAAAAACCCTCACACCTGAAAGGATCGTTATTTCAAAATCAACAGAAAAGGAGAAAACTACGATGGCAGTTAATCTGAAAGGCAGAAGCTTCCTGACCCTCATGGATTTTACCCCCGAGGAGATCCGCTACCTGCTGGATCTGTCCCATGATCTGAAGTCCAAGAAAAGAGCTGGCATCCACAACGAGGTCCTGAAGGGCAAGAACGTGGTCCTGCTGTTTGAGAAGACCTCCACCCGTACCCGCTGCGCTTTCGAAGTCGCCTGCCTGGACGAGGGCGCCCATGTCACCTTCCTGGATTCCAAGAGCTCCCAGATGGGCAAGAAGGAGTCCCTGGAGGACACCGCCAAGGTCCTGGGCCGCTTCTATGACGGCATCGAGTACCGCGGCTACAAGCAGTCCGTGGTGGAAGACCTGGCCAAGTACGCCGGCGTTCCCGTGTGGAACGGCCTGACGGACGTGGATCATCCCACCCAGATCCTGGCCGACCTGATGACCATTGAGGAGCATGTGGCGAAGCCCCTGTCCCAGGTGAAGGTGGTCTTCTGCGGCGACATCCGCAACAACATGGCCTACGCCTGGATGTACGGCTGCGCCAAGATGGGCATGCACTTCGTGGCCTACGGTCCCGAGGAGCTGGCCGCCCAGGTGGACGCCAATGTCATCACCCGCGCCCAGGCCGTGGCCGCCGAGACCGGCGCTGTCATCGAGATCCGCTCCGACGCCGAGTGCCTGAAGGGCGCCGATGTCCTCTACACCGACATCTGGGCCTCCATGGGCGAGGAGGATCAGATCCCCGAGCGCGTCCGGATGCTGACCCCCTACCGCGTGACCAAGGAGATGCTGGACAAGACCGAGAATCCCGACGTCATCTTCATGCACTGCCTGCCCTCCTTCCACGATTTCAACACCACCATGGCCAGCGACCAGCAGAAGCTGAGCTATGACATCCGGGAAGTCACTGACGAGGTGTTCTGCTCCAAGCACTCCAAGGTGTTTGACGAGGCCGAGAACAGAATGCACACCATCAAGGCCGTCATCGTGGCCACCATCGGCTGATTTCAGCAGCGGCATCCCGCCGGCTTGATAAAACAACCAACAGAGTGATCTCTTGCAAAGGCAGGGCCATGCGCCCGCCTCAACAGAAAGGAGCGCAACCATGCATCCTGGCATTCATAACTATTCCGAAATCGGCAAACTGAACAAAGTCCTGCTGCACCGTCCCGGACTGGAGCTGGAGGCCCTGACTCCCTCCACCATCGAACGTCTCCTCTTTGATGACATCCCCTATCTGAAAATCGCCCAGCAGGAGCACGACACTTTCGCCAACGTGCTGCGGGAAAACGGCGTCGAGGTCGTCTACTATGTGGATGAGGTGGCCAAGGCCATCGCCGAGCCCTCCATGCAGATCCAGCTGGTGAACGACTTCCTGAACCTCAGCAAGATCAATTCCAAGGGCCTGCGGGCCGCCATGACCTCCTACCTGCTGAGCATGTCTCCCAAGGACATGGTGGCGAAGCTCATCGCCGGCATCAAGCGCTGCGAGGTCGCCACCGGCGCTCCCACCTCCCTGATGGATCTGGACAACGACGACTATCCCTTCGTGTCCGATCCCATGCCCAACCTGTACTTCACCCGGGACCCCGGCGCCTGCATCGGCGAGGGCATCAATATTCACCGTATGCATTTTGCGGCCCGGAAACGGGAGTCCCTGCTGCTGAAGTACATCTACCTCTATAATAAGGATTTCGCGGTGCCCGGCAACAAGCAGTGGTCCGACCTCAACGGCACCTACTCCATCGAGGGCGGCGACGTGCTGGTGCTCTCCAACCAGATCGTGGCCGTGGGCCTGTCCCAGCGCACCACCACCTCCGGCGCCGAGGCCTTCGCCCGGAGCCTGCTGCAGAACTCCGATTACAAGAAGGTCCTGGTGTTCGACATCCCCGAGACCCGCGCCTTCATGCACCTGGACACCGTCTTCACCATGGTGGACTACGACAAGTTCACCATCCATCCTGAGATTGAAGGTCCCCTCAGCGTTTACGAGATCACGCTGGATGACCACGGCGAGCTGAAGTTCAACGCCCTGAAGGAGGATCTGGCCAAGATCCTGGCTCTGGAGCTGAAGCTCCCCGCCGTGGAGCTGATCCGCTGCGGCGGCGGCGACCTGCTGGCGGCACAGCGGGAGCAGTGGAACGACGGCTCCAACACCCTGTGCATCGCTCCGGGCAAGGTCATCACCTACGACCGGAACTACGTCACCAACGAACTGCTGGCCAAGCGCGGCCTGACGGTCATCACCATTCCCTCCGCCGAGCTGTCCCGCGGCCGCGGCGGCCCGCGCTGCATGTCCTGCCCCGTGAACCGGGACGATCTGTAAAACCAAAACACCTCATACGTGATCGGACGTCCGCGGACGGGAGCTCTGCGGCTCACCAGAAGCGGGCGTCCGGCCATTATGGATTTCGCTTTTCTGAACCACCGGGAGAGGTTCTTCAGAGACCTCCACACGCAAGGATACGAGGGGTTGTCACTATGAAAAATAAACGACAAGAAAAAATCCTTGAGCTGATAGCGGAATCTGTCATCGAAACGCAGGACGCACTCAGCGAAAAGCTGGTGGAATGCGGTTATGCCTGCACGCAGTCCACGATCTCCCGGGATATCAAGCAGCTGCATCTGGTAAAGGAGCCCTGCGGCGACGGACGTTATCGTTACGCGGTTTCCAAGAAACAGATCGAGTTCGCCTTTGTGGACCGGCTGCAGAAGATCCTGCGGGAGTGCTGTCTGACCTGCAACTCCGTCAATAATCTCGCTATCATCAAGACCATGCCCGGTCTGGCTGACGCAGCCGGTGCCGCTCTTGACTCCATGGAGATCCCGGAAATGGTGGGCTGTGTCTGCGGCAATGACACCGTGCTGATCGTCATGCGGGATGAGGCCTCCGCTCTGGGGCTCTGCCGCGAGATCGCGCAGGTCTGCAAATGACCGGAGCAGGCGATCCACATCGCCGGAAGCAGCCCACAGCACAAGGCACATTCTGATAGGAAGGGGTCTTGTACGATGTCTCAACGTATCGTGATCGCCTTGGGCGGCAACGCTCTGGGCAACACTCCCAAAGAGCAGCTCACCCTGGTCACGGAGACCGCAAAACCCATCGTCGATCTCATCGAGCAGGGCAATGAAGTCATCATCGCCCACGGCAACGGACCTCAGGTGGGCGCCATCAATCTGGGTATGTCCACCGCCGCCGAATCCGGCGCCATCAAGTCCGACATGCCCTTTCCCGAATGCGGCGCCATGTCCCAGGGCTATATTGGCTTCCACCTGCAGAACGCCATCGGCAACGAGCTCGCCAGGCGCGGCATCGTGAAGGATGTAGCCACTGTGGTGACCCAGGTGCTGGTGGACGAGGCCGATCCCGCCTTCCAGCACCCCACCAAGCCCGTGGGCGCCTTCTACGACAAGGAGACCGCGGAGCGCATCGCCAGGGAAAAAGGCTACACCATGGTAGAGGATGCCGGGCGGGGCTACCGTCAGGTGGTCCCCTCCCCCAAACCCATCGACGTCATTGAAAAGCACACTATCCGGGCGCTGATCCAGGACGGCTGCGTGGTCATCACCGTGGGCGGCGGCGGCATCCCCGTGGTGCGCAGAAACGGAAGGCTCTGCGGCACCCCCGCTGTCATCGACAAGGATTTCGCCTCCGCCAAGCTGGCCGAGCTGGTGGACGCCGATATGCTGATCATCCTGACGGCAGTGGAGAAAGTGGCCATCAACTTTGGCAAGCCGGATCAGAAGGGTCTGGACACCCTGACGCCGGACGAGGCCCGGAAGTATATCGCCGAAAAGCAGTTTGCCCCCGGTTCCATGCTGCCCAAGGTCCAGGCCGCCATGCAGTTCGCCGAGTCCAAGCCCGGCCGTGTGGCGCTCATCACGCTGCTGGAGAAGGCCAGGGACGGCATTGAGGGCAAGACCGGCACCCGCATTCAAATGTAAGCGATGTCCTCTTCGAAAACCACCCGCGTGTCCGCGCCTTCGGAAAGGCGCGGACACGTTTTTTCGTGTTCACGCTGCCCCGGAGCACGCCTTTCCGGCGCATTATACATTATATAATATATTACCATATTTTCACTTCGCCGTACCCCGCGCCGGTTCCCGTCACCATTCCCGCTGCGGGACCGTAAACTGAAAATGAGCGCTCCATGCCCGCGGAAAACCGGTTGCACATGACGCCGGTTTCCTGTATGATGGACGTATCCCCGGCATATGCCGCAAAGGAGCAGACGCAATGCCCGACCTCTTTGACTATCTCACCTGGCGGGGTGACATTCCCATGACCCAGGTCCCTCTGGGCCCGGTGGACAATCTGATCCTCTCCGCCCTGGTCTACGTCCATTTCAATAACCTGGTCCCGCAGGAACCGGGCCCTTCCGTCTCCCTGAAGGACGCCGCTGAGACCTACCTCTCCCTGCCGGAGGACCGGCGGGGACGGGTGCGGTGCCGGCAGGATCTGGAGCTGCTGCGGGCCCTGGCCGCCGCGCCCCGGTTCGCCCCCCTGCGGCTGACCTTCTATCAGGACCAGTTCCAGCCGGAGAACGAGATGCAGTTCGCCGCCATGGCCGTCCTGCTGGGGGACGGCTCCGCCTTTCTGTCCTTCCGGGGCACGGACTCCACCCTGGTGGGCTGGAAGGAGGACTTCAACATGGCCTTCATGGACGCCGTCCCGGCCCAGCTGGCGGCGCTCCGGTACGTCAAGCGGTTCGCTGCCTCCTTCTCCGGACGGCTGCTGCTGGGCGGACACTCCAAGGGCGGCAATCTGGCGGTTTACGCCGCGTCCCAGAGTCCCGTCGCCATCCGGCAGCGGGTCACGGCGGTGTACAGCAACGACGGCCCCGGCTTCACGGACCACGTCATCCGCAGCCCCGGCTACCGGGAGCTGCTGCCCCGCATCGACACCTACCTGCCCCAGTCCTCCGTAGTGGGGATGCTGCTGGAGCAGGAGGACCCCTACACTGTGGTGAAAAGCCGGCAGATCGGCCTGCTCCAGCACGATCCCTATACCTGGGAGGTGCTGGGCGGCGACTTCGTCCGGATGCAGTCCGTCACCCCCGGCAGCCGGATGACGGATCTGGCCATCAAACGCTGGCTGGCCCGGCTCAGTCCCGCGGAGCGGGAGGACATCGTGGACACCGTCTTCGGCCTGCTCTCCGCCGGAGAGGCCAGCTATGCCCGGGAGCTGATCCAGCCCCACAATCTTCAGGCGGTGCTGCGGTCGCTGAAAAATACCGACGCCGCCAGCCGCCGGGTAATGGCCCAGGCCATCGCCGGGCTGGTGCAGACGGCGCTAAACACCTTCCGGGAGGGCGGCGAGTAAACGCAAAAGCGCCTGCCGCGGCCGCGGCAGGCGCCCATGGTTCCTTGTTAAAGCTCCGCGAAGGAGACGGCATTGCCGTGTTCCTCCAGCAGAGCCGTGAGATCCTCCGTCCGGAGCCATACCGTGGCGGTGTTGTCGTTGGGGTGGACGCCGATGTGGCTCCCCCGGAAGGACGCGTCAAAGATCACCCGGACCTTCCGCTCCTGGTCGTTGAGGACGCCGAAGGGCGTCACGGACCCCTTCGGCACCTTCAGGAACCGCTCCAGATCGTTCTCCGACGCAAAGCTCAGAGGCCGTGCGCCGATGCGCTCCCGCAGGGCTTTCAGGTCCGCCGTCTTCTCCTCCCGGATTACCAGCAGGTAGTAATTCCACCTTTTGTCATCCCGGAGGAACAGGTTCTTAGCCACCGAGCCCGCGTCGGGCAGGTGCAGCGACAGCATCTCCTCAATGGTGTACACCGGGACATGCTCCGCCACGTCAAAGGGGATGCCCCGCTCCCGCAGCAGCGTCAACACCGCCTGGGCCTGTTCCGTCATATCCTGTCTCCCCTTTTGTCGGTTTTCCGCTATTTTACCATGCCCCGGCATCCCTGACAAGGGATACGGCGCAAAGGAGGTTTTCCAAATGAACACCGTGGGACGGTTCGCCCCCTCCCCCAGCGGACGGATGCACCTGGGCAATCTGCTGTGCGCCCTGCTGGCCTGGCTCAGCGTCCGGCATCAAGGCGGACGGTACATTCTCCGCATCGAGGATCTGGACACGGACCGGTGCAAGCCCGCCTACGCCCGTCAGCTGGAGGAGGACCTCTGCTGGCTGGGACTGGACTGGGACGAGGGCGGCAGTCTGGGCGGCCCCCACGCCCCTTATGACCAGAGCCGCCGGACCGCCCTGTACAACGCGGCCCTGGCAGAACTGGAGCGGCAGGGTGTGGTGTATCCTTGCTTCTGCACCCGCGCCCAGCTTCACGCCGCCAGCGCCCCCCATCGGGAGGACGGCCTGACGGTGTATCCCGGCACCTGCCGGAACCTGACGGCGGAGGAGATCACGGCCCGGACCGCCGCCGCCAAGCGCCCCCCGGCCCTGCGGCTGCGGGTGCCGGAGGAGACCCTCTCCTTCACCGACGGCCACATGGGTCCTGTCCGGGAGTATCTGCCCACGGACTGCGGCGACTTTCTCCTTCGCCGGTCTGACGGGCTGTACGCCTATCAGCTGGCGGTGGTGGTGGACGACGGCGCCATGGGCGTCACAGAGGTGGTGCGGGGAGCGGACCTGCTGTCCTCCACCCCCCGTCAGCTGCTGCTGTACCGTCTGCTGGGCCTGACGCCGCCGGTGTTTTACCACTTCCCCCTGCTGCTGGACAGCGGCGGCCGCCGCCTGTCCAAGCGGGACGGCTCCCTGGGACTGGAGACCCTGCAAAGCCGGTACGCCCCGGAGGAGATCGTGGGAAAGCTGGCGTATCTGGCGGGCCTGAATCCCGGAGGCGGATCCAGGACGCCCCGGGATCTGGTGGAGGACTTCCGCTGGGACCGTGTGCCTCAGGAGGACATCCGCCTGCCGGAGGATCTGTTCTGACAATCGATTTATGAAAATGAAAAGACATCCCACGCCGGTTTCGGGCGAGGGATGTCTTTTATCCTGTTCAAATCAGTCAATATATCGCGCTTATCCCATCCGGCCGGTGCCGAAGTGGCAGACCGTCAGGGCGCCGGGGCCGGTGTGGGCACCGATGATGGGAGACAGTTCGGTGACCAGCACCTGTGTTCCGGCGGGAGACACCGCCCGCAGCTGCTCCGCCAGGGCCTCCGCCTCCTCGGGACAGCCCGCGTGGTCCACGATGACCAGCGGCTCCGCGCCGCCGAAGTCCAGGGCGTTCTGATACATCTGCACCAGACGCTGCATGGCCGCCTTGCGGCCCCGGGCCTTCTCCACCACCTTCAGCTTGCCGTCCTGCAAAATCACCAGCAGGGGCTTGATCTGGAGCTTGCCCCCCAGGAAGGCCACGGTGGGCGACAGCCGTCCGCCCCGCTTCAGGAAGTCCAGATCGTCCACCGTGAACCAGTGGCACATCTTGGACGCGTGGGCCTCCAACCATTGGGCGTTCTCCTCCAGGGACATGCCCCGCTCCCGGTTCACCGCCGCCTGTAAGGCGAAGATGCCGGCGCCGCCGGCGGCGCTGAGACTGTCCACGCACCGGACGGTGCGCTGCGGGAACCGTTCCTTCAGTTGCTCCGTCACCGCCTGGGCGTTCTGCCAAGTGGAGGACAGGCCGGAGGAGAAGCCGCAGTACAGCACATCCCTTCCTGCCTCCAACTCCGGGGCGAACAGCTTCTCAAAGAGGAACGGAGTGATCTGGGAGGTGGACACGTCCGCCCGCCGCCGCAGGGCGTCGTAAAATTTGGCGCAGCAGGCCTCCCGCTCCGGGTCGCCGGGGTCGAAGATGCCGGTCTCGCCGGAGAGCAGATAGCTCATGGGGACGCTCCCCAATCCGTATTTCGTCCACAGTTCCGCGGGGACATCGCCGCCCGCGTCGGTAAAAATCACATATTCAGCCATGATGTACTCCTTCCGGTCCGGGTCGTCCCGGTCCCTGCTGCGATCAGGCGGCGTCCGGGCTGTTTCCATGGGTCATGCTGCCGCAGGCGTTCAAAACACCGCGCCGTCATTCCCCCGCGTCTGACAGATTCAGACCGCTTACGCGGGTTATCATACCATATCCGCGGCCGGAAGTAAATCGAAATTGCCGTTAAGATTTTTCCGCCCTCGTCACTCCATCCGCATCATGCGGTAGCCCACGCCGATATGGGTCTGGATGTACTGGGGACTGTCCGGATCCGGCTCCAGCTTCTTCCGCAGGGTGGCCATGAACACCCGGAGGGAGGCGATGTCATTGTCCCAGCTGCGGCCCCAGATGTTCTGAGTGAGATAGGTGTGGGTCAGCACCTTGCCCACGTTCCGGCACAGCAGGCACAGCAGCTTGTACTCGATGGGCGTCAGGTGCAGCTCCTGCCCGTCCAGCCAGGCACAGCCGGCGGCGTAGTCCACCCGCAGCTTCCCGTTGACAAATACGGCGCCGCCGGTGGGCGTCTCGGCGGTCATGTACGCCAGCCGCCGCTGGGTGGCCCGCAGACGGGCCAGCAGCTCCTCCACGGAGAAGGGCTTGGTGAGATAGTCGTCGGCCCCGGCGTCCAGGGCCTCGATCTTGTCGCTGTCCTCGCTCCGGGCGCTGATGACGATGATGGGCATGTTGGACCAGGTGCGGACCCGGGCGATGACCTCCACGCCGTCCAGGTCCGGCAGGCCCAGGTCCAGCAAGACGATGTCCGGATTGTGGGAGGACGCCTCCAGAATGGCGCTCTCCCCGTTGGCCGCCACCAGATAGCGGTAGTCGTTGGCCTTCAGTGTGGTGGTGATGAGGTTCCGCACCGCCGCGTCGTCCTCCACCACCAGGATCAATGGTTTATTCATGCAGCTCCACCTCCCCGGCAGGCAATGTAAAGGTAAAGACCGCCCCGTGGGGCACGTTGTCGGACACGGTGATGGTGCCGCCGTGGGCCGTCACGATGGACCGGCACAGGGCCAGTCCCAGGCCCAGGCTGCGGCGGCTGTCGGCGATGCGGTTGGCGCCGGTGTAGAACATGTCAAACACCCGGGCCTTCTCCCCATCCGGGATGCCGGGGCCCTGGTCCGCAATGGACACCGTCACCCAGTCCCCCCGCAGCTCCGTCCGGATGCGGATGGGCGTTCCGGCGGGGGCGTACTTCACGGCGTTGCCCACGATGTTGATGACCACCTGCACCACCAGCCTGGGGTCGATGCGGGCCAGGATGATCTCCGGCTCGCTCTCCACCTGAATGGGATGCTCCCGGCTCCTGCGGTCCACGTGCCGCAGCGCCTCGGAGATGACCTCGTCCATCAGCTGGGGGGACTGGTTCAGGCTGACCCGTCCCTCCTCGATGCGGGTGACGGCCAGCAGGTTCTCCACCAGGTCGATGAGCCACATGGAGTCGCCGTAGATGTCGGCGAAGGCCCGGGTGCGGGCGTCGTCGTCCATCTTCTGATAGTTGGACAGCAGATTGCCCGCGTTGCCGGAGATGGATGTCAGGGGCGTCCGCAGGTCGTGGGAGATGGCCCGCAGGAGGTTGGCCCGCAGCTGCTCGTTTTTGGCCAGGATGGCCGCCTGCTCCTTCTCCTCCGCGTTCTGGATATTCTCCAGCGCCAGGGCGCACTCCCCCAGGATGGACAGCATCACGCTGTTCTCAAAGGCGTCCGGCGGATCATCCGCCACGGCGATGCCCGCCACGCCGTAGACCTGCTCCCCCACCCGGATGGCCAGATACAGGCATCGGACCCCGGACAGGGTGTCCGTGGTGGCGCCGGCGTGCTTGTTGTTCCGCAGCACCCATTCGGCGGCGGCGGTCTCCTCCGGGGTGGTCAGATCCTCCCCGGCGCTGTCCGGGGCCCGGAACAGGCTGGGGGCCGACAGCTTCCCGTTCTCCGTCAGATACATGACCACGTCCTTGTTCAGCAGCTTCGTCAGCTGCCCTGCGGCGGCGGAGACGACATACAGGCGGTCCTGCTCCTTCTGGAGCAGCTGATTGGTCTCCAGCAGGATGCGGGTCCGGTAGGCCGACTGAGCCGCCTGCCGGGCGCTGCTTTTCAGCCGTGCCGCCAGGGAGCCGGTGATAAGGGCGGCCACGAGCATGATGAGGAAGGTGGCCGGATAGCCCCGGTCGTAGACCCGGAAGGTGAACCGGGGCACCGTGAAGAAGAAGTTGAACACCAGCACGCTGACCACCGACGCCGCCAGACTGCACAGGCGGCTGGTAGTGGTGACGGAGGTCAGCAGCACCGCCAGAATATAGACGGTGATGATATTGGCCTCCGTGAAGCCCAAGGCGTAGAATGCGTAGCCGATGAGGGTGGCCGCCAGCAAAAGCAGGGCGCTCTTGCCCACGTCCCGCAGGGGTGGCGTCAGGCGGACAGACCGCCGGGTTCTGGCGGCCCGGTGCCCCGCCGCGGCGTCCGGGATGACGTGGATGTCCAGCTCCGGCGCCACGGAGATGAGCCGGTCGGTGAGGGTGGGCTTGCTGAAGACCGTCTTCCGGGTCGCCGTGCTCCGTCCGATGACGATGGTCGTGACGCCGGAGAGCCGGGCGAATTCCGCGATCTGATAGGGCACGTCCTCGCCGCAGGTGGTCTCGATGGCCGCGCCCAGCTGCCGGGCCAGACGGGTGTTGTCCCGCAGGCGGCGCTTGTCCTCCTCCACCATGGCGGACATGGCCGGTGTCTCCACAAACAGGGCCGTGAAGGGGCACCGGAAGGCATGGGCCATCCGGGCCGCCGTCCGGATGATCCGGGCGTTGGACGGCGAGGAGGACAGGCAGACCAGGATATGCTCGTCGGTGCGGCGTCCGGCGCTGCCGGTATGCCGGTTCCGGAGATTCACCCGGTCTGCGCAGCGGCGCAGGGCGATCTCCCGCAGGGCGGTGAGGTTCTCCAGATTGAAAAACCGAACCTCCGGACGCAGCGTCTCCTCCCGGCGGGTCTTTCCGCCGTTGAGCCGCTCCAGCAGGTCCCGGGGCTCGATGTCCACCAGCTCCACCTGATCCGCCTGGTCGAACACGGAGTCCGGGATCCGCTCCCGCACCAGCACGCCGGTGATGGATGCCACCGTGTCGTTGAGGCTCTCAATGTGCTGGACGTTGACGGTGGTCCAGACGTCGATGCCGGCGGTCAGCAGCTCCTGCACGTCCTGATACCGCCGGGCGTGGCGGCAGCCCTCCCCGTTGATGTGGGCCAGCTCGTCCACCAGCAGCAGCTGGGGCCTGAGGCCCAGGGCGGCGTCCAGGTCAAATTCCGGCCGCTCCCCGGAAAGTCTCTGCGGCGGCAGCTGCTCCAGCCCTCTGCAAAGGGCGGCGGTCTGGGACTGGGCGTGAGCCTCGATGCAGCCCACCACCACGTCCACGCCCCGGGCCTTGGCCTGATGGGCGGCCCGCAGCATGGCGCAGGTCTTGCCCACACCGGCTGCATAGCCGAAGAAGATCTTCAGTTTTCCCCGTTCAACGGGCTCCCGCCGCAGCTGCTCCATGTTCCGTGCCCCCTGTTGTCCCTGCTCCGTCAGTCCCTTCATCATAGCACATTTCTGTCTGTTTGGCTACTCTCAGCGGACGCGGTCAATACGCCGCCCGCAGATAGGGCAGCAGCACTGCCACGGTCCGTCTCCCGGCGTGGGAGTTCCACAGCGCCCGCTGCCAGACCTCCGCCTGTCCCTCCGGTCCGGCGCACAGCAGCCGCTTCTGGCGCAGTCCCGCCGTGGCGGCGGTCTCTTCGCCGTCCGGCAGGAACGCCACATCGACCTTTCCCCTGGCCAGCGCCTCCAGCAGTTCCTCCTCTGTGCCGCACAGAAAGGAGACCGTCACATTCGGATGCTGGACGGTGTACCGCCGCAGACGCACGGACATTCCCTCCGCCAGGGCGGGGTCCGACACGCCGATGCACAGTCCGGCGCCGGAGGACGGCCGCCCTCTCTTTTCCAGAAACTCCCCCACTTTTCTGACGGCCCAGCCGCAGACGATGAACGCCGCAGCCGTCGCCACGATAAACAGGATCTCACGCATCGCTTCGTCCCCCTCTCATTCTGCCCTCTGCCGGGGTCATATCCGGAAGCATTTCTGTAGCTCCTGGTACCTGCCCAGCACCAGCATGGTCTCCTCCTGGTTCAGAATCGTCTCCGAGTTGACGGACAGATCCAGCTTTCCGTCCCGCTTCACGCCGATGAGGTTGATGCCGTACTTCCTCCGGATATTCAGCTGGCCCACGCTTTGGCCCACCCAGTCTCCGGGAATGGGCACCTCGAACATGGCGTGCTCGTCATCCAGCTCGATGTAGTCCAGAATGTGGTCCGAGGAGTAGCGGATGGCCGTCCACTTGGCCAGCTGCTTCTCCGGATAGACCACCTCGTCGGCGCCGTTGCGCAGCAGGAATTTGGCCTGCACGTCGCTGGCGGCCCGGGACACCACCAGCCGTGCCCCCAGCTCCTTCAGAAGCGAGGTGGTCTCCAGGGAGCTCTGAAAGTCCCGGGCGATGGTGACAATGCAGGCGTCGTAGTTCCGGATGCCCAGGGACTCCAGAAACGCCGGATCGGTGCTGTTGCCGATCTGGGCGCTGGTGGTATAGGGCAACACGGCGTTTACCCGCTCCTCCACATCGTCCACGGCCATCACCTGATGGCCCAGCTGATTCAGGTCCTGGGCAATGTGTCGTCCGAAGCGCCCCAGTCCGATCAAAAGAATGGATTTCATAAGCTCGTCTCCTTATCCTACGGTGATTTTTTCCTGAGGCAGCCGGGCGGCACTGCCGCGGGTGCCGGACAGAGCCGCGAAGATGATGGTGAGGCCGCCCACCCGTCCGAAGAACATCAGGGCGATGAGCACCAGCTGGGACAGCCGTCCCAGTCCCGGCGTCAGGCCCAGGCTCAGGCCCACGGTGCCGATGGCGGAGGCCGTCTCAAAGAGACAGGCCGCGATGGGCAGGTCCTCCGCCAGACTGATAATCAGGCCGCCGGTGAAAAACAGCACAATATACATCAGGAAGATGGTGGCGGCGTTCCGCACCGCGTCGTCCCCGATGCGCCGTCCGAAGCAGTGGGCCTGCTCATCCCGGCGGAAGACGGCCCAGGCGTTGGCGGCCAGCACCGCCGCGGTGGTGGTCTTCATACCGCCGGCGGTGGAGCCGGGGGAGCCGCCGATGAGCATCAGCCCGATGAGCAGGAACTGCCCCGCCTGGGTGAAGGCCGTCAGGTCCGCGGTGTTGAAGCCCGCCGTCCGGGCGGTGACGGACTGAAACAGCGCCGCCAGGACCCGCTCCCCGCCGTGAAAGCCGCCCAGTTCCACGGCGTAGAAGTACACCGCCGGCACCGCCAGCAGCACCGCCGTGGTGAACAGGATCACCTTGCTCTGCATCCGGTAGCGGCGCAGGTGCCAGCGGTTCACCCGGATATCGTCCCAGGTCACAAAGCCGATGCCGCCGGTGACGATCAGCAGCATCACTGTCACGTTGACAAGGGGGCTTGTCCGGTAAACCGTCAGGGAGGAGAAGGGGGCTTCGGCGCCCATGAGGTCAAAGCCCGCGTTGCAGAAGGCGGAGACGGAGTGAAACAGGGCCATCCACAGTCCCCGAAGCCCGAAATCCCGATAGAACACCGGCGCCATCAGGGCGGCGCCCGCCAGCTCGATGATCAGCGTGGTCCGGATGATAAAGCCGGTGAGCCGGACGATGCCGCCCACCTGTGGCGCGGAGATGGCCTCCTGAATGGTGCTGCGCTGCATCAGCGTGATCTTCTTGCCGGAGACAATGGTGATGGCGGAGGCCACCGTCACCACGCCCATGCCGCCGATCTGGATCAGCGCCAGCAGCACCGCCTGTCCGAAGGCGGACCAGTAGCCGGCGGTATCGTGGAGTACCAGACCCGTCACGCAGACCGCCGAGGTGGCGGTGAACAGGGCGTCCGGAAAGGACGTGATCTCCCTGCTCCGGCTGGAGACGGGCAGCATCAGCAGGACTGTGCCCAGCAGGATCATACCCGCAAACCCCAGCATAATGATCTGGGATGTGGTCAGCCGTTTTTTCCGTTGGCTCATCATCGACTGTTTTCCCTCCTTTATGGCATCTTTATCATACCCCAAAGAAGCTAAAGAAAGTACAAAAGAGCCGCCCGCCGTATTAAGACGGCATAAAGACGTCTCAAAGTGCCGGAGACAACAGCACCGCCGCGGGCGTGATGCCCGCGACGGTACGGAACCAAGTGCGGTTCCCGTGTCTTCTGATGGGATATGGAGCTTTCCGTTTCACAGCCCCGCCATGGCGGATTTTCTCTTGTCTCCGCCTTGCCATGGCCGTTTTGCGGTGTACGCACTGATTTTCCCATATATCGTTTCTCTCTGCCGATCTCCGCCTCCGTGAACCCATAGCGGCCGGACAGCGCTCCCAGTTTTTTGTATATGGGCGAACGGAAGGCCGGATACCGCCGCCGGCAGGCGTTTACGCCGCGCAGCGGCGGCTTTTTGGACTGCGAAGCGGGCAAGAAGTAAGGCATCGTTCAGGCTGTCAAAATAGTCCGGACTTTTCGGCAGCCTGAAACGGGTCCGGCGGGAGATCACCGGACCCGTTTTTGATGCCCGCGCCCGTCCTATTGGGGTGGCTCGTTTTTCCCGGCGCATTCAGCTGCGGTGACTGCCGCAGCATCCTGCGGACCTCGAAGCCCGCGGACTTCTGATAGCTTCTGGGCGTAACGCCAGTCTGGCGTTTGAACATGCGGCCGAAATACTGCATATCGGGGATCCCGCATTGCAGCGCCACCGCTTTGATGGGCAGATCGGTGATCTGGAGGAGCTTTTTCGCGTAGTCGATGCGGCATCGGTTCACATACTCGGTCAGCGGGACCCCCACTTCCCGTTTGAACAGCGTGGAGAGATAGCTGGCGTTGACATTGATCTGTCCGGCAAGGGATTTCAGGCTCAGATCCGCTGTCAGATCGGTGTTGATATAGGTGACAGCCTGCCTGATGGGCGGGGAATAGGCTTTCAGCGGGTACTCCGTGATGAGACGGCAGTAGCCATGAATGATCTGATAGGCGAAGGAGACGCACTGCTCCTCACTGGTCATCGCCTCGATGGACTGGATGTTCCGGTTGGAATAGCTGTCGATGTGGACCGGGTGGACGCCTGTGTTCTCCGCCGTTTTCCGCAGCAGCGTATTGATCGTGATACAGAGGTCCTTCCGGTCCCGGAGCGTATTGGTCAGGCGCTGAGGGAGCGGAAGCGCCGCCATCTTCCGGAACTGCTCGATGGCCTGTCCCTCATTTCCGGAAAAGACCGCCGCAATGATGGCATTTTCCACGGCATAGCGGCTCTCGATACGCTGTGTGTTCCGGAATGGCTCCTCCGGGATCCGGAGCCGGTCATGACAGACCGCGTTGGATCGATCCAGAAAGCCCGCGTCCTCATAGACCGTCCTGTAGCTCCCCTTGCCGAATGCGTACTCGCCGGTCTGTATGATCAGATGATCGTACATGACCCGGTCGGGCAGAAACTTGACGTCGGCATAATAGCTCTGAAGCGGTTCTCTCAGCCTCTCCGGCAGATCCAGCGACCGCAGGAGCCGGTCGATCCATTGTGCGTCCACCCGCTCAAACAAAAGCGGTCCGATGAAATAGAAGCTGTCCCGTTCCAGCATCCGGAAGCTGGTATAGCTGCAGTGAAACACGTCTGTAAAGAAATAAACCGTATCGTCCTCATAGGCCCTGAGCTTCTGCTCGATCTGACTGCCGCAGTCCGCGATGCCCAGGACGTTCTCCCGCAGGCCATGGTCCAGCCAGGACCAATCCCCGCAGGGAAGTGTGACCCGGCGGGTGGGGATCCCCATGCGGAAAAACAGCTCCTGGATAAAATCGTATATGCCTTTTTCCATGCGATTCCCTTCCTGCGATCCGGAATTCCTTCCTGTGGAAGCCTCTCCAGATTTGAACTATTTTTACTTAATATTGTATTTTCATACCCGTAATTTCAAGTAATTTCCCCTGAAACCTAAAAATAATACAATAATTACAGAAAGTTCTCTCTACTCAAAACAGGCCTGCCGGCATATTATATTTTAAGGCAACACCGCACAAATGCATCGGCGGCGCTTTGCGGAAATTTTGCGCCATCCATGCGTTGCAATTTTTTGAAATACGCCCAGTATTCCTGCAAAATTGCGCCTTTGTCTGACGCAAAATTTGCTCGCAAACCGCTCTTGCTGCATGAT
>Ga0129314_1001175_pt1 | contig 19906 bp, 19 predicted proteins | sample O1111metagenome_FD_94431 | JGI IMG/M metagenome (GOLD analysis project Ga0129314, IMG submission 94431) | Orangutan individual fecal microbial communities from fecal samples from Wisconsin, USA - O1111 metagenome | ecosystem: Host-associated > Mammals > Digestive system > Large intestine > Fecal... | reverse complement strand
GTTTCACTGCTGCTCCTCTTCCCACAAAATCTTCGATTTTGCGGGAGCCCTGAATTATCGGGAAGTCGTGGCGGCACTTGCCGGAAGCATATCCTTTGGAGGCGGCGATTCAATTTTCAAGGTGCACAGGGAGACAGTTCCCTCAATAGGTAGCCAGCGAGAAGGGCAATTTATAGACCCCCTCACTAACCAACTGGGAAATTTTTTAAGATTTGAACGAAAAAACTTTTGAGAATTTTTCTGTGAGTCTCCCTACTAATCAACTGGGAAATTTTTTAAGATTTTGGCAAAGTAATTTGAGAAATTCCCTCAACTTTTCAAAAGATCCTTCTACTTACTCTGAATAAGGGGCGCCGTTTGTGGGGGTGTTTTCGGGAACAATTTGAAATTCTCAGCAAAAAAGGTTTCTCCGCTCAAATCAGTAAACTGAGCGGGGAAACCTTTCACTTTTAATTATAAGATTTTCTTCTGAATCCCTCGTAAATCCGTAGTGATCCTTGATAAATCGGCATCGCCGTGATATACTTAAATTGTATAATTATAGCTATCGGAAACTGCCTGAAAGTGAGGACATTTTAATGGAACCGACCATCGAACGCTGGTACTCAATGAAAGAGATTTGCGAATACCTCGGCGTCAGCCGTGATACGGTACTCGCTTGGATAGAGAAAAGAAATATGCCCGCTGCGAAAATAGGCCGTCTTTGGAAATTCAAGGTCAGCGAAGTAGACGCTTGGATGAAGTCCGGCGTGGCGGCGGATAAGTAATTATTTTGGAGGTGCATTATGGCACTGGAAAATAAATTGGGGCTGACAAGCTCCACCGACCTTGCCCGTGAAGAAGAGCGCCTCAGCAAGAAAAAGGCGGTAGAACTGTTTGAAAACGGCGTGCTTGACACCCTGCCGGCAGGCAAATTCACGACCTTGCAGGCGATTCACAAATATCTGTTTGAAGATATTTATGACTTTGCCGGTAAGCTGCGCACGGTGAATCTGGCGAAGGGCAATTTCCGCTTTGCGCCGCTGATGTATCTGGAAGCAGCACTGGCCAACATCGACAAGATGCCCCAGTTCACCTTTGACGAGATCATCGAAAAATATGTGGAAATGAATATTGCCCACCCCTTTCGGAAGGGCAATGGGCGCAGCACCCGCATCTGGCTTGACCATATCCTGAAAACCGAAATTGGTAAGGTCGTGGACTGGAGCAAGGTGGATAAAGAGGATTATCTCCTTGCAATGGAGCGCAGCCCCATCAAGGATGTGGAGATCAAGGTGCTGCTGAAAGCGGCGCTGACCGACGAGGTGGGCAGCCGTGAGGTGTATAGGAACGGCATCGACCACAGCTACTATTACGAAGGGTACACGACATTCAGGGCGGAAGATTTGAGCAAGGAATGAGGTGCAGATATGCCGGATCAGAATTGGCAATTTGAACTGGAAGAATATATTAAGCAAGGCGAACCGGACCGGGCAGAAAAAAGTGAAGCGTGGCAGACCGCCATTGGCTTGCAGGCGGTGGATGGGCTGAATACCTCTGCCTATCTGCTGGATACGGCCAAGGATCACATCGAGGGTAAAATCACTATCGATGAAGCCCAGCAGCGCATCCATAGCTATTATGAGCAGCGCACCACCCGCACCGAAATCGAGAACGAAACGAAAGAAGCGGACATTGTCTCTGCAAGGATCGCAAAGTTGTTGGGCGAAAAAGCCTTCCAATTCTCGCCTGCCGAGTGGCTCTCCATCCACCGCAGGCTGTTTGAAGGCGTGTTCCGTCACGCGGGACAGGTTCGACAGTACAACATCACCAAGAAAGAGTGGGTGCTGAACGGCGACACCGTGATCTATGCGGACTGGAACAGTATCAAGGATACGCTGGATTACGATTTTGCCACTGAAAAACAGTTCTCCTATGAGGGTTTGTCCGTAGATGCAGCGGTGAAGCATCTGGCGAAATTTGCTTCGGACATTTGGCAGATTCATCCCTTCGGCGAAGGGAATACCCGTGCCACCGCCGTCTTTATGATCAAATATATGAAAACTTTCGGCTTCCGTGTAAACAACGACGCCTTTGAAAAGAATTCGTGGTACTTCCGCAACGCCTTGGTCCGGGCAAACTACACGAATCTGCAAAAGGGCGTTCACGCCACCACAAAATTCTTGGAAATGTTTTTCAGCAATCTTCTTTTAGGCACGGATTACGAGCTGAAGAATCGTTATATGCACATTGATTATGTGGAGGAAAGCCATCCCCAAAGTATCAATTCCAAAGTTCCAAAGTATCAATTTGATACTTTGGACTGCTCACTGGAAGAACTGGCGGTTTTGGAACTGGTCGCACAAAACCCGGCCATCAAACAGCAAGGACTTGCAGAACAAACCGGAAAATCCATTGCAACGATCAAGCGAGTTATGAAGTCGCTGCAAGATAAAAACTATATCCGTAGAGAAAACGGCAAGCGATACGGAAAGTGGGAAGTGTTGGTTTTATAACATCATTCCGATTCCGCATTGACATAGTTCCGACAGCACAACGACATTATTCCGAAATCTTTTGATATTGTTCCGAAGATTGTTCTTTTTCGCCCGACCAAAGGTGCGTGATGCTCTCGTCCGGGCTCACAAATCGATCGGCAAACCGGCGCTTGTACCGGAAAGTTTCTGAAGCCTTGCTCTGTTCTTATCTGGGCCGTAAAGTCGTGCGTGTTGGAGCTTTAATAGCTGAAAACAGCGGGAGAAATCGCAGAAATCTGCGCTTTCTCCCGCCATGGCATTCAGTTAATTTGCGAAATATTTTTTTGGCAGTCCCTATCCATACCTCCGCAGTATACCGGCTCAAAAAGGATCCCTTCCCTGTGAAGCTTTTCCGGCGTCAGCGTTTTTTGCCCTCTTTTGCCGCCTTCTCAATGCTGCGAATGGTCTGCAAATATTCCTCCTCCACGGGAGAAAGATTCTGCGCCTGATATTTCCTGTATTCCGCCTTTGCCTTCTCCATCGCCTGCGTGTGGCTGACGGTTCCCCCGTCGGTGAGCAGGGCCTCTCCGGTGGAGGCAAGGATGCGGTCCAGGTTCTCCACATAATCGCTCATGTACATGGGCCGGCGGCGCATCGCCTGAATCTCCGCAAAGTCAAAGTATCCGGAAACGAGATTGTTCAGTATCTTCAGTTCGTCTGCGGAGAGATAGTTCTTTGCGACGGCAATATCCTTCGCCGTGGGAAAATCCCCGGAAAATGCGGTGAGCCCCATAAACGGCTTTTCGGCATCGGCTCGCTCAAAAATCACCTCTGCGGCGGTATGGCCATGGGCGGCATAGTGCAGCTTGTTCTGCACCATCTTGAAAAAAGCCACCGACTCGGCGCTTTTGGGGTCATAGTCCACGCTGGTGGCGTAGAGGTCGAGCACCTGACGGTACATCACCTTCTCGGAGGAACGGATGTCCCGGATGCGGTCAAGAAGCTCCTTCCAATAGCTGCCGCCGCCGAGATTCTTCAGGCGCTCATCGTCCATGGCGAAGCCCTTGATCATATACTCCTTCAAGCGCTCGGTAGCCCAGCGGCGGAACTGCGTTGCAATGGAAGACTTGATGCGATAGCCCAGAGAGATGATCATATCGAGGTTATAGTGATTTACGGCATAGGTTTTCCCGTCTGCGGCAGTTGTTCGGATTTTCCGAACAACTGCACTTTGCTCTAACTCGCCTTCCTCAAAAATATTTTTTATATGCTCACTGACATTGGCCTTGCTGCTCTGATACAGCTCACAAAGCTGCGCCTGTGTCAGCCAGACAGTTTCATCCTGAAACCGGACATCAATTTTTGTCTCGCCGCTTTCAGACTGGTAAATGACAATATCGCCCTTGTTTTCATCGTTGAGGAAATTACTGCTCATTTTTGTTCCCTCCCGGCTTTTCGGTGGCTTCAGCAAATGCTCGGCTTATTGCTATTATAGTATCACAAAATCGGCGCTTTTTCAACAGACGCCAAGGGAATGATGCCGCTGCCGTTCAGCACCACACCTGCTGCCGCTGGCTACCGCCGTATGCATACTTCGGCGCGAATACGATGTGATACTGGCGACGATATCTTGAATGTGATGTGCTTTTTATCTCGTTTCTTTCGTCTTTCTTAATCTGCATAAAATCTCCTATTGCTCTGGTAATGCGGTCGCCAAACCTTTACCGGTATACCGCAATAGGAGGTTTTACTCATGCTAAAGCTATTTTTCTTCCCTCGGTAGAACCGGGGATTTATTTCCACGCCTGAAGGCGCCAATAAGCGCCTGCCTCGTTTCAGAAGCAGACGCTCATTTTTCGTATTCAGTTTTATCGTAGTAGCCGGATCAGCAGCTCATTGATATCCTCGGTGGGCTTGCCGCTTGCTACCACCTTGTTCCGAAAGGACAGCAGGGCCTTTACCAGCAGCCGTCGCTCGCCGGTGCAGAGTGCTAACACTCGATTTCTTCTATACTTGAACATCACCACACCTCAGCAATAAACCAGCTCAGAAAGGACAACTTCCTCCGCTCGGCTGCGGATGCTGTTCATCCGTCCCACCCATTCCATTTGATTCTCAGCCTTCAGCCGCTCAGTGACACCTTCGGCGTCCTTCATCTGCGCGACCAGCCGATCAAACATTTCTTGTGCTGTGTCGCCGATTTCCTTGAGATGATCGTCCAGCTTGCCGGTCAGCAACAGCCCCGCGTAAATGCCGTCCCTGTGCTCGCGCAGATACCTCCTGCGCTTTTCTGCAAATCTGTTGTACATACTCTCCCTCCTTTCACGCCCGCCGTATGGCCTTCTATCAACATCAACATAATAGCGCAGCCAGAAGGAAAAGCCCAATGTGCGAAAAACAGATTTACAGATTTGACAGCTGCAGCATCGCCAAATCGCAGAAAATATTTTCGCCAAATCGCAGGATTATCTTGAATTGGACGCGCTGATCCACTATAATATAGTCATTCTATAGCGTGGAGGGACTCTATATGGCAAGTTATAAGCCGAGAGTGATTGACTTGACTATTGCAAATCGCCTGAGAAACAAAGGAGCGATCCTTGTGGAAGGAGCAAAATGGTGTGGAAAAACAACCACCTGCGAACAGCACGCCTCCAGTATTTTGTATATGAGCGACCCGGATCGGGTAAAGCAAAACCTCCAGTTGGCGGATATCAGCCCTCGTTCCCTCCTCCAGGGTGAGACGCCGCGCCTGATCGACGAATGGCAAATGGCTCCCAAGCTGTGGGATGCTGTGCGGTTTGAAGTGGATCACCGGGACGGCTTCGGACACTTCCTGTTGACCGGTTCCGCTGTGCCTGCGGAGATGGAGCAGGTGCATCATACGGGTACCGGCCGCTTTGCGTGGATCAAGATGCGGCCCATGAGCCTGTATGAGTCCGGAGAGTCCTCCGGCGCAGTCAGTCTCGGTGCGTTGTTTTCCCCCGATGATAAACCAATCTTTGCGGAAAACAAGGCTACACTGGAGGATATTGCATTTCTCATCTGTCGCGGCGGCTGGCCCCAAGCGACCTTCCTGGATGGCGACGATGCACTGGTACAAGCCTTTGACTACCTGGATGCAGTTGTGAAGTCCGATATCAGCCGAGTGGACGGCGTTTCCCGCAATGAGACCCGCGCACGGCTCTTGATGCGTTCTCTTGCGCGTCATCAGGGAACACAGGCACCGAACACCACGATCTGCGAGGATATCAATGTCAGCGACGATATGGAACTGAGTAAGGATACCGTTGTCTCCTATACGAATGCGCTGAAAAAGATCTTTGTGATAGAGGATTGCCCTGCCTGGAGTCCGAACCTTCGCTCCAAGACAGCGATCCGCACATCTGACACACGCTATTTTGTCGATCCTTCTATCGCCACTGCAACGCTGGGCATTGGCCCAGGTGATCTGCTGAACGACCTGGAGACCTGCGGTCTGTTCTTTGAAACGCTTTGCATCCGCGATCTGCGCGTCTACGCGGAAGCACTGGACGGCAGCGTGTATCATTTCCGCACCAAAGAGGGCTTGGAGTGCGACGCCGTTATCCACCTGCGCAACGGAAGCTATGGCCTTGTAGAGGTCAAGCTCGGCGGAGACAGGCTCATTGAGGAAGGTGCACATACGCTGAAGATTGTCGCTGGTAAGATCGACACGACAAAAATGAAAGAACCCTCCTTCCTAATGGTTTTGACCGGCACCTCCCCCTATGCCTACCAGCGCGAGGATGGCGTGTATGTGGTGCCCATCACAGCACTGAAGAATTAGGGGAGCCTATAATAATGCCGATAGCGTTTCGGTACCTTGGATTATAGAACGAGCAAGGAGCAGATGATTATGATAGATGTTTCAAATTTGAAAGACGCCTTAAAAACTCTGGGATTTGTTGCATATGGCGATATATATGAAAAGGTATTTTTTGAGATTGGGTGCAGCCTGAAAGTAGATTTCCAAGCAAAAAGATTGATTTATCCAAATGAAATAAAGGGCAGAGAGCGCAACGATGGTTTTGATCAGAAAGAGAACTTCGTTGTATTTGAATGCGTATGTCGTCTTTTGTCAAAAGGATATCGTCCGGAACATATAGAGCTGGAAAAAGAATGGCATCTCGGGCACGACGCCAAAGGCGGACGCGCCGATATTTGCGTAACTGATACAAGCGGAAATATGCTTTTTATTATCGAGTGCAAAACCTGGGGCAGAGAGTACGACAAAGCGCTTAATAATACAAAAAGCGACGGAGCGCAGTTGTTCTCCTATTGGCAGCAAGAGCAGTCTTGCAAATGGCTGGTTTTGTATACCTCTGATTTGAGGAGTGGCTGTATTGCATATAAAGCACCTACGATTGACTGTTCCGACGATGCAAATATCATCCTGCTTTCAAAAAAAGATAAGTCCATAAAGCTTTATCGGGATGCGCATACCACATTAGCCAAGTATGAAGCTTGGAAAGAGACCTATGGAAGTCAGATCCATGACGATCTGATCTTCTCTGAGGATTCTGTTGCCTATCAAATTGGTGTAAAACCGCTTCGGAAAAAGGACCTTCGCGATTTCACGCCAGATGATAAGATTGTCAACAAATTTGAAGAAATCCTGCGGCACAATAATGTGAGTGACAAGGAAAATGCTTTCAACAGACTTGTTGCGCTGTTTATTTGTAAGCTTGTCGATGAAAGCACAAAGAGTGAAGACGACGAAGTAGAATTCCAGTATAAGCAAGGAACGGATACATACGAGACTCTGCAAGATCGACTCCAGCGGCTCCATCGAGACGGTATGGAGAAATTCATGCGCGAGAAAACTTTTTACATTTCTGCTGATTATCCAGAACGGCTATTTTCGACATATACCGGTTCCAAACGCAAACAGGCGATTGAGGATCTTCAGAACACGATCCGTATTTTGAAATTCTATTCGAATAATGATTTTACCTTTAAAGATGTCCACAATGAAGAACTATTCTATCAAAACGGGAAGATCCTCGTTGAGATGGTGCAGTTGTTTGAGAAATACAGAATTGTCTATCCGTCCAAGCATCAATTCCTGGGCGATCTCTTTGAACAGCTGCTGAACAAGGGGTTCAAGCAGAATGAAGGACAATTCTTTACGCCAATGCCGATAACCCGTTTCATTTGGGATAGTCTTCCTGTTGATCGGATGGTAAAGTCTGATAGAGGAAACATTTATCCAAAGGTCATTGACTACGCCTGTGGAGCTGGACACTTTTTGACTGAAGCTATCGAAGCGATCAATTATTTCGTGCAGTCAGATGGAAATAACGCATGGGCCAGAGATCACATTTACGGAATCGAAAAAGACTATCGTCTTGCCCGCGTTGCAAAAATATCCCTGTTTATGAACGGCGCGGGAGAGGGCAACATTATTTTCGGCGACGGGTTGGAAAATGCACCTGATAAGGGGATCGAGAACGGCACTTTTGATATTCTGGTGGCTAATCCGCCATATGCAGTAAAAGATTTCAAGCAGCATTTACAACTTAAGAATAACAGCTTTACCCTTCTTGACCGAATTGGTATGAACGGCGGAGAGATCGAAACACTGTTTGTAGAGCGAATTGCGCAGCTGCTAAAGCCACAGGGAATCGCAGCGGTGATCCTGCCGAGTTCTATTCTCTCGAATGACAGCGCAAGCTACACCGGAGCCAGGGAGCAGCTTTTGCAGAATTTCTATATCCGGGGAATTGCCGCCTTTGGTTCCAAAACCTTTGGCGCGACCGGGACCAATACCATTGTGATGTTTCTGGAAAAATTCAATGAGCCGCCGAAACAGATTGACCTGTCAGCAGATTCGGTGGATGCGGTTTTCAGCGGTGCAAAGCTTGCCGAGTGGAAAGATAAGGACATCTTCGAGGCATATCTTACACAGATTGATGTCGGCGAGAATGAGTACAGAGCCTTCTTGAATAAATCCCTCTCCGTTGCAGACTTGGAAAGATCAGAATATTTCAAAATGTATGTGATAGCATTTGCTGATTCCGCAGATGCGAAGAATCTGCTGAAAACAAAAGCATATCAGCAGAGAAGTGCTGATGAGCAGGCAGCCGCATATCTGGAAAAATTGTATTCGTATGTTTCCTCCATTGAGCGGGAAAAACTGTTTTATTTCTCGCTGGTGTATCAGCAGACAACCGTGATCATTACGGCTCCGGCAGACAACAAGGCACAGAAAGAATTTCTTGGATATGACTGGTCAAACCGCAAGGGTAATGAGGGCATTCAGATCATCACGCCAGGCGGAAAGATGTATGATGATGCGGACCGTGCGGCGGAGGGAACTCTGGCCAATGCAGTCAAGGTATCTTTTGGAGGATTAGTTCCGCAGTTTAGTGAGGACCAGCTTGTTTACGGAGCCGCCGTTGCCACAAAAAATATGTTGGACTATTCCAGAGCTGGTTTCAATAAGTCTATTAGAATAAGCGTAAACAAAAAGATTGTTATCGAAAGTAAATATCCCTTGAAAACCATAGATGAGCTACAGGTATTATTAAAACGCGGAAAGTCACCGACATATGGTGATTCGAAAGTACAAGTCATTAAATCCGGGCAAGCACGAGGGTACCGGGATTTTGACTTTTCATCGAAGTACTATCTTGCTAAGGATACTGAGCTTGATGAGCGGAAGCTTCAAAAGGGAGATATTTTGATCAATTCGACAGGTGTTGGAACCGCAGGCCGAGTAACCCTTTTTGAGTTGGATGGTGATTATGTGGTAGACAGCCACATCACAATATTCCGCCCTAACGACGAAGTATTACCCACTTTTGTGTTATTGGTGCTGTCTTCAGTTGTCGGATTCAAAACGCTCGAGAAGATGGCAGATGGTTCAAGCGGACAAGTTGAGTTGTCTATTGAGACCATAAAAAGCATTAAGGTCCCTGTTCCACCTATTCCCGTTCAACAGGAGATTGTAGATGCATGTGCCAAAATCGACGAGGAATACAATGCCACCCGTATGAGCATTGAGACCTACAGACAGAAGATAGCTGATCTGTTTGCCGAACTGGATGTTGTTATGTCAACCAAAGAGGGGTACAAACTGAGCCTGTCTGATACACAAAAATTCAGCGTTGCCATTGGTAAGCGGGTTTTGGACAAAGAGCTTGTATCGAATGGTAAAATTCCCGTTTACAGCGCCAATGTCACTGCACCGTTTGGCTTTATTGACAAGCTGCTGATTACGGATTTCTCTGTTCCCTCTGTGTTGTGGGGAATCGACGGAGACTGGATGACCAGCTACTTGCCTTCAGGCATACCGTTCTATCCCACAGATCACTGCGGTGTCCTCCGCTGCAAGACCTCTGAAGTAAATCCTCGTTATCTTGCACACCTTCTTGAAGTCGAAGGTGGAAAAATGGGCTTCTCTCGGTCGTATCGTGCTTCCATCGACAGAGTACAGGGAATTACATTTACTGTTCCTGATATTTCAATACAAAACAACGCTATGTCGAAAGTAGAGGACCATGAAATGGCTATAAAAGAACTGGAAGGGTCTTTAGAAAAAATAGCTTCTCGAAGAAGTGAGATTATTAGAAAAGCATTAGCGGAGTGACTGTTTGACGGTGCTATATTTTAAGTGAAAGAAGCGGAGGAGATTATATGGATAAAACAGGAGTCATTTACATACTGACCAATCCGTCCTTTCCTGAATATGTAAAAATCGGGTATGCGGACGATATCGACAAGCGGTTACTGCAGCTCAACCGGAGATTGAAGACGATAAATGCCGTCCGTTAATCCGTGTAATCATCGATAGATGTTATCCCTTTTTTATAAGCCTCATGAGGAGAATGATCTCAAGTAATTAGTTTCCATCTTATTTCAAAAAGAGCCCCCTCAGAGGCCTTGCGCCGCAAGACTTCTGAGGGGGCCTCGATAATCGTCCAATCGTGTTCCGGGTGGATCACAGGTTAAAAAATGCCTGCACTCGCTGCCTTACCGTCACAAGCCGACGGATGGTAAAGCCCGGTAAAACGTTCCTCTGTCCTTCGACTTCAGGCATCCACCTCAACGATCATCTCCACCTCAATGGGAATGTTAAACGGCAGCTGCGGGACAGCTACAGCAGTACGAGCGTGCTTTCCCTTCTCGCCAAAAACCTCCACAAATAAATCGGAGACACCATTCATCACGGCGGGCTGCGCCATGAAATCCGGTGCGGAAGCCACAAATGCCTGCACCTTCACAAACTGCTTGATCCGATCCAGATCGCCCAGCTCGTTTTTCAGCTGTGCAATGAGATTCAGTCCTGTCAGACGTGCGGCGGCATACGCCTGTTCCTGATTCAGCTCACCGCCCACCTTGCCGAACACCACAGGCTTACCGTCTTCAAAGGGACCAGCGCCAGAGAAAAACAACAGATTTCCGACACGTCGGCAGGTCACATAATTCGCCATGGGCGAAGGTGCTGCCGGCAGTGTCAGATTCAGTTCTTTCAATCTTTCTTCAATTTTCATAGCAAGTTCCTCCTTATGTTATGATGTTATGTCCGGGCGATGCCGTTTTCCAGATCTGCACCGGTGACGTGTACATAACGGAAATATCCCCAGTGGCTATGGCGGATGCTTCAGCACACCGGTAACTGACCGAATATCCCTGATCCGCCAGCAGGTGTAAGGCATCCTTCATAGCATCGGTCTTCCTCTGGTATGTTCTATGCACATTCTATTCTATCGGATAATTCTCAGAAGTCAAGGTCTTTTGCCGCGTATCGGCGCCGGTCATGGTAATCATACTCTTTGGCCAAGCCGGCGGTTTCCGTATCCAGAGAGAAGGATCTGCAGCACTACCGCAGCTCCGTTTGGCCTGTCCATTCTTTTGGACACAAAGGGATGTATTCTGTTTACAGATTTCTGATGATGCGATATAATTGCAGTAGGTTTTTAGTGAAAAGGCGGGTAGGAGGACCGTAAAAGGGCACGAGATTCATCTCAAAAGTTGAAGCTTTTGTATGTCATGCAATATCTGCTCAAGAACTCCGACGAAGCGCACCGCAACCGTCAGACAGATCATCTCTTTTTTAGAAGAATTAGGGATTCCGGCTGCGCGCAAAAGCAGCTATGTCGATGTGGAGGCCCTGAAGAAATTCGGTTTGGATATCATTCAGGTGCGAGGTGGAAATTTCTGCGGCTGCTATGTGGGTAGTCGTGCGTTTGAATTACCGGAGCTGAAGCTGCTGGCGGGCAGTGTACAGTCCTCCAAGTTCATTACCCACAAGAAGCCGCTGGGGCTGTCCGCTCTGCCGGAATCCGACCGGGTGGCGGCAAAAACCGAACCGTATCCGGGGCGGTGGACAACGCATTTTGTTATCAGCGGTCCGTCCGATTTGGACGAGAGCTGTTTGATCGGGTCGCGCAGGCTTATCAATTTGCACAGGAAAAATAACGGAGGAAACAGATGCAAGTCAACGAATATCAGAAAGCGGCAATGGCAACGCTGAATCCGGCGCTTGATAAAAAGGATGTTCTCATCAACAGCGTCATGGGCTTGTGCGGGGAATCCGGAGAGGCCATTGACATTGTGAAAAAGTGGCTGATGCAAGGACATGAGCTGAATAAGGAGCATTTGGTGAAAGAGCTTGGGGATGTGGCGTGGTATCTTGCCGAGGCGGCCACGGCATTGGATATTCCGCTGGAGGCTGTTTTTCAGGGAAATCTGGATAAGCTGCGTCAGCGTTTTCCCAACGGCTTTGACGCCGGAGCTTCGGTGAATCGCAAGGAGGGTGATCTGTGAATGCAGGATTTAGGCATATTTCGCAGTCTCGGTGCCCTGTGGCTCAGGGTGCTGAACGAGCTGGAAACCAAGGGAGCGGAAGCCGTTTATACCGACAATGCAGGCGAAAACGCAGGGGGTTTTTATGAATTACGACTGTAAAATTCCCCCTTGCGTAATCCGGTGCAGCCCCAAGCAATGCAGACCTTGTCCGTGCCGGTGAGATCGTTCCTATTCCACGGCGCATTCTGCTTTGCGCCTGTACAACCAACCGAAAAAGCCACTGCTGGAAAGGCTTTGAAGCCTTTCCGGCAGTGGCCATTTTTAACAAAAACCAAACTGATGCGTCCTGCAAAGCCGCAGGGAGCGGTGTGATATCAGTCCAGCGTGCCGATCACGTTGTCCACAAGATACATGACGGAGAACATATCCTCTTCCGTCAAGGTCTGGCCTTCGGCGACAACCTCATTGCCCTGATTGTCGTAGATGGGGCCGGTGAATACCACCACCTCGCCAGAGCGAACCTGCTGCTCCAGCGCCTCCACATCGGCGATCACATCGGCATCGACAATATCCGCATTCACAGGCGCCAGCTGCGCGCAATCGGTATCCATGCCGCCGATAATCATATCATGGCTGTTATTGTTGCTGACATAGCGATCCACGATCTCGCTGAGGATGGGCACCCAGTTCCAGACGAAGGAGCTGAGGCACGCATCGGGCGCGTAGTCGTGCATATCAATGTGGAAACCGGTGCAGTAAGCGCCCTTGGCTTCACATTCCTGAAGAGCGGCGGAGGTGGAGCCGTAATAGGCCATGGTGGTAATACCCTCGCCGATCAGCGTATCAGCGCAGAGCTTATCCGTTTCGGGATCCCACCAGTTATTGACCCACATGACGCGCACCTTGGCATTTTCGTTGGCACGCTTGGCGCCCAGTGCAAAAGCGTCAATGGAGCGAATGATGTGAGAGTTCTGCATGGGAGCGATAAAGCCCAGCTCATCACCCTCGGAAACTCGTGCGCAGAGATAGCCCAGCAGGTAGAGCACGTCCTGGCTGTTAACGCTGTAGGTCGTGACCTTATCGGAGGTCGTGCCTTCGTAGCAGTAGAACTGAATGTCGGGATACTGCTGTGCAAAGACATCCATATCCTCGTTATAGCCGTTGGAGTGGCCAATGATGACGTTGCAGCCCTCATTGATCAGCTGCTGAATGATGTTCTGTACATCCGGTGTACCGTCATACACATTTTCCACAAGGATCACCTGGTCGTCAGAGAGACCATAGTTCGCCTTGATCGTTTCCAAAGCGGTATTGAACGCCTGCGTATAGCCGCCGTCTGTCACGGTGGAATTGGAGAATGCGCCGATCTTCAGCGCGCTGAGCTCATGCGCCGTATCCGCGGTCCCGGAGGCGTTGCTGTCCTCGGGGCCGGTTGTGTTGCCGCCCTTGCCGGCGCAGCCGGCAAGCAGGCTGCATACCATCAGAGCACTCATCAGAAATGCAAGAATTTTTTTCATAATATAGGTCCTTTCCATTTTTTAACGGCAGCATTGCCGCATATAACACTTCAGCGGTCTTCCCGGTCATAGTACGAGCCCAGTGCTTTCGGAGCCTTGCTCAGTTTCCCGCCGAAGCTCAGGGCGGAGAAAACCAGCACGGCGATGGTGCACAGATAGGGCAGCATACTGATGAAGAAGGATGAGATGGGGATACCCGTCATTTGCAGCCGCAGCGCCAGCACATTCACCGTGCCGAAGAGCACAGAGCCAAGCGCGGCGTACAGCGGATTCCAAAAGGAGAAGATTACCAGCGCCGCGGCGATCCAGCCGCTGCCGGCGGTAATATTGTCGATCCAGGTGGGGGTAAAGGCCAGCGTCATATACGCGCCGCCCAAAGCGACGATTGCCGTTCCTCCCATAGCGTATATATACCGCAGGAAATAAACGCGGATACCGGCGGCATCCAGAGCAGCGGGATTTTCACCCAATGCCCGCAGCCGCAGGCCGGGGCCGGTTTTGAACAGGAAAACGTACAGCAGCGGGATCAGTAGATAAAGGGCATAGACCATGGGATCCTGCCGAAACAGGACTTTTCCGAAAAAGGGAAGGTCGCACAGTCCGGGAATGGCGATTTTCTGAAAGCTTACCGGCAGCGTGGTGCCGCTGATGCTCTTGCCGATAAAGCCGCTCAGTCCGGTGCCCAGCGTTACCAGCGCCAAACCGCAGACCACCTGATTGGCTTGCAGCGTTACCGTCATAAAAGCGAACACCAGTCCCACCGCCATACCCGTCAGCAGCGCCGCCAGAATCCCCAGCGCCAGAGACTTGGTGTGGTATGCCGTGGTATAGGCCATTACGGCGCCCATCAGCATCACACCCTCCAGCCCCAGGTTCAGCGTACCGCTGCGCTCCGTCAGGATCTCGCCGGTGCTTGCGTACATCAAAGAGGCTGACGCCGCAATCGCAGATGCCAGAATTGAAGCCAACGTATTCATACCTGTCAGACCTCCTTTTCACCTGTCCGCTTTACAAGAACCAGACGGTTCCGGATAAAAATCTCTCCGCCCAGAACAAACAGCAGAACGGCGCCCTGAATCATGGTAACGATCTTGCTGGAAATCCCCATGATCTGAAGGCTGAAGCCGCCCTGTGTCAAGCCGCCGAACAGGATGGATACCAGCAGGATCACAAAGGGGTTGAACCCGGAGAGATACGCAATCACGATGGCCGTATAGCCTGCGCCATTGGGCAGATCCGGCTCCAGCCGAAATACCACGCCGCCGATCTGCGTCACGCCGGCCAGACCCGCAAGCCCCCCGGAAAGCGCCATGGCAAGAAGAATATTGCTGTTGACCTTCAGCCCTGCGTACCGGGCTGCCAGCGGATTGCTGCCAATCACCCTCATCTGGTAGCCCCGGGTGGTGCAGCGGTAAAACAGAAATACCAGCACAGTCATTGCGATCGCCAGCAGCAGTCCCGTGTGCAGGCGGCTGCTTCCGAAGGTGGGGAAATGGGCTGCTTCCGGGATGATGGGAGAATAGGGCATGTTGTTTCCGGTGCGGTCGCGCCACGGTCCATAGCACCAGTAATTCACAAACAGCAGCGCAATGTAGTTGCACATCAGGGTAACAATTGTTTCGCTGACGCCCAATGTGACACGCGGAAGCACCGCCAGAACGCCCCAGAGGGCGCCGGCGGCAAAGCCCGCCAGAATCATGCCCGGCAGCAGCAGGTGCTCCGGCAGCCACGGGCAGAACAGCGCCACGCCGGTGGCTGCAAACGCGCCCATGGCGTACTGTCCTTCAGCGCCGATGTTGTTCAGAGACATCCGGAAAGCAATGGACACGCCCAAGCCGCAGAAAATCAGGGGAATGGCCTGCAAAACACTTTCAAGAAAGCTAAAGGAGGAGCCAAAAGCGTTTTTCAGCAGGCGGCTGTATACCGCCAGCGGCGCAAATCCTTGCGCCGCCACAACGATGCCGCAGCAGAAAAAGGCAAGCAGAATGCAGATCACCGGGGTCAGCACCCGGATATACCACGCAGGTCTCTCCCGCTTTTCAAAGTGCAGCGACCAACGACAGTTATTCCTCATGTTTCATGCCTCCCTCCCGGCCAACCATCAGGAGGCCGATCGTTTCCACAGTAGCCTGCTCAATGGGGATCGGTTCAGAAAGCTGTCCGCTGTAGAGCACAGCGATCCGATCCGAAAGGGCAAACAGTTCGTCAATATCCTCAGAGATCAGAAGAATGGCCTTGCCTTTATGCCGCTCCTCCAACAGGATCTTGTGGATACTGTTGATTGCGCCCACATCCAGACCGTGAACGGGATAGGCCGCAATGATAACCTTGGGATCCTCCGCTACCTCGCGGCCGATCAACAGCTTTTGCAGATTGCCGCCGGACATCAGGCCGGCGGGGGTATGAATACCGGCGGTCTTGATCTCGTAGGTATCCACAGCCGCCTGTGTCTGCCGCTCGATGGCGGACTTGCGCAGAATTCCCCACCGGCTGGACTGCGGCTTGGCAAAATTTTTCAGAATATAGTTTTCCGCCAGATCCATCTTGCCGATCAGTCCTACGCCCAGACGGTCCTCGGGAATATAGGCGATGCCGTCGGCAATGGCCTTGCGGGAATTTTGAGCGGTCACATCCCGCCCCTCCAGCATGAGCCGCCCCGCCGTGGGCTTCCGCAGGCCTGCCATCACCTCCGCCAGTTCACGCTGGCCGTTGCCGGAAACGCCGGCGATACCCACAATTTCACCGGCATGCAGCGACAGGTCTATCATTCGCAGCGCAGGCAGGTGTCGGTCGTTGGAAGCGCAGACGCCGGACAGCTGCATCATGACCTGCTCGCCTGCTTGCCGCTCAACGCTCCGTTTTACGGTTTCCAGCTGTCTGCCCACCATGAGAACGGTAAGCTCGTCCTGATTTGTCTGCGCAAGGGGCATAGTGGCAATGGATCTGCCGTCCCGCAGGACGGTGATGCGGTCAGCCACCTGCATGACCTCCCCCAGCTTATGGGTGATGATAAGTACAGATTTTCCTTCCCGGGCCATCTGGCGCAGTGCATCGAACAGTGCGTTCGCCTCCTGCGGCGTCAGTACGGCGGTCGGCTCGTCCAGAATCAGGATCTCCGCTCCGCTGACCAGAAGCTTCAGGATCTCTACCCGCTGCTGCTCGCCGATGGAGAGCTGCTGGATCGTCGCCGACGGGTCCACTGCAAGGTGAAAGCGCCGGGCATATTCCTCTACCTGCGCGTTCATACGCTTCTTGTTCAGGAAAAAGCCGCATTTGCCGGCATAAAGGCAAATATTCTCCGCCACGGTCATCGGCTCGACCAGTTTGAAATGCTGATGCACCATGCCGATCCCCAGCTCCACCGCTTTGCGGGGACTATCCAGCGAAACGGCGCGGCCCCGGCAGCGGATCGTACCCTCATTGGGGAAATAAATGCCGGTCAGGATATTCATCAGTGTGCTCTTGCCCGCACCGTTTTCGCCCAGCAGGGCGTGTACCTCACTGGGATACAGCGTCAGATCCACATTTTCGTTTGCGATAACGCCCGGAAAGCGCTTGGTAATGCCGCGCATTTCCAGCAGGGGCTGCTTTTCCATAGAAGATCCTCCTTACAGCAAAAGAGACTGGTACAAGGCCTGGCGGGACATTGGTTCCGCATGGCCACCCACACAGATGTCAAACTCCAGTGTATCAAGCACACGAATCAGCTGCTCCACCAAGTCCCGGTCATACGGAAGGGCTGCCAAGGTCGGTACCAGCTCCTCTTCGTGGGCAATGTCAAAATGCCACGGCTGACCGTAGAGATCCTTGCCGTTGGCATCGCCCAGAAAGAGGACGCGGTCTGACGGTACATAGCAGATAACGGAATCCGACGCATGAGGGCCTCCCACATGGAGAAGCTCACATACAACGCCGCCGCCCAAATCAATATGGAGCTGCCCTTCAAATACAATATCCGCCGTCTGCACATGGATCTGGCTGCGATCGGGATACTCCCGCCGGATCATCTCATCGCAAAACAGGATATCCTCTCCTGTTTTCAGGCGCTGCGCCATAGCTTCGTCATCCCAACTCCACGACTGCACAGTCTGAAGCATCCGGTTTGTTTCCCGGCCTGCGATGGTGGGAATATGCAGTGCGCTCATGCCAAACGTATGATCCCAGTGCCAGTGGGAAACCGCCGCCAGATCCGGCTGAGGAAGCCCCGCCGCCGCCAGCTCCTGCCGCATCTGATGGACGTGGGCAGCAGAATTGCCCGCTTCAAACAGAAGTGTCCTGCGGCTTCCGCAGATCAGGCCGATGTTGGGCCGATCTGTGTAAAATTCGCAGAGGCGAAGATAAGTATGCTCCGCTATTTTCTGAAACATCGTGTGCCTCCGTATATTCCGAAATTTGCCGTTTAGAAATAGAATACCCACCGATTATCCGAACTGCAGCGAGCTTTCAGCAGAAATGGCACAGCGTCGAAACCGTACACGAAGCCGCACAGTCCCTTCATTGGCACTGCGTTCTTCAATTTCTGCTGGTATACTACGCAACAGTCCTTCCTTCGGCAGGCGGGCAGTTCGTTATGTTTTAAACAGCAACTTATTAAATTGGCAATCCCTTTTGATTGCTATAGAAGAATAGCACGCCGCAGGCATAATTTCAAGACAACTTTTCGTATTTTTTACATTTCCACAAAATAGACAAAACCCCGTTCAAAAGCCATTGCGCGGGGCAACAATCATCCGAAAAATACGCAAACGCAGGATAGGCGGGAAGCCTCTCGCCCGCCGATGTGATAGCTCCGGCAAAACCCCGCTCAGCGTTGACGATCTCCTGATACGCCTCGCAGAAACAGGCATAGCAAGAACGCCTCTGATCAAGCGCGCTCGATGATATCGCCAAGTAACCGCAGAAGTATCCCCCTAGGGGGCTTGTGGGGGGCAACCCGGCTTGTTAAAATAACAACATGCATAAAAAGTAGGAGGAAGTCACATGAAAAAGGCAATCGCACTGTTGTTGGCCATTGTTATGGTGCTGGGACTGGCAGCCTGCGGCAGCAGCAAGGACAAGGGTTCCACCCTGGTCTATGGCTCCGGTGACTATGACTCGATCAATCCCATCATGAACGAACACTGCGAGATCAAGCACCTGCTGTTTGACTCTCTGGTGAAGCTGGATGCAGACGATCAGCCTGTTCCCAGTCTGGCTGAAAGCTGGACCTGCGATGATGCATCCATGACCTACACCTTTAAGCTGCGTAACGATGTGCAGTGGCACGATGGCGAGAAGTTCACCGCCAACGATGTAAAGTTCACCATCGAAGCCATTATGAACCCGGACAACGACTCCGAGAACTATCCCAACTACATTGAAATCGCTGATATCAACGTCATCTCCGACACTGAGATTGCCTTTATTCTCTCCGAGCCCAACTCCGCATTTCTGGACTACATGACCATGTCCATCCTGCCCCAGCACAAGCTTGAGGGCGAAGATATGTGGGAATCCCCGTTCTTCAAGAGCCCCATCGGCACCGGTCCCTACAAGCTGGAGAGCTGGGACGTGGGGCAGGCCATCACCATGGTGAAGAATGAAAATTACTTTGCAGGTGCAGCCAAGATCGATACCATCATCTTCAAGATCGTCAACGATGACAATGCCAAGGCTCTGCAATTGAAAGAGGGTACTTTGGATCTGGCTCAGGTCACTCCCAAGGATGCGCAAAATTTTAAAGACTCCAAGAATCTCACCGTTTACGACATGAAGACTGCCGACTACCGCGGTATTCTGTACAACTTCTGGAACCCTTACTGGCAGGCAAATGCCGACCTGATCCCCGCCATCAGCTACTGCATCGACCGTCAGGCAATTGTTGACGCCGTTTTGCTGGGCGAAGGCTTCGTGGCCTACAGTCCCATTCAGCTGAACAAGTATAACTACGAAGGCGTTGAAAAGTATTCCTACGACATGGCCAAGGCCGAGGCCGCCTTCAAAGCAGCCGGCTGCGAAAAGGATGCCGATGGCTACTGGTGCCGCAACGGTGAGCGGATCTCCTTCACCATTGACGCCACCCCCGGTGATCAGGTCCGTATCGATATGGCTCAGATTGCCGCTCAGCAGCTTCAGCAAGCCGGTCTGGATGTTAAGGCCAAAGTTCCCGCCGACGGCATT
>Ga0129314_1001171_pt1 | contig 19961 bp, 21 predicted proteins | sample O1111metagenome_FD_94431 | JGI IMG/M metagenome (GOLD analysis project Ga0129314, IMG submission 94431) | Orangutan individual fecal microbial communities from fecal samples from Wisconsin, USA - O1111 metagenome | ecosystem: Host-associated > Mammals > Digestive system > Large intestine > Fecal... | reverse complement strand
ATGCGCCGCAGGAGTGCAAAATACCACAGAAATGAAATCGTGCCATCCCGACTTGTGTCCCGGGATGGCACGATTTTTATACGCTACCAGATTTGACGGTTACAGATCACCGCGATCATCAGGGAAGCGGCGCCCCAATGCCCGCCGAAGATGAAAACAGCCCCGGCAGCATTCCGCGCTGTCGGGGCTGTCTGTTGGATGGTGTTACTTTTTCGCCGCGGCCCGTTTGGCCTGCCAGCGCTTGTAGCATCCGCTGGACGTGACGGCCATGCAGATCACGAAGATCAGCAGCACCAGGGAGACGGGATGGCTCACCAGATCCGCCAGCAGGGCCGGGATGCTGTTGTTGGTCATGGTGGCGGCCCGGCGGAAGTTCAGCTCCAGCAGGTCGGACAGGATGATGCCCAGTACCGTGGGGCCTACAGGGAACTTGTAGAGCTTCATGACGTAGCCCAGGATGCCGAAGGCGATCATCCAGTAGACGTCCATGATGGAGCTGTTGATGGAGAACGCGCCCACCACGGACAGCAGGATGATAATGGGCATCAGAATGGTCTTGGGGATCTCTACGATCTTGGAGAACATCTTGATGCCGGTAAAGCCGAAGATCAGCAGGAAGATGTTGCCCACAAACATGGCGCCGATGATGTAGTAGAACACGTCGGGGCTGTTGGTCATCAGCAGGGGGCCGGGATTCAGGCCGTGGATGTACATGGCGCCCAGCATGATGGCGGTGACGGCGTCGCCGGGGATGCCCAGGGACAACATGGGGATGCAGGCGCCGCCCACGGCGGCGTTGTTGGCGCTCTCCGGCGCCACCAGACCCTCCATAGCGCCCTCGCCGAAGGGCGTCTCCGGGTTTTTCGTGGTGCGCTTGGCCTGATCGTAGGCCAGCAGGGCGGCGATGTCGCCGCCGGTGCCGGGCAGGGCGCCCACCACCGCGCCGATGAGGGAGCTTTTCAGCGTCAGGGGGACGTAGCGGATGGTGTTCTTCCAGCTGGGGATGATCTTGTCCACCTTCTGCTTCACCGGATTTGTGGTCAAGTCCCGCAGCTGGATCAGGGCCTCGGACATGCCGAACAGGCCGATCATCACCACCACGTAGCTGACGCCCAGCATCATGTAGGTCCGGAACATGGAGCCGCTGGGGCCCAGCACGAACCGGTTGTGGCCGGTCTGGTTGTCCAGTCCCACGAAGCCGATGAACAGGCCCAGGGCGGCGGACAGGATGCCCCGGGTGGGGCTGTCGTTGCCCAGGCTGCTGACCAGGAACAGTCCGATGACCGCCAGCAGGAAGTAGTCCCGGGGCGCGAAGCGCATGGCAAATTTGGACAGATACGGCGCGCCCAGGCAAAGGATCAGGGTGCCGATGAAGCCGCCCAGCACCGACTGGATGACGGTGACGCCGATGGCCTGTCCCGCCAGGCCCTTCCGGGCCAGAGGATAGCCCTCCAGGGCGGTGGCCACGGCGGCAGGGGCGCCAGGGATGTTCAGCAGAATGGCGGAGCGGGAGCCGCCGTACACGCCGCCGATGTAGACGCCCACCATGGCCGCCAGGGCGGGCAGGGTGGCCCAGGAGTAGGTGAAGGAGATCAGAAGGGAAGTGGCCATGGTGACGGACAGACCGGGGATGGCCCCCACGTAAATGCCAAGAAACACGCCGGCGGCCAGACAGAGCAAAAGGACCGGGTCCGTCAGCGCCTGCAGGGCATATCCCAACGCCTGTGTAAATGCCATATGCGGACCCTCCTTTCAGGGCAGCTGTACCTGGAAGATGTACTGGAACACCACAAGGATGCAGAGCACTGTGATGGCCGAGATCACCAGGGTACGGAGTTTGTTCTGATGGTTGAGCGTCATCATGGAAAAGACCAGAAAGAGGAATGTGGACACCGCGAAGCCAATGAAGTTCAGCATGACGGCGTACAGCGCGCAGTAGAGAATAATGATCCCCACCTTGCCGGGAAACAGGTAGGCGAAGGTCTCCTTTGCCTTTCTGACCAGGGGAATGCCGTCCTCAAAGGGCCGGGGCATCCCCCGCAGCTCCAGCAGGATCACGACGGTGGAGACCAGCATCACCAGTGCGCACAGGGCCGGGACCGTCCCCTCGCCGGAGAGCTTGGGGGCGGTCAGGAACATCTTCAGGGACGCGATGAGACAAATCAGAGAGAACAGGCCGAGGACCAGAAGAAAGCCCCGCTCCCCCTTTTGCTGTGTACGTTTTTCCATGATACCTCTCTTTTCTTTCGGACGAAAATCAGCGGGAGAAAACACGGGAAGAAGCAGGCCATGAGACATGGACTGCTTCTCCGCGTATTGCTGTTTGGTTGAGGAATTTACTTTTCGATGCCCACGGAGGCGGGATCGATGGTGGCGACGCCGGAGTCATACAGCATGTAGCTGGTGGTGGAGCGGTACTTCTGGAGGTATTCAACCGCCTCGTCGCCGGTCATGTTCATAATGAAGCAGCCCTTGGAGGCAACCAGTTCCTGAAATTCCTGATCCTCGCAGGCCTTGGAGAAGGCGGCGGTCAGGGTGTCGATGATGGCCTGATCGGTGCCCAGCTTCACGAAGACGCCGTAGAAGGGACCCCAGGGCAGGATCTCATTGTACTCGGGATAGATCTCGGTAATGGCGGGGACATCGTCAAAGCCCTCCAGGCGCTCGTTGTGGAACATGGCCAGGATGCGGATGTCGCCGGACTGATAGAAGCTGGCGATGGAGCCCAGAGTGGAGACGGCGAAGTCGGCGTTGCCGCCCATGACGGCGATGGCGCACTCGTTTTCACCGTCGAAGGGGACCATGTTGGCCTCGGTGCCGCTGATGCTGCGGATAATGGTGGCGCACGTCTCGGGCAGACCGCCGGCGCCGGTGGTGGCGGCCACGACCTTACCGGGATTGGCCAGCATGTCGTTGATCAGGTCCTCCAGGGTCTGATACTTGGAGTCCTTGGCCACGAAGATGCCGCCGTAGCTGTTGGTCAGCAGGCAGATGGGATAGAAGTCGTCATAGTCCAGCTCGCTGGTGCCCATGACCTTGGCGATCTGGGGATTCTCCGCGCCGAACAGCAGCTCATAGCCGTCTGCCGCCTGGGCGTTGACGTAAGCGGTGGAGACGCCGCCGCCGGAACCGGCCCGGTTGGTGAACACGATGGACTGCCCCAGCTCCTCCTGGGCCACCAGGCCCGCCGCGCGGGAGATGGTGTCGCACACGCCGCCGGCGCTCCACATAATGGAGCCCTGGATGTTCTTGGTGGGATAGGTGGGGGCTTCGGCCTGCTGAGAGGAGCCGGAAGCGGACGCGCCGGCGCTGGCCGCGGGCGTGCTGCCGGAGCCGCAGGCAGTCAGAGAGCAGACCATAAGGGCTGCAAGCAGGGTGGCAATGATTTTTTTCATGGGGGTTCTCTCTCCTTTGATTCTGATATCTTCCATATCCGACAAAACTTTGCTGCTTTAAACTTTAGTACTTAAAAGCGATGAAGTTCTTAAACATACTACTGCAAGATCCGGAAATAGTCAAGAAGAATTTCAAAAAAAATTAGCGGAATTTGAAAAAGGATGGCCCGCGGCGCCGCGGGTTTTGACCGCCGCACCGAAATTCAGCCGTTTTGTCAGGCCGCAGGGGCGGAAGCGCCGGGGGACTGGGGGCCGGGGCGGCGAATTTCCGAAGAAACGGCCCCGAAGCGGTTTCCGCCGCTCCGGAGGCTGTGTTCATTGATACGCCTGCGACGGCAGGCTGCTGCTCCTGACGGGGCGCCGGTGGTCTCTGTTTTCCGTGCCGCAGGACGATCAGGGCCGCCGCGTAAATCAGGAAAAACAGGCTCCGCTTATCCACGATCCAGGTAGCCAGCCGCACAAACAGGCTGGGCTTCTGATTGCTCTGTTCCATATGCTCTCCGTACCGCCGCGATTACTGCTGCGCGGCCGGCTCCTCCGGGACGCCCTCGATGGGGAAGTCCCCCTGATCCGTGTGGAACACCGCCCGGAGGCCGCTGGCCGTCAGGCTGCCCTGCAGGCTGCCGGACATCTCGCTCACCGCCGTTTTCAGGGTGCCGGAGGCTTCAAAGGCGTATTCCACGGCAAAGCTGCCGCTGAAGGTGTTCTCCGCCCCCAGCAGGTCCAGCTGAATGCGCCCGTCCCCGGGAAGAACGCGGGCGCGGCCCTCCTTGACGCCCATGGGGCTGTGGAGCTGAATGCGGTAGATCTGATCGGACATGGTATCGTCTCCTCCTGTCAAAGATGCTTTCAACATACTCCGGCCTCCGGCGGGGAACAATCCGCAATTCACTGCAAACGTGCAAAACTACACATTTTTTGAAAATTGTGCAGCGTTTGCGGCGGAATGGTTTTACAAATGTACACAGTTTGTTTAATGATTTTTCATAATTTCCATGTTATAGTAAATGGTAAAAGGAGTGGATCGCAAGCAATGAAGCAGGAAGAGATTTCCCGGAGACGAAAAGAGCAGATGGCCCAGTCCCTGAAGCGGCTGATGGCGAAGAAAAGCCTGCAAAAGATCGCCATTCAGGAGATCGCCGACGACTGCGGCATCAACCGCTACACCTTCTACTATCACTTCAAGGACATCTACGATCTTCTGAAGTGGATGTTTCAGGAGGAGGCGCTGTCACTGATCCAGAAGAGTGACAACTGCCTGACCTGGCAGGACGGGTTGCGGCTGTTTCTCCGCAGCGTCCGGGAAAACAGGGCGGTGATCCAGTGCGCCCTGAACAGTCTGGGGCAGGACGCCCTGCGGGACATGTTCTATCAGGAGCTGAACCATCTGATGCACCTGTTCCTGGCCGAGGTGAAGGAACGGTATCAGGTGTCGGAGGAATATCTCAACTTCCTGTCGGACTTTTACATCGCGGCCCTCAGCGGCACGGTGATGGAGTGGGTCCGCCGGGACATGGACCTGTCGGAGAATACCATGATGACCTATTTCCGCGTGGCCCTGGACGGGCATATGGAGGAGGTTTTCCGGCGGGCGGAGCAGGAGGGGCTGTGACGGCCTTCTCCGGTCCCTCCGGCGGGGGAGCGTCTGGTCCCTTTTATGAAAAAGCTACCCTCTTTGTCGGGCGGCACGGTTTCGCACACTGCGGCGGACCCGCGCCGCCTTTTTTTGCGTCTTGCGGCGGAGAGACGCGGGAGGTATCATGGAACTGTAAACGAACTTATGGCCGTTCGGCGCGAAAAGCGCAGGGAATGTCGAGTGAACGCTTCGCCTGCCTGTTATGATATGTGTGTCGGAGGTGAGAGAATGAATGAGCAGATCCTGGCGGTCCAGCGGATGCAGGACTATATCGAGGCCCACGGGACGGAGGACATCACTCTGGCGGATCTGGCCCGGGCGGCGCGGTTCTCCCCGTGGTACGCCTGCCGGCTGTTCCGGCGGTACACGGGACTGGCCCCGGCGGAGTACATCCGCCGCCTGCGGCTGGCCCGCTCCGCCCTGCGGCTGAAGGAGGGGGGCTGCCGGGTGACCGACGCGGCCTACGCCTTCGGCTTCGGCAGCGTGGACGGCTTCCAGCGGGCCTTTCTCCGGGAGTTCGGCTGCAATCCCGGCGAATACGCCCGGCATCAGGTGCCGATCCCGCTGTTCATTCCCTACGGCGTCAAATTCAGAGCCATCAGAGAGGAGCAAATGGACATGGAACAGGTGCGGAGCGTGTTTATTCAAATGGTGAGCAAGCCGGAGCGGAAGGTGATCATCAAGCGGGGCGTTCAGGCGGAGGACTACTTCCCCTACTGCGAGGAGGTGGGCTGCGACGTCTGGGGCATCCTGACCAGCATGGACTCCCTGTGCGGGGAGCCGGTGTGCCTGTGGCTGCCGCCAAAGTACAAAAAGCCCGGGACGTCCACCTACGTGCAGGGCGTGGAGACGGCAACGGATTACGACGGCCCGGTGCCGGAGGGCTTTGACGTCATTCAGCTGCCCCCGGCGGAATACCTGATGTTCCAGGGGGAGCCCTTCCGGGAGGAGGACTACTGCCAGGCCATCCTGGCCCTGCGCAGTGCCGTCGAGAAGTACGACCCGTCGGTCATCGGCTATGAGTGGGACCGGGAGAACCCCAGGATCCAGCTGGAGCCCCGGGGCCAGCGGGGCTACATTGAGCTGCTGCCCGTCCGGCGGACCGCCGGACGGTAAAAGGCCCCGGACGGCTTCCGCTGGCGTGCACGGAAGACCATGAAAAAAGCCCCCGGCGCGGATACCGCGCCGGGGGCTTCGCTATGCACTTACGCCTGCGTGCGGCGCTCCGCCGCCCGCAGCAGGTTCTTCAGCAGCACCGCCCGGGTGACGGGGCCCACGCCGCCGGGCACCGGCGTGATGTACGACGCCCGCTCCGCGGCGTCGTCAAACACCACGTCGCCCCGCCAGACGCCCTCCGGCGTCCAGTTGGTGGACACGTCGATGACCACGGCGCCCTCCTTCACCATATCGCCGGTGACCAGGCCGGGCCGTCCGGCGGCGGTGACCAGAATGTCCGCCTCCCGGGTGACGGCCCCCAGGTCCGGGGTTTTGGAGTGGCACACCGTCACGGTGCCGTCGGCCATCAGCAGCAGACGGGCCATGGGCTTGCCTACGATGTCCGACCGGCCCACCACCACACACCGCTGACCGGCGGGGGAGATTCCGTACTTCTTCAGAATTTCCATCACCGCGGCGGGGGTGCAGGGGACGAACAGCGGGTCCCCGGAGGCCAGCCGTCCCACGTTCACGGGATGGAAGCCGTCCACGTCCTTCTCCGGTGAGACGGCGTCCAGCACCGCCCGGTGGCTGATGTGCCGGGGCAGGGGCAGCTGGATGAGAATGCCGTCCACATCGTCGTCCCCGTTGAGCTGCCGGATCAGGTCCAGCAGCGCCGCCTCGGAGGTGTCCGCCGGCAGGCGGTGCTCCATGCTGCGGAAGCCGCACTCCCGGCAGTCCCGTTCCTTGCCGGCCATGTACTTCCGGGAGGCGGGATCGTCTCCCAGCAGCACCACCGCCAGACCCGGCTGCCGGGGCAGCTTCGCCGCCGCGTCCCGGATCTCCGCTTTCAGCTCCGCGGCCAGAGCCTTTCCGTCAATGATCGTCGCCATGAATGTCCTCCTGAATCGTTGTCTCGTCAGAGGCGGGTTCCCGGGGAGCCTCGTCCGCCGCGGCCGTGATCTCCGCTTCCGGTGCTTCCCCGGCTTCCGCGGCCGCGGCCTCCGCCGCCTCGGCGGCGCGGGCCATCTGGTTCACCAGCAGGTCTTCCGGCGACCGTTTTTTGATGCGGATGTTGTAGAACAGCATGAACGCCGCCAGCACCACCAGCACCAGGGACAGCGCCTGGGAGACCCGGATGGGCTCGCCGAACAGCTTCCAGTCAAACAGGTACAGGCTGTCGGTCCGCAAGCCCTCGATCCAGGAGCGGCCCAGGCCGTACCACAGGAAGTAGAACCAGGTGTTCTCGCCGTCGAACCGGCGGCCCTTGGAGATGACGAACAGGATCAGCAGCAGGCCCAGCAGGTTCCACAGGCTCTCGTACAGGAAGGTGGGGTGGACCTCGATATACTGGCTGGCGCTGGTCCACAGCCGCATCCGCCAGGGCAGGGCGGTGGCGGCGCCAAAGGCCTCCCGGTTCATAAAGTTGCCCCACCGGCCCACCAGCTGGCCCACCAGCAGGCCCATGACGCACAGATCCGTCAGGGCGCCCAGCTTGATCTTCTGGCACCGGCTGTAGACGATGGCCAGGATGACGCAGGCGATGACGGTGCCATAGATGGCGCCGCCGCCGTCCCAGATGGCCACCACCCGGCCCCAGTCCAGACCGCCGCTCTCGTTGCGGAACAGGTCCAGATAGAACAGGACGTAATAGGTCCGGGCACCCAGGATGCCCAGGGGCACGCCCCACAGCACCATGTCCACCACGTTGTCCTCTGTCAGGCCGTAGTGCTTGGCCTGTTTGGTGCACAGCCACAGGCCCAGGAGGACGCCCAGGCCCAGGATGATGCCGTACCAGTAGATGGGCTTCTGCCCGAGATAAAAGGCCACGGAGCTGGCGGTGAACTGCCAGTCTCCCAGCAGGCCGGGAAAGCTGATAGGGGAATCTTGCATAACAGTCAAGGGTCATTGCCTTCTTTCTATGAAACAGGGTCAGGTCCGGGGCAGGATCTGGGACAGGACTGCCCGGTCCGGGGTGATATTCTCCCGCAGGAAGGAAACCACGTCCTCCTGGGAGACCGCGTCGAAGATCTGGGGGAAGGTCAGGGGATCGTAGCCGTGGAAGTAGCCCTCCGTCAGGCTGACGGCGATGTTCTCAAAGGAGTTGAGACCCCGCAGGTTGTCGCCGAAGGACGCCCGCCGGGTCCGCTCGAAGAAGTCCGGGTCGATGCCCTCCCGCACCAGCCGGTCCGCCTCCTTCTGGATGGCGTCCGCCACGGCCCGGGCGTGGTTGCTGTCACCGCCGGCGTAGAGATAGGACATGCCGGGCATCATCTCGAAGGTGCCGCCGAAGCTGCCGTTGATAAGCCCCTGGCTGTACAGCCGCTGGTACAGGGGAGAGGACTCGCCAAGCAGCAGGTCGCAGGCCATGTCGCCGGTGACGGCCAGCCGCAGCCAGTCCGCCCCGTCTTTGGCGGGGACGCACTTGTAGCCCGTCAGGAACTGGGGCATGGAGACCTCCATCTCCCGGGACGTCTCCTTCTGGGCCACCTCCGCCGGCTCCTCGCCGTAGTCCCGGGGGATGACGGGGCCGCCCTCCCGGGGCAGGATGCGCCGTGCCAGGTCCACCATGTGCACCGGGTCCACGTCGCCCACCACCGTGAGGATCATGTTGGAGGGGGTGTAGAACGCCTTGTGGCAGTCGTACAGCGTCTGAGCGGTGATCTCCCGGATGGACTCGATGCTGCCCGCCACGGAGATGCGGCCGGTGTGGTTCTGATACAGGGCCTGCATCATCCGGGTATAAATCTGCCAGTCGGGGTTGTCCTCGATCATGCGGATCTCCTGGCTGATGATGCCCTGCTCCTTGGCCACGCTCTCGTCGGTGAAGTAGGGGATGGACACGAAGGACAGCAGGATCTTCAGATTCTCCTCGAAGTGGTCCGTGGAGTCGAAGTAGTAGCCGGTCATGGCGTTGGAGGTAAAGGCGTTGGGCTCCGCACCGTTCTTCGCCAGCTCCTGGAGAGCGTTGCCCTCCTTGGTGTCGAACATCTTGTGCTCCAGATAGTGGGCGATGCCCGCCGGGGTGTCCAGCCACTTGCCGTTCAGCTGGAAGCGCACGTCCATGCCGCCGTAGCGGGTGGCGAAGAAGGCGTACTTCTTGACATAGCCGGGCTTGGGCACCACGCAGACCATCAGGCCGTTGGGCAGGGTCTCCCGGAAGACAGACTCGCCTACCCGCTCGTAAAAGGTCTCTCTCATTCCGCGGCCTCCTTTCCCTTCAGGAAATAGACGGTGTCCAGCGTCACGGTCTGCATGGCCTCGAAGATCCGCGCCGCGCTGGTGTTCCGGACGTCCGTGGCCAGCTCCTCCGGTGTCTCGCTCTGGCCGGTGGCGGCCTGGCCCAGGTAGAAGTTCTCCAGCCGGGCCTGGGAGTCGCCCATGGAGGCGTAGGCGTTCAGCAGGGTGCTGCGGGCGCCCTCCAGCTCCCAGTCCTCCAGCTCCCCGTTCTGGACGGCCCGGAGCTGGAGCATGATCTCGTCGTAGGCCTTCTGGAAGTTCTCAAACTCCACGCCGGAGGACACGGTGATGATGCCCTTCTGCCGGTGGTACATGGAGGAGGCGTAGTAGCACAAAGACAGCTTCTCCCGGACGTTCAGGAACAGCTTGGAGTTGCTGGACCCGCCGAACAGGGTGTTGCCCAGCAGCAGGGCCGGGAAGTCCCGGCTGCCGCAGGTGAAGCCCATGCCCAGCTTGCCCTGGGTGACGTCCATGACGTCGGTGACGGTCCGGGCTTCTTCACGGGCGGGATGGAACGCGGCGGGCGCCAGCTCCCGGACGTTCTCCCGGGGCAGGGCGGAGAAGGCCCGCAGCAGGGCACCCTCCACCCGTTCCGGCGCGGCGGAGCCGCTGTAGAACAGCTCCAGCCGGGCGGAGGCGATGAGGGCGGTGTAGGCGGCGTACAGCCGCTGGGGGGAGATTTTGGCGGCGGACTTCTCGTCGCCGAACCGGCTGACGCCGTAGGGCTCCCCGGCGCACATCTCCTGCAATAAGCGCAGGTCCGCATAGTCCCGCTTGTCGTTGAGAATGCCCCGGATGGCGTCCACCAGATTGGTGCGCTCACCCTCCACGTACTCCGGCAGGAAGCGGCCATTTTTGGTGGCCGGTGCGCAGATCAGCTCCCCCAGCAGGTCGGACACCGGTTCCAGCAGCTTCTCGCCGCCGGGGACGAAGGCGTCGTCGATGAAGCTGGCCACGAAGCCCACGCACTGGCTCTCCGCCTTTTTCCGGACGGTGTAGTCGATCTCCGCGCCGTACAGCCGGTCCAGCTCCACGGACAGGCTCCCCATGTCCGGGAAGCGCATGGTGCCCCGGCGGAGCACCGCCGGCAGCAGGGCGTGGACGGCGGCGTTCTTGTCCGTCAGGGGGGTGACGAACTGGGCGGACAGCAGGCTGGTCTTGAATTTCCGGGCGGGGAGACAGGTGAGATACACGCCCTCCGCCAGTTGTTTTCGGATGACTTTCACGATTTCACTCCTCACGGGAATGTCCCAATATGAAATACGGAATATAGTATACCACGCAGAAGCGGTTTCCTGCAAGTGGCAGAAAAACAGTCCCGATGGCGGCAAAAGACCCCGCTCAGGCACTGAGCGGGGTCCTGAATCCTATTTCTTCCTGCTTTTCTGCCGCCAGAGCAGCCATCCAAGGCCCGCTGAAACGGCGCAGAGCAGCGCGAAGCCCGCGATGATAGCCGCCACCGCGCCCCGCAGGTCGATGAAGGAGCCCCGGTTGTCCGAGCTCAGCACATACTGGGCAAGCAGGAGCAGCAGCACCACGGCGCAAGCGGGAATACACCGGAAAACGGACCGCCTTGCCCACCGGCAGAGGGCATACTGTCCGGCGAAGAAGACGAGCGCCGCAGCGGCGGCCAGAACGAACAGCGTGTAATCCGTGCCGTTGATGACGAACATGGCGGACCCTCCTGTCTGATTACGGATAACTTCATTATAAGATGCGTGGCCCGTCTCTGTCAAGCCGGGAAGGCGATGCCGGGCCTTGCAAAGACGGCATGAAGGGCGTATCATGAACAGAACGTCAGCAGCTGCGGAGGAGGGAACGCCGTGGTCATCAGAGAGTACCGTCCGGAAGACCTGCCGGTCCTGGCGGCACTGTTTTACGATACGGTCCACGCTGTCTGCGCGGCGGACTACACCCTGGCGCAGCTGGACGCCTGGGCCCCGGCGGACATGGACGCCTCGGCGTGGGCGGCGTCCCCGGCGGCCCATCATACCGTGGTGGCCGTGGAGGGCGGGACCATCGTGGGCTTCGGGGACATGGCGGCGGACGGGTATCTGGACCGCCTGTTCGTCCATAAGGACTTCCAGCGCCGAGGCGTGGCAAAAGCCATTTGTGACGCCCTGGAGGGCGCGTCCGGGGCGGAGCGATTCACCACCCACGCCTCCATTACGGCCCGGCCCTTTTTCGAAAAGCGGGGCTGGCGGATCCTGACGGCCCAGACCGTGGAGCGCCGGGGCGTCTTCCTGACCAATTACCGCATGGAGAGGCGCCGCTGGCCCTTCACGGGGCCGTCCGGCACGGTCTGTGGCAAAACAGGAAGATTTTTTTCCCGCAGCGGCGGATTTTCTGCCATTTTTCCCTTGACTTTTGAACGGGATTCCTGTAAACTGTTTGACGTTGTAAAGCGAAGCGACTTTACAGAAATAAAAGGGAGGGGTTTTCCGTGAAGAATCAGACCTACCGCATGACCATGCTGTACGATTTCTACGGGGATCTCCTCACGGACCGGCAGCGGGAGTTCTTCGACCTGTACTACAACGACGATCTCTCATTGTCGGAGATCGCGGAGAACGCCGGTATCTCCCGCCAGGGCGTCCGGGACGTCATCGTCCGGGCGGAGGCCCAGATGCAGGAGATCGAGGACAAGACCGGCCTCATCAAGCGGTTCGAGCAGATGCGCGGCCATCTGGACGCCATCCAGACGGCGGTGGACGGCATCAAGCAGCTGAACTATCGCCTCTACGAGGACCCCAGACTGGGGGAGCTGGCCGATACCATCGCGCGGGAGACCGCCGCACTGAGAGAGTAAGCAGGAGGAGCTATGGCATTCGAGGGCCTGACAGAAAAACTGAGCGCCACGTTCAAAAAGCTGCGGGGCAAGGGCCGTCTGACGGAGAACGATGTCCGGGAGGGCATGCGTGAGGTCCGTCTGGCGCTGCTGGAGGCCGACGTCAGCTATAAAGTGGTGAAGGAGTTCGTGGCCAAGGTCACGGAGCGGGCCGTTGGCAGCGACGTGCTGGACAGCCTGACCCCCGCCCAGCAGGTCATCAAGATCGTCAACGAGGAGATGACCGCGCTGATGGGCGGCACCACCTCCAAAATCGCCATGGCCAACAACGGCCCCACGGTGGTGATGATGGTGGGCCTTCAGGGCGCCGGCAAGACCACCAACGGCGCCAAGCTGGCAGGTTATTTCCGGAAGCAGTTCGGCAAGCGGCCCCTGCTGGTGGCCTGCGACGTGTACCGTCCCGCCGCCATTGAGCAGCTGAAAGTGGTGGGCGGCCAGCTGGACATCCCCGTCTTCGAGGAGGGCGCGGGCGACCCCGTGGAGATCGCCCAGCACGCCCTGCGCCACGCAAAGGACTACGGCAACGACATCGTGTTCCTGGACACCGCCGGCCGTCTTCATGTGGACGAGGCGCTGATGGACGAGCTGAAGCGGATGAAGGCCGCCGTCCGTCCCAACGAGATCCTGCTGGTGGTGGACGCCATGACCGGCCAGGACGCCGTCAACGCGGCCTCCGCCTTCGACGAGGCGCTGGGCATCGACGGCGTGGTGCTGACCAAGCTGGACGGCGACGCCCGGGGCGGCGCGGCCCTGTCCATCCGGGCGGCCACCGGAAAGCCCATCAAGTACGTGGGCACCGGCGAGAAGCTGGACATGATCGAGCCCTTCCACCCCGACCGCATGGCGTCCCGCATTCTGGGCATGGGCGACATGCTGACCCTCATCGAAAAGGCCCAGAACACCTACGATGAGAAGCAGGCCGCCAAGCTGCAGGAGCGGCTCCGGAAGAACCAGTTCACCCTGGAGGACTACTTCGAGCAGCTCCAGCAGCTGCGGGGCATGGGCGACCTCAGCCAGATCGCGGGCATGCTCCCCGGCGTGGCGGGCAAGCAGCTCCAGAATGCCACCATCGACGACAAGGCCCTGGCCCACACGGAGGCCATCATCCTGTCCATGACCCCGCTGGAGCGGGAAAATCCCCAGATCCTCAACGCCAGCCGGAAAAAGCGCATCGCCGCCGGCTGCGGACTGCAGGTGGTGGACGTGAACCGTCTGCTGAAGCAGTTCGAGATGATCCAGCAGCTCACCAAGCAGATGAGCAAGGGCCGTCTGCCGGGCATGGGCGGCAGGATGCACGGCATGGGCCGGAAAAAGCGGTTCAAGTGAGCCGCTGACCGAAAACCGGATATAGATGCTCTCGCATTTATAGATAAATCTTATTTATTTTACTTTTGGAGGTACAATACTATGGTCAAGATCAGACTGCGCCGTCTGGGCGCCAAGAAGGCTCCTTACTACCGTGTTGTGGTGGCGGATTCCCGCTTCCCCCGCAACGGCCGCTTCATCGAGGAGATCGGCACCTACAATCCCTGCGTCTCCCCCGCTGAGATCAAGATCGACGCCGAGCGTGCCCAGGCCTGGATCAAGTCCGGCGCCCAGCCCACCGACACCGTCCGCGCCCTGCTGAAGAAGATGGACGTCCTCCAGTAATTCGGAGGGCAGAGCATGAAAGACTTGCTGCTCTACATCGCCAGAAACTTAGTGGACGATCCTGACGCCGTCTCCGTCACGGAGATCGAGGGCGATCAGGAGCTGACGCTGGAGCTGCGCGTCGCGCCCGACGACATGGGCAAGGTCATCGGCCGTCAGGGCCGCATCGCCAAGGAGATCCGCACGGTGGTGCGCTCCTATGCCCAGCGTACCGGCGTCAAGGTTTCTGTTGATATTGTAGACTGAGCGTTTCTTCTGAACGCAGAAAAGGGACTGGCCCATGGCCGGTCCCTTTCGCCGTCTCCGGCGGAAAAAGATCCGTATCCGTTGGAATTCCAACAGACAGGCATCTGAAAACGTGGTATTATCCCGGTATCGTAAGCACGGAAAGGAGGGGCGTCATGCCCTACATCAAGAACATGGAACATGAGAAGGTCCTGTCGCTGGCGGAGTTGGTTTCCGTCCAGCCGGGACAGGTGGTGAGCCGGACGCTGGCCCAGAATCCGGCGGTGAGCCTGACACTGTTCGCCTTCGCGGCGGGGGAGGAGATCGGCACTCACGACTCCGCAGGCGACGCCATGGTCACCGTCCTGGAGGGAGAGGGCCAGTTCACCGTGGACGGCACGGTCTACCGCTGCAAGGCGGGGGAGAGCCTGGTGATGCCGGCGAAGAAGCCCCACGCGGTCTACGCGCCGGAGAACTTCAAGATGCTGCTGACCGTGGTGTTCCCCCAGCCCTGAGCCGCGGAACGCGGCGGCAAAAGCGAGATCCCGCCTGCGCAAGGCTGCGCGGGCGGGATCGTTTCGTTTCGGAGGAGCGAACTCACTGTTCGGACTGCTTTGCCAGCACCTTCTGCAGCCAGTCTTTCCCGTCCACGAAGCGGGAGACGATGTAGCTGACCACATAGTCGCCGGCGGCGTTGATCATGGTGGCAGGGGGGTCCACCAGATTGCCGATGGCCACCAGAATGGGGAAGGCCACCTCGATCTGCTCCGGGAAGAACAGGGAGCAGATGATATACTCGCCGATATAGCCGCCGCCGGGGACGCCGCTCATACCCACGGAGGACAGCACCGCCACCAGCACCACGGGGATCAGCTGGTCGAAGCCCATGGGCTGGCCGAACACGCCCAGCACGAAGGCGATCTTCAGCACGCAGGAGAAGCAGGAGCCGTCCATGTGCATGGTGGCGCCCAGAGGCAGCACCATGTCGGAGACGTCCTTGGAGATGCCGGTCTCGGCGGCCACCTCCATGTTGGTGGGGATGGTGGCCACGGAGGAGCAGGTGCCCAGGGACACCACGGCGGGGCGGGTGATGTGCCGGAACATGGTCTTCACGGCGCCCTTGCCGCCGCCGAACCAGGCGAACAGGGGCCAGGCGGTGAAGATATACACGAAGCACAGGGGATAGTACAGCAGCAGCGCCCGGCCGTAGTTCTCAATGACCTGGGAGCCGTAGCTGGCCACCAGATCGGCGAAGATGGCGAAGAAGGCGATGGGAGCGTAGTAGGTGACGATCTTGATGAACTTCAGCATCACGTTGGTCAGGTCCTCCAGGAACCGGCCTACGGGGGTGTCGGCGCCGCCGTTGAGATTCACGGCGAAGCCGAACAGCAGGGAGAACACGATGAGGGGCAGCATGGCCCGGCGGGTCAGCAGGCCCACGAAGTCGCTGGCGGTGAAGAAGTTGACCACCAGCTCCGACAGCGTGGCGTACTCGCCCATCTCCTCGGAGGGCAGCTCCGTCCAGGGGGCCAGCACCGGCGGAAACACCTTCACCAGCAGGAACATGACCACGGCGGCGATGGCCCCGGTGATCACGAAGGTGCCCACGGTGACGCCCATGATCTTGCCGGCTCGTTTGCGGCTCTGCATGTTGGCCACGGCGCTGGAGATGGACGCGAACACCAGCGGCACCACGATGCAGAACATCATGTTGATGAACACGGTGCCGAAGGGCTTCAGAACGGTGGCGCCGGCGCTGACGGTGCTGCCGTCAGTACCCTTCACCACGGGCCAGCACCAGCCCAGAATGGCGCCCAGGACCATGGCGGCCAGCATGATGGCCATAAAACGGTAATTCTTCGCCACAGATTTTGCTTCCATAAATACTCCCTCCTGATCGTTTCTCATACGGAACTGGTTTTGGAAGATGACTCTGTCAGGCGCAGGTCCTCGTCGGTGACCTCGCCCTTGCAGACGATGTTGGTGGGGCCCGTCAGGAACAGATCCGTGATCCGGGAGCCCTGACGTACGGTGTCGATCCGCAGCTCGCCGCCGGGCATCCGCACCCGGACGTCCCGCCCGCTGACCTTCCCCTGAAGGGTCAGCACCGTCACGGTGCTGCCGGTGCCGGTGCCGCAGGCGTAGGTGAAATCCTCCACGCCCCGCTCGAAGGTCCGTTCGTACACCAGATCCTCCCCGGCGATCTCGTAGAAGTTCACGTTGGCACCCTTGGGGAAGGCGGGATGCCAGCGCAGCTTCCGGCCCAGCTCCCGCAGGGCGTGTTCATCGGCGTCCTGCAGGCCCGGGAAGGGCACCACCGCGTGGGGCAGGCCCGGGTTGCCCAGCTCCACGTAGGAGCAGGGGTACCGGACACCGTCCACCTCCACGGCCATGTCCAGTCGGACGGTGGAGGGGTCGTTGAGGCGGATGCGGTAGTTCCGCCGGTCGATGCGCTGTCCGGTGATGATGCCGGCGGTGGTCTCCACCGTCTGTGTCTCACCAGCCAGACCCGTCTCGTAGCCGTACCGGCAGATGCACCGGGCACCGTTGCCGCACATCTCGCCCACGCTGCCGTCAGAGTTGTAGAACCGCATCCGGTAGTCGCCGCCCTGGACGGGGGCGTCCACCACCATCAGGCCGTCGGCGCCGATGGACAGATGCCGCTCGCACAGCGTCCGGGCGATGTCCGGAAAGGCCTCCTCCGGCAGATGCTCCTTCAGATTGTTCAGCAGGATGAAGTCGTTGCCTGCTCCGTTCATTTTCCAGAATTCCAAGGTGCTGCCTCCTGTCTTCATTCTGCTCTCATTATATCAATGTGGATTCCGCAAATATACGATGGAAAGTGCCGGAAACCATGCAAAAAATGCTGTGCCGCCGGTGCGAAATTCCTTTGCGGAATGGGACTGGATATGGTATGCTGAAAATAGACAAGAAAGAGGAGGCGGCTGCATGGCCCGGAAAAATACCCGGAACACCAGGGGACGCATCATCTCGGCGGCCTGGAAGCTGTTCTATGAGCAGGGCTACGAGAATACCACGGTGGAGGACATCGTCTTTGAGTCCGAGACCTCCAAGGGCTCCTTTTACCACTATTTCGACGGCAAGGACGCCCTTCTGGGCACCCTGGCCAACGTGTTCGACGAGAAGTACGAGGAGCTGCTGCCCTCCCTGACGCCGGACATGGACGCCATGGACAAGCTGATCTACCTGAACCACGAGCTGTTCGCCATGATCGACGGCGGCGTGTCCATGGACCTGCTGGCCCGGCTGCTGTCCACCCAGCTGCTGGCCCGGGGAGAGAAGCATCTGCTGGACCGGAACCGCACCTATTTCAAACTCCTGCGGCAGATCATCGGCGAGGGACAGAGGGCGGGACAGCTCCGCCGGGACCGCACCGTCAACGAGATCGTGAAGGCCTACGCCCTGTGGGAGCGGGCGCTGATGTACGACTGGTGCCTGTGCGGCGGGGAGTATTCCCTGGTGGCTTATGCGGACCAGATGACCCCCATGTTTCTGGCCAGCTACCGGGCTGGAGCGGAGACCTGAGAATATTTTATGATTTTCCCAAATTTGCATATCAAGAATCGTCTTGTTTGAAAATTCTTATATAACAAGAAAAATTCGACAGAATGCGCGTCGGAGTATAGAATTTATTCTATACTCCGTTCTGTATTTCATTCTTGTTAAAAGTATGATATCATGTCTTCCATTGAAGTACAAAGGAGAGAGAAACCAATGACAATCGCACAAATCTGTATCACAGGCACGATTATTTTTTACCTCTGCTTCGTCATCGTCACCGGCGTGATGATCGGCCGGCGGAGCAAAAAGAGCGCCGAGGGCTTCTACCTGGGCGGCCGGGGCATGGGCCCCCTGGTCACGGCCATGAGCGCGGAGGCCTCCGATATGAGTTCCTGGCTGCTGATGGGCCTGCCCGGTCTGGCCTATCTCAGCGGCGTGGCTGACGCCGGCTGGACCGCCATCGGTCTGGCGGTGGGTACGTATCTCAACTTCCTGCTGGTGGCCAGAAAGATTCGCCGCTACAGCGTGAAGCTCAATGCCATCACCATTCCCTCCTTCATCTCCAAGCGGTACGGGGAGAAGAAGCCCGTCATCATGTGCATCGCGTCCCTCATCATCCTGATCTTCTTCGTGCCCTATGTGGCCTCCGGTCTGGCGGCCATCGGCAAGCTGTTCAACAGCCTGTTCGGCTGGAACTATCTGGTGGCCGTGGCCATCGGCACCGTGGTCATCATCAGCTATACCTCCGTGGGCGGCTTCAGCGCCGTGGCCACCATGGACCTGATCCAGTCCATCATCATGACCTGCGCCTTGGTGGTCATCACCGGCTTCGGCATCTACCAGGCCGGCGGTCTGAGCGCGGTGATCTCCAATGTTCAGGCCCTGCCCGGCTACCTGAGCTTCACCCAGACCCACGACGCTGCCTCCGGCGGCGCGTCTCCCTATGGCATCATCACCATCGTCTCCACCATGGCCTGGGGCCTGGGCTATTTCGGCATGCCCCATATCCTGGTGCGCTTCATGGCTATCCGGGACGAGAGCGAGCTGAAGCTGTCCCGGCGCATCGCCTCCATCTGGGTGGTGATCTCCATGACCGTGGCCATCTGCATCGGCATGATCGGCTACGGCGTCTCCAAGGCAGGCCGCATCCCCATGCTGGAGGGCAGCGCCTCTGAGACTGTCATTGTCAAGATCGCGGACCTGCTTTCCTCCTATGGCTTCCTGCCCGCCATCGTAGCGGGCCTGATCCTGGCCGGCATCCTGGCCGCCACCATGTCCACGGCGGACTCCCAGCTGCTCTCCGCTGCCTCCGCCTTCTCGGAGAATATGCTCCAGGACGTGTTTGGCGTCAAGATGACCGCCAAGCAGACCATGCTGGTGGCCCGCCTGACCGTTGTGGTCATCGCGGTCATCGCCGCCTTCCTGGCCACGGACCCCAACAGCAGCGTGTTCCAGATCGTGTCCTTTGCCTGGGCGGGCTTCGGCGCCACCTTCGGCCCCGCCATCCTGTTCGCCCTGTTCTGGAAGCGCAGCAACCGTCAGGGCGTCCTGGCGGGCCTGGTGGCCGGCGGTGTCATGGTCTTCGTGTGGAAGTTCTGTGTGCGTCCCATGGGCGGTGTGTGGAATGTCTATGAGCTGCTGCCCGCTTTCATCGTCAACGCGCTGGTGGTGGTCCTGGTGAGCCTGCTGACTGCCGCGCCGGATGACGGTGTTGTCAAGACCTTTGAGGAGGTCCAGGAGGGCAAGTAAGCACCTCTGTGAGTAAGCGCAGACAAATGGCCGCGGGATATCCCCCGTGGCCATTTGTCTGCCTCTGAAAGTTTTTTTGAAAAAATGAAAAAAGTTGTTGACAAATGTCGGACCGTCTGGTATCCTAAGCAAGCTGTTTCGAACAGCACGGTGAAAACTGGAAAGAGTTTCAAGACGGACGGTCGAGTCACGAAAGAAAAGTCTTGACAGGATGCGCCGAATGTGATATCCTACCAAAGTTGCTGCTGAGGCGAAAACCTCGCGGCGGCCATCGTAAGTTTGAAAAGCGGTTGAAAAAACTTCTTGACAAACCAATGTGGATGTGATATCCTCTAAAAGTTGCTGATAACAAACGGATCCGTCCAAAAGCTTCGAAAAAACTTGAAAAAAGTTCTTGACAAGCGAAAGACAGTTTGTTATAATAGCAATGTTCCGCCGGAAACGGCGTGTACCTTGTAAATTAAACAACGTAACGAAATGAAAGCACCAGACGGAAACAAGCCTTAGTGCTTGTAACCAAAGTTGTGGGCGAGTAGCGGGT
>Ga0129314_1001167_pt1 | contig 20006 bp, 15 predicted proteins | sample O1111metagenome_FD_94431 | JGI IMG/M metagenome (GOLD analysis project Ga0129314, IMG submission 94431) | Orangutan individual fecal microbial communities from fecal samples from Wisconsin, USA - O1111 metagenome | ecosystem: Host-associated > Mammals > Digestive system > Large intestine > Fecal... | reverse complement strand
TCCTCCGGCAGCGCCACCCAGCCGCACTTGGGGCAGTTCACCAGCGGGATAGGCTCGCCCCAATAGCGCTGGCGGGAGAACACCCAGTCGCGCAGCTTATAGTTGACCTTTTCCTTGCCGAAGCCCTGCTCCACCACATACTTCTTCATGGCAGGGATCGCCTCCTTCACGGTCATGCCGTTGAGGAAGCCGGAGTTGACCATGATGGCGCTGTCGTCCTTGGCCACAAAGGCCTCCTTGGTGACATCGCCGCCAGAGACCACCTCTACGATGGGCAGGCCGAACTTGGTGGCAAACTCCCAGTCGCGCTGGTCGTGGCCGGGCACGCCCATGACGATGCCGGTGCCGTAGCCCATAAGGACGTAGTCGGACACGAAGATCGGCAGTGCCTTGTGGGTCACGGGGTTGGTGGCCTCCACGCCTTCCAGCCGCACGCCAGTCTTTTCCTTGTTCAGCTCGCCGCGCTCAAAGTCGGACTTGTGGGCCGCCTCGTCCTGATAGGCCGCCACGGCGTCCCAGTTTTTGATGAGGGGCTGCCACTTCTTCAGCATGGGATGCTCGGGAGAGATGACCATATAGGTGGTGCCGAACAGCGTGTCGGCACGGGTGGTGTACACCGTGACATCATCGCCCACGTTGGTCTTGAAGGTGATCTCGGCGCCGGTGGAGCGGCCGATCCAGTTGCGCTGCTGGATCTTCACGCGCTCGATAAAGTCCACGTCATCCAGATCGTCGATCAAGCGCTGGGCATAGGCGGTGATCTTCAGCATCCACTGGCTCTTTTCCTTGCGGATCACCTCGCTGCCGCAGCGCTCACACACGCCGTTGACCACTTCCTCATTGGCCAGCACGCACTTGCAGCTGGTGCACCAGTTCACAGGCATGGTGGTCTTGTAGGCAAGGCCGCGCTTGAACATCTGAAGGAAGATCCACTGGGTCCACTTGTAGTAGCTGGGGTCGGTGGTGTCCACGCAGCGGTCCCAGTCAAAGCCATAGCCCAGCATCTTCAGCTGGCGGGTAAAGTTCTCAATATTGTTCTTCGTCACCACAGCCGGATGGATGTGGTTCTTGATGGCATAGTTCTCCGTAGGCAGGCCGAAGGCGTCAAACCCGATAGGAAAGAGAACGTTGTAGCCCTCCATCCGCTTCTTACGGGTGACGATGTCCAGCGCCGTGAAGGGACGGGGATGGCCCACATGCAGACCCTGACCGGAGGGATAAGGGAACTCGATCAGACCGTAGAACTTGGGACGCTTGTCGCCGGTGACGGCGGCGTAGGGCTTGGTCTTTTCCCAGTTGGCCTGCCACTTCTTCTCAATGGCCGCAAAATCGTAATTCATGGTGTTTCTCCTTATATCTGAATTTCCTGTTTGAAAACAAAAGCCCCTGACTTCCGAAGAAGTCAGGGACGTGAAAACGTGTTACCACCCTGATGCCGCCGCCGGTTGCCCGAACGGCGCTCAGTCCCCCTCTTGCAAGGGGCCGCGCCTGTAACGGTGCGCCTCCGTCCCGCCCTCTTGAGGCGGAAAGCTCCGGGGCCAGTATCACAAAGCACTCCCGCCAGCTCACACCGCCGCCGGCTCTCTTTGGGTGAGTGAAGCTCTGCTTTTTTCCCATCATCGCCCTATTTCCATTTTTCGAACATTGGTCACATTGTACTCATTTCTTCTCCGTTTGTCAAGGGATTTTCACCTGACAAGGCCGGTTTTCATACAATAGGGCATAGCCAATCACCATTGCGGCGGCGCGGCAGGCTGCCGCCGCGGACAGGAGGTTTCTTTTATGACAACGCAGGCGTTTTCCTTGCAGCAATTACAGCCCTTTCTGGCCGGCAATCCGGGACGCGGCACACTGCGGGTGCAGGTATCCACGGCGCTGGGCGCTTTTCCCGTGCCGCAGGCACTGGTGGAGGTGGCGGTGATGCTCGGCGGCGCGCGGGTGCTGCTGTACCGCAAGCGAACCGACAGCAGTGGTATTGCCGAAGGCTTTGTGCTGCCGGCAAAGCCCGTTTACGCATCGCAGCGTCCCAGCACCGCCGGAAGCAGCGCCGTCAACTATCTGGTGTCGGTGCGCCATCCCGCCTACGAAAGCGTGCCGGAGCTGAATGCGCGGGTGTTTGCCAGCGCCAAGACCATTCTGCCGGTGACGCTGACACCGGCCACAACATGAGGAGGGATCATCATGCCGACACTTCCCGTAATCCCGGCCTCCATCACGGTGCATCTGGGCGCAGCGGACAGCGGTGCCCCCAACATCACGGTGCCCTTTGCCGGGTACATCAAAAATGTAGCCTCCCACGAGCTGTATCCCACTTGGCCGGAGGCGGCGCTGCGGGCCAATATTCTGGCTCAGATCTCCTTTGCCCTGAACCGGATCTATACGGAATACTACCGCAGCCGGGGATATGATTTTGATATCACCAGCACCACCGCACGGGATCAGGCCTATGTAAAAGGCGGCACCGTGTTTGAAAACATCAGCCGGATCGTGGACGATATCTTCAACAACTACATCGTGCGGCAGGGCAGCGTGGAGCCGCTGTTTGCCGCGTTTTGCGACGGTGCACGTACACGGTGCGGCGGACTGAGCCAGTGGGGCAGCGTGGAGCTGGCTGAGGCAGGGTACATCCCCTATGAGATTTTGCAGCACTATTACGGCGAGGACATCAACATTATCTTTGACGCGCCGGTGGGTGACAACATCCCCTCCTACCCCGGACGGCCGCTGGAGCGCGGCGCCTATGGCCAGAGCGTGCGCACCATCCAGCAGCAGCTTAACCGCATCCGGGAAAACTATCCCGCCATTCCGATCATCTCGCCGGTGTCCAACGCCTATGACCGCAGCACGGAGGACGCCGTGCGGGAGTTTCAGCGGGTATTCAATCTGGAGGCAGACGGCATTGTGGGGAAGGCCACATGGTATAAGATCAAGGAGGTCTGGACGGGCGTCAAGCAGCTCAGCGAGCTGGCCAGCGAGGGCTTGACGCTGGCAGAGGTGGCGCCGGCCTTTCCCGAGGTGCTGCAATACGGAAGCAAGGGTGTGACCGTCAGCACGGTACAGTATTATCTGGCGTTTCTGGGATATTTCCTGCCGAAGCTGCCGCGCCTGACCATCACAGGGACGTTCGATGATGATACGCGGGACGCGGTATACGCCTTTCAAAGCGCATATGGGCTGAAGGTAGACGGCGTGGTGGGACGGGAGACTTGGAACCGGATGCTGAATGTGTATGAACAGCTGTTGCAGGATCTTCCACTGGATTATCGAAACTATATAGAGCAGGTCTATCCGGGACACTTTCTGGCGCTGGGGGACGAGGGGCCGTCCGTGCGGCAATTGCAGGAGAATCTGCGCAGGATCGCGGCGCAGAACCCCGCCATCCCCATGGTAGAGGTGGACGGCGTTTTCGGCCCGGCCACACGGCGTGCGGTGCTGGCGCTGCAAGAGCAGCTGGGCATTGAGCCCAGCGGCGCGGTGGGGCCGGTGCTGTGGACACGGGCGGCGGAGATGGCCAGCGGACTATAGAAAAAGGAGTCGAAAAGCGCTTGCTTTTCGACTCCTTTTCGTGGTTTATTGTTCGTGTTTTATTCGTTGGGCGTTACAACGCCGGAAACATCCACCGGCTTGCCGTCGCGCCACAGGCGCTCCAGATCGTAGAACTGGCGGGCCTCGGCATTGAACACATGAACCGCAATGCAGCCGTAGTCCAGCAGCACCCATGTGCCGCCGCGATAGCCCTCGCGGTGCAGCGGCTGCTCGTCAGCCTCCTCTGCCAGCACCTTCTCCACGTTGTCCACCAGCGCGTTGATCTGGGTGTTGCTCGAGCCGGTGGCGATGACGAAATAATCCGCCAGCGTCGTCAGCTCGCCAATCTCCAGCACCTGAATCTCCCGGCCCTTTTTGTCGCTTAACGCCTTGGCCGCCAGCAGGGCCATTTCTTTCGGATCTTTCATATGGTCACTCCTTTTTCGATGAGATCGTTTCTTGCATCCAATGTATCGTGGTGTACGGGATTGCCCATGGCGGTCATCTCCTCAACGGTCATGGTCAGACCCAGCAGCATGCCCCGGTCAAGATCCTCATAAACCGTCTGGCGCAGACGCACCACATCCGGGTCGTTGGCGAACGCCCGGCTGGGCTCGACATAGTCGGCCAGATAGAGGATCTTCTCCAGCAGGCTCATGCCCGCCCGGCCGGTGGTGTGGTACAGGATCGCCTGATACACCTGGTCATCCACGCCGTACACATGGCGGGCAATGGCCGCGCCGGTCTTGGCGTGCAGCAGCTTCAGCGCCTTTTGCTCCAGCGGATCGAGGGAAATACCGTATTCTTCGCACAGCGCCAACTGTTCATCCATGTTCAGCTTTTTGGTGCAGTCGTGCAGTAGGCCCGCCACGCGGGCCTGCGTCTCGTCCGCGCCGAAGCGCCGGGCAAGACGCGCCGCCTCCTCCGCCGTGCCCAGCACATGGGGCATCCGCTTGGGCTTGAGGTAGCTCATGGCAATGGGACGCAGCTCGTCCAGCGACAGGTGCTTCAAATCGGCATGCGTACCGTAAAGCTGCTGGCGCCGGATATAGCCCCACACAGCCTCCGGCACCAGCTCCTGTCCGCCTCCGGCGGCCAGCGCGGCGCGGACATCGGTGGAGGAAAGCTCAATCATCTGCGGATTATCCAGCAGCGCCACATGGGCACGGTACTGCTGCTCCAGCAGCTGCTTGTGCTGTACCATGGCGGCGCGGATATCCTCCTCTACCCTGCTGAAGGCGGCAATATGCGCCAGCTCACAGATCACCTCTGTCTCGTGCCATGTATGGAGGGATAAAAACATATCCGAGCCCATCAGCAGCCACAGCTCCGCCTGCGGATACTGCCGGTGCAGCGCCCGCAGCGTATCGCTGGTGTAGCTTTTGCCGGTGCGGTGCAGCTCAATATCGCTGGCCTGCGCGCAGCGGCCCACCGGGGCGGCCATCAGCGATGCCATGTCATAGCGCTGCTGCGGCGTGACACGGTCAGGCAGCGGCTTATGGGGCGGCACACAGGCCGGTACGATCAGGAGCTGATCCAGCGCCAGCTGCGCCACGGCGGCGCGCGCCAACGTCACATGCCCGTTATGGGGCGGGTTGAAGGTCCCGCCGAAAACGCCGATCCTCATTTGGCCTTCACCAGCTGGATCTTCCGCTTTTCCTTATTGTGCTGATAGCGGTAGAGCACGAATTTGCTGCCGATCACCTGCACCACCTCGCTGCGGGTGGCCGCGGACAGCTCCTCCGCCGCCTCACGAGGGGTATACATGCTGTTTTCCAGCACGCGGCCCTTGATGAGTTCACGGGCCTCAAGCGCATCATCAGCCTGCTTCACCAGATTATCGCTGATGCCGTCCTTTCCCACATGGAGGATGGTGTCCATGGTGGAGGCCAGTCCGCGCAGCTGAGCGCGCTGCTTACTTGTCAATTCCATATCAGTGCTTCTCCAAATATTCTTTTAATTCCGCGGCAAAGGCGCGCAGCGCAGCACCGCGGTGGGATATCTTGTTCTTCTCCTCCGCCGTCAGCTGGGCCAGCGTGCGGCGCAGCTCAGGACGGAAAAACAGGGGATCGTAGCCAAAGCCGCCCTCCCCGATGGGGGCAAAGGCAATGGTGCCAAAGCAATCGCCCTCCGCCGTCAGCTTATCGCCGTTGGGGAACAGGCAGCAGATCGCGCAGTGGAAATGGGCGGCACGGTCCGTTGCACCGCGCATGTTTTGCAGCAGCAGCTGGCAGCGCGCCTCATCGCTGTCCAGATCCCCGCCGTAACGGGCGGAATAGATCCCCGGCCCGCCCTGAAGCCAGTCCACGCACAGGCCGGAATCATCCGCTATGGCAGGCAGGCCGCTGGCCTCCATAACGGCGCGGGCCTTCAGCTCGGCATTCTCCGCGAAGGTGGTTCCCGTTTCCTCCACCTCCAGCGACAGACCCACGTCAGACTCCATGACCACCTCTACGCCCAGCTGAGACAAAATGTCCTTCATTTCCTTCAGTTTCCCACGGTTGTGGGAGGCCAGTACAAATTTCATCGCAGAATCTCCCCCAATACTTCTTTCTGTTTGTCGATCAGCTCACGGTTGCCCTTGACGCACAGCGCCACCAGCTCCTGCTGCTCGGCCACGGTGAAGGCGCGGCCCTCGCCGGTGCCCTGAATTTCAATGATCTCGCCCAGCTCGTTCATGATGCAGTTCAGATCCACCTGCGCACAGCTATCCTCGCGATAGGGCAGATCAAGGACAGCGGTATCCTCTACGATGCCGGCGCTGACGCCCGCTACATAGTGCCGGATAGGCATGGCGCTGATGTGTCCCTTCTCCACCAGCCATTGACAAGCCAGTGCCAGCGCCACAAAGCCGCCGGTCACGCTGGCGGTGCGGGTACCGCCGTCGCCTTGCAGCACATCGCAGTCAATGGTGACGGTACGCTCGCCCAGCAGCGACATATCCACCGCCGAACGGAGACTGCGGCCAATGAGCCGCTGGATCTCGGCGCTGCGGCCGGCCAGCTTCAGCTTGTCCACATCACGGCGGCTGCGCTGGCGGTTGGCCCGAGGCAGCATAGAGTACTCCGCCGTAACCCAGCCGTGGCCGGGCTGCACATGGGGCGGCACCTTTTCCTCCACACTGGCACAGCACAGCACCACCGTGTCGCCGCAGCGGATCAGGACGCTGCCCTCGGCAAACTTGTTGAAATTCGGTGTGATGGTCACATCACGCAGTTCATTACACGCTCTTCCATCCGCTCTGATCACGGCTATCACATTCCTTTCGGATCAAATTTCATCAGAACAAATCGCTGACAAACTCCTTGGGATCAAAGGGCTTGAGATCGTCGATCCCCTCGCCCAGTCCCACAAACTTCACCGGCACCTGCAGCTCCTGTGCAATGGCGATGACGATACCGCCCTTGGCCGTGCCGTCCAGCTTGGTGAGGATGATGCCGGTAAGGCCGGCGGTCTCCTTAAACTGGCGGGCCTGAATGAGGCCGTTCTGCCCGGTGGTAGCGTCCAGCACCAGCAGCGTTTCGCACGCGGAATCCGGGCACTCCCGGTCGATGATCTTGCGGAGCTTACCCAACTCGTTCATCAGGTTCTGCTTGTTGTGCAGGCGTCCCGCCGTGTCGCACAGCACCACGTCCACATGGCGGGCCTTGGCGGCCTGCAAGGCGTCAAACAGCACGGCGCCGGGGTCGGCCCCTTCGTGCTGGCGGATGATATCCACGCCGGCGCGGTTCGCCCAGATCTCCAGCTGGTCGGCGGCGGCGGCGCGGAAGGTATCACCGGCGCACAGCAGCACTTTCTTGCCCTCCGCCTTCAGTTGGGCGGCCAGCTTGCCGATGGAGGTGGTCTTGCCCACGCCGTTGACGCCGATAAACAGCAGCACGGATGGGGAGGTGGACACATTCAGCGTGGGGTCGCCCACGGTCAGATAGCCGGCCAGAATCTCACGCAGCGCGTCCTTGACCTGATCGGCCGTGGTGAGGCGGCCGTCATAGGCGCGGCGGCGCAGCGCTTCTACCGCGCCGGCGGCCACCGTGGTACCCACATCACCCAGAATCAGATTTTCCTCCAACTGGTCATAAAACTCTTCACCCAGAGACTCGAAGGACATGGGAGCCAGCCATGCCGCCTTCAGTTTTGCGAAAATACCCATTGTTTTCTCCTTATTTGATATGCAGTTCCTTTGCCATATCGTTCATGTCGATGGTCAGAATCCGGCTGACGCCCCGCTCCTGCATGGTAACGCCGTACAGCACGTCCGCCTCCTCCATGGTACCGCGGCGGTGGGTAATGACGATAAACTGGGTCTTACCCGCGATGCGGCGCATATAGCGGGCGTAGCGCACCACGTTGCTCTCGTCCAGCGCCGCCTCGATCTCGTCCATGACGCAGAACGGCGTGGGATGCACCTTTAAAATGGCAAAATACAGAGCGATGGCCACAAAGGCCTTTTCTCCGCCGGAGAGCAGCGTGATGGTCTTGAGCTGCTTGCCGGGCGGCTGCACCCGGATCTCGATGCCGCAGTTGAGGATATCCTTTTCATCCTCCAGCTCCAGCTGGGCCTTGCCGCCGCCGAACAGCTCAAGGAAGGTCTCCTGAAAGCTCTCGTTGAGCAGCTTGAACTGCCGGGCAAAGATGTCGGTCATCTGCTTTGTCAGTTCTTCAATGACGCCCAGCAGCTCCTCACGCGCCTTTTCCACATCGGCCCGCTGCTCGGACAGATAGGTATAGCGGGTATTGACCCGTTCATATTCCTCAATGGCGCCGATGTTGGGCGCGCCCAGCGACTTGATCTCACGGGTCAGCTCTGCAATACGGCGGGTAGCCTTGGGGATACTCTCCAGCTCGGTGCGCTGCTCCATGGCGGCGCTGTGGCTCAGCTCATAGCGCTCCCACAGCTTGTCCAGCAGCGCCTTTTCCTCCATGGCGTTGCCTTGCAGCTTCTGCTCCATGCGGGAAAGCTCCTGCGTGGTGGCAATGACCGCATCGTTACAGGAGCGGCTCTCCCGGTTCTGGGCGTCACGCTGCCCCTCTAATTGCAGCTTGCGCGCCGACAGCTCGGAGAGCTTATCCCGCAGGGCTTCGCCCTTGGCGTGCAGCGCCTCGCGCTGGGACTGATGGGCGGCGATATCCGCCTGCGCCTGCGCGTTGGCGGCGGTAAACTGTTCAATCAGCGCCTGACGCTGATCGCGGTCTGTGACCATGTCCAGCCGCAGCCGTTTCCAATCGGCAATACTGCGCTCGCCCGCGTCGCGCTCGGCGCGCAGGGCGGCCTGCGATGCTTTCTTTTCGCTGATCCGGGCAGTCAGGGCGCTGGTCTGCTCTGCAAGTCCGCTTTGCCCCGTCCGGCTTTCCTCGGCTTGGGCGTGCAGCGCCGCGGCCTGCTGCTCCTTTTCCGCGATCTCCGCTTCCAGTGCGGCGCAGCGCTCCTCGTCATCAGCGGTACGCCGGGCAAATGCGTCCAGCTGGGCTTGCAGATCCTCACAGCTCTGGGTCAGCGTATCGAGCAGAATATCGTAATGCTCCTGCTTGCCCTGATATTGCAGCACCATATCCTCCGCTTTGCGCTGCTGAGCGGAGGCTACCTCCAGCTCATACTGGGCCTTTTGCAGCTCGCGCTGTGTCTCCTCGGCACACTGGCGGGCGGCAGAGAGCTTATCCTGCATGGCCGACAGCCGGCCGGTCAGCTTTTCCAGCTCGTTGGCACGGCTCAGCACGCCGGCGCTGCGGCTGACGCTGCCGCCGGTCATGGAGCCGCCCCGGTTCATCACCTGACCGTCCAGCGTCACGATACGGAAGGCGCTGCGGAACTTGCGGGCCATGGCGATGCCGCAGTCCAGATCCTCCACCACCACGGTTCGGCCCAGCAGGCTCTTGAAAATGCCGTCATACCGGCTGTCGTATTCGATCAGCTCCGCGGCAATGCCGACAAAGCCGTACTCTCCGGACACATTCTCACGCAGCTTCTCGCCCCGCACAGCGGTCATGGGCAGGAAGGTGGCCCGTCCGCCGTCACGCTGCTTCAGATAGCCGATGGCGGCCTTGGCATCCTCTTCCCGCTCCACCACGATGTTCTGCATTCCCGCGCCCAGCGCCACCTCCAGCGCCACCGTGTACTTCTCCTCGGTTTTCATCAGGCTGGCCACCGGGCCGTGGATGCCCCGCAGCGTCTTTTTCTCCGCCGCCTGCATCACCAGCTTCACTGCGCGGGAAAAGCCCTCGTACTCCTTCTCCATCTCCGTCAACAGACGGATGCGGTCTTCCATAGCGGCCACATCCATGGTCAGGCGCAGCTTTTCCTCATCAGCGGCGGCAGCCCGCTTTTTGCGCCCCTCCATCTTCATTCCGTGGCCCTGAATGATATTGCTTACCGCCTGCGCCTCTTCCTTTGCGTCGTTGAGCAGGCGGCGGTTCTCGCGGGATTCCTGCTGGCTTTGGGCCAGCTTTTCCCCGGCGGCGGACAGCTCCTCCGTCACGCGGGCGCGGCGCTCGTCCACCTCATGCAATCCGGAACGCAGCGCGGACAGGGACGCCCGCGCATCGGCGGCCTGAGACAGCAGCAGCGCCTCTCCGGCATGCAGGGATTCCGCCGTGCGGGCAGCGCCGGCGGCACTGTCGGCCAGCTGCTGTGCCTGATGCAGCAGGGCTTCCAGCTCCCGCTCCAGCGCGGCGCTGTCCTCATCGATCTGCGCAATGCGCTGGAGCTGCTCGTCTACCTGAGATTGCAGGCCGCCCGCCCGATTTTCCGTATCCGCCAGTTCGCGGCGGATACGGTCGATACTCTCCTGATTGTGCTCCAGCGAGGTATGCAGCACGGCAATGGCGCTGTCATGTTCACCGGCGGCGGATTCAAGGCCGTTGAGCTGGGTGCGCAGGGTTTCAGACTCCAGATCACAGCTTCGCGCCTGCTCGCCCAGCTCCTCGGCGGCGGCATAGGCGGCTTCCAGCGCCACCTCCGCCCGCTCCTTGTCGGCACGGGCGGTTTCCACATCGCCTTGTAGCTTGAAACGGAGGGTTTTCAGGTCTTGCAGCTGCTCCAGCCACACGCTGATCTCCAGCACTCGCAGCTCATCGCGCAGCACCAGATATTTTTTCGCCACCTCTGCCTGCTGGCGCAGCGGCTCCACCTGAAGCTCCAGCTCGGCAATTTTATCATTGATGCGCACCAGATTCTCCTGTGTGCGCTCCAGCTTACGCTCGGCCTCCTCCTTGCGGTGGCGGTACTTGCTGATGCCCGCCGCCTCTTCAAAGACCTCGCGGCGCTCGCCGCTCTTGACGGACAGTATCTCGTCGATCTTTCCCTGACCGATAATGGAGTATCCCTCGCGGCCCATGCCGGTATCCATGAACAGCTCGTTGACATCCTTCAGACGCACCGACTGCTTGTTGATGTAATACTCACTCTCCCCGCTGCGGTAGTAGCGGCGGGTTACGGCCACCTCAGACTCATCCCGGGGAAAAATATGTTCCGTATTATCGATCACCAGCGTGACCTGCGCAAAGCCCATCTGATTGCGCTTCTCCGTGCCGCCGAAGATCACATCCTCCATCTTGGCGCCCCGGAGCTGGCGGCTGTTCTGCTCGCCCATGACCCAGCGGATCGCATCGGAAATGTTGGATTTTCCGGAGCCGTTGGGCCCCACAATGGCAGTGATATCCGAGCCGAAATTCAGCACCGTTTTATCGGGGAACGATTTGAAGCCCTGAATTTCCAGCGCTTTTAGGTACATTGGCGGTTCACCTCGCTTACTTTGGCATACTATAACTAGATTAGTGTATCAGAAAAGCATACGGTTTTCAAGATAAAATTGCCCAGCGTGTCTAAATACGGTGCAGGGGCAGGCTGTGCCGCCTGCCCCTGCATCACGCTATTGCTCTTCCTTCCGCTTTTCGATCATCTTATAGAGGGCCTCCAGCGCGTCGCTCAGCGAACCGATCCGATCGATGATCCCCAGCGCCACCGCCTCCTGCCCGTAGACCACGCTGCCCACATCGTTGGCCATATCCCCCACCGAAAGCATCAGCTCACGGAATTTTTCCGCACTGATCCGGGAATTGCGGGCCACGAAATCGATGATCCGCTCCTGAATCCGCTCAAAGTAGCGGTAGGTGGCCGGGGCAGCGATGACCTGTCCCGACATGCGGACGGGATGGATGGTCATGGAGGCGCTGGGAACGATGAAGGTGGCCTTGCCGCACACCGCCAGCGGCACGCCGATGGAGTGGCCGCCTCCCAGCACCAGCGTGGCGGTGGGCTTTGTCATGCCCGCTATCAGCTCGGCAATGCCGAGGCCCGCCTCGATATCGCCGCCCACTGTGTTGAGCAGAAGCAGCAGGCCGTCCACGTCGTCCTTTTCCTCCACCGCAGTCAGCAGGGGCAGCACATGCTCATATTTGGTGGTCTTTACATGGGCCGGCAGGGTGGTATGTCCCTCGACCTGACCGATCACGGTCAGGCAGTGGATGGTGCCGCGCTTATTCTTCACCACCGAGGAGCCCATTTCGATCATCTGCTGCTGGGGACTGTCGCCGCCGTTCTCAGCGCCGCAGTTGTTAACGCTGTAATTCATGGGTTTGCTCCCTCCTTTTCCCCTAGTGTTTTCCACAGCCGCGGAAACTATGCAGACGGCCGTTTTCTGCCACGTCTTGACAACTGGCTCCTATTTTTATAAAATACACAGAGTTATTTCCGTGGATTTTCCTTTTTTGGCAGGATAATCCACCGATATAAGGAGGATATAAGATGAAAAAACTGCTGGCATTCCTGCTGGCACTGCTGCTGGCGGCATCCCTGTGGGCCTGCGGCAGCAACCATGCGGAGGATGCTTCTGACGGCATCGAGCTGACGCTGTGGACCTATCCCGCAGGCAACTGGGGGGATCAGGACACCGTGGAGCGGATGGTGGCCCAGTTCAACCGCGATTACCCGGATATTCACGTAACGGTGCAGTGTCTGGATACGGAAACGGCCGATGATTCGGTCAGCACGGCTGTGGATGCAGGACTGGCGCCCGATGTGCTGCTGGCAAAGCCGGAGCAGCTGGTAAAGACATGGGGCAGTCAGGGGCTGCTGGCCGACCTGTCCGATCTGTGGGACGATGGGGACAGGCAGGAGGTCAATGAGGCCGTCAGCGCCGCCTGCTTTACCCGTGACGGAAAGTGCTGGCTGTATCCGCTGGCAATGAATGTGCCGTGCATGGCCATCAACTACGACGCCTTTGTGAACGCCGGAGCGGATCAGTATATCGATCTGGAGAGCCGGACATGGACCACCGAGCAGTTCACGCAGGCGGTAAAGGCGCTGTACAGCAAATACGGCGAGACGGTGGCCGCGGTATACTGCGCCGGACAGAACGGCGACAGCGGCACCCGGGCGCTGGTGACCAACCTGTATGGCGGCAGCTTTACCAATGCCGACCACACCGCCTATACGGTGAATTCCGAGGCTAATCAGCAGGCACTGACGCTGCTGCGGGACACCAAGGGCATCGAATTTGACGAGGCCATCAACGGCGAGGAGGAGGCAACGCTGTTCTTCCGTGAGGCGCTGAAGATGTCTTTCTGCTGGTCGCTGGAGCAGCAGACGGCCCAGTGGACAGAGGAGCCGGCCGAGGATGGCGGCGAGGCGGTGGTGCACGAGGCCGGGAAAACAGTGAACGGCCAGACCATCGAATTTATGTCGTTCCCCTCCGAGACCGGCGAGAGCCGGTTGCAGGGCGAAATCTGGGGGTTCGGCGCGTTTGACAACGGTGACGCCGAAAAGCTGGAGGCTGCCAAAGTGCTGATCCGCTATTTCACCGACGGACAGGGAACTGCTGACGCGGTGAAGGCCGCAGGCTGCTTCCCCGTCCGCACGGCGGCCAACGGCGCCAGCCTGAACGGTCTGTGGAGCGGCAATCAGGTCATGACGGAATACGCCAAGCTGACCGCCTATATGGGGGACTATTACCAGCTGACCCCCGGCTGGGCCACCGCCCGCACCGAATGGTGGAATTTGTTGCAGCGCTTGGGCGACGGCGGCGACGTTGCCATCGAAACGGACACCTTTGTGGACAACGCCAACGCCGCAGCCAAGGAATAAGCACACCGGGAAACGGAGGAGCATATGGCAAACTTTACCAAACAGGCGATCAAGGCTTCCTTTTTGAAGCTGCTGAATCAGCAGCCCCTGAGCAAGATCAGCGTGCGGGATATTGTGGAGGACTGCGGCATTAACCGCAATTCCTTTTACTATCATTTTCACGATATCCCCTCCCTGTTGGGGGAGATCATCACCGACCAGACCGAGCAGCTGATTCACGCCTATCCCTCCATCTCCTCGCTGGACGAGTGCTTCCATGTGGCGTTCCGCTTTGCGCTGGAGAATAAGCGGGCGGTGATGCACATCTACCACTCGGTCAATCGGGATCTGTTCACCCAGAGTATGCTGAGACTGTGCGACTATGCAGTGACGACTTATGTGGCCACCGCTTTCCCCAACGACCCCATGGACGAGAGCGACCGGCAGATCGTGATCCGGTTTATGAAATGTCAATTGTTCGGCATGTGCATTGACTGGATCGACCGGGGCATGACCGATGACGCCTACGGCGACCTGCACAGGATGCTGCAGCTGATCCACGGTATACCGGAGCTGATCGTCCGCCGCTCCAGGGAGAAGCGATAGCCGCTTTTAGGCAATTGCGCCAATTTGTCCAAAATACAGGCACTTTTTACCCGCTGCCCAATTCTCGGGCAGCGGGTCTTTTTCTGTCCATTTTCATTGCCGGTGCCTCATGATATACTCCTCCATGCTATGATGAACCGCCCCGTGGGGCGCGAGAGGAGAGATAAGATGCGTTCTGTAACACCCATGCGGATCGCCAAGGTCGGCTATATTGTCATGTCGGTTCTGTTCTGCGTGCTGGGCACGGCGCTTTTGCTCCGGCCGGATGTTTCCGTTCGCTGGTTCGGACGGCTGCTGGGGATCGGTATGCTGGTTTTCGGCGCGGTGAAGCTGGTGGGTTATTTTTCCCGGGATCTGTTCCGGCTGGCCTTTCAGTATGACCTGGCCTTTGGGCTACTGCTCATCGCGCTGGGCACGATGACGCTGTGTCATCCCGGTGACGCCATGAGCTTTCTGTGCGTGATGTTTGGCATTCCGGTGCTGGCCGACGGCCTGTTCAAAATCCAGATCGCGCTGGATTCACACCGGTTCGGTATCCGTACATGGTGGCTGCTGATGGGGCTGGCTGTTCTGACGTGCATCATCGGCGCGCTGCTGGTGTTCCGCCCGTGGGACAGCGCGCAGGTGCTGGTCATGCTGTTGGGAATTTCCCTGCTGCTGGACGGCATCCTGAATCTGAGCGTGGCGCTGTGCACGGTGAAGATCGTGCGCCACCAGCAGCCGGATATTATTGAAAATGGCAAGTTTGAAATCGGAAAGGACGAATGACCCATGCATACAGCAAAAGCGATCGTTAAAAATCGCGTACTGATCCTGATTGTAGCGGCAGCGTTGATGATCCCCTCGGTTTTGGGAATGCTGGGCACCCGCATCAACTATGATATGCTCAACTATCTGCCCGACACCATGGACACCGTGGTTGGGCAGGACGCCCTGAAGGACGGCTTTGGCAAAGGCGCATTCTCCTTCATTATTGTGGAGGATATGCCGCTGAAGGATACAGCCGCGCTGAAGAAAAAGCTGGAAACCGTTGACCATGTGGAGAGCGTGCTGTGGTACGACTCGCTGGCCGACCTGTCCATGCCTATGGAGATGCTGCCCGACAGGCTTTATGACGCCTTTAACAACGGAAATGCCACCATGATGGCCGTATTCTTTGATTCGGCCACCTCAGAGGATGTGACCATGGACGCCATTCGGGAGATTCGCGCCATCGCAGGCAAGCAGTGCTTCGTCTCCGGCATGTCGGCGCTGGTCACCGACCTGAAGGACCTGTGTGAGCAGGAGGAGCCCATCTATGTGGCGCTGGCGGTGGCCTGTGCCTGTGCCGCCATGATGCTGCTGCTGGACGGCTGGCTGGTTCCCTTCGTCTTTCTGGCCAGCATCGGCGTATGCATCCTCTTCAATCTGGGCAGCAATTTCTTCTTCGGTGAGATCTCCTATATCACCAAGGCGCTGTCCGCCGTGCTGCAGCTGGCAGTGACCATGGACTACTCCATCTTCCTGTGGCACAGCTACAACGAGCAGCTGGAGCACACCGACGACCACAAGGAGGCCATGGCCACAGCCATTCACGAGACGTTTGCCTCGGTGATCGGCAGCTCTGTCACAACGGTGGCCGGTTTTATCGCACTGTGCTTCATGACCTTTACGCTGGGCCGCGATCTGGGTATCGTGATGGCCAAGGGCGTGCTGCTGGGCGTGATCGGCTGCGTGACCATCCTGCCCAGCATGATATTGCTGCTGGATAAGCCGCTGCAAAAGACGCGCCATCGCTCCCTGATCCCCGATATGAGCGGCTTTGCCCAGTGGGTTTGCAAGCGCTTCCCTGTGTTTCTGGTAATTCTGGTGCTGCTGGTGGCCCCTGCCTTCTACGGCTACGACAAGACCAACGATGAGGTCTATTACGACATGGGCCAGTGCCTGCCGGAGGATATCGACTATGTCATCGCCAACTCCAAGCTGGCCGAGGACTTTGACATCGCCTCCACGCACATGCTGCTGGTGGATGCCGGACTTCCCACAAGGGATATTCGGAGCATGGTCCGGGAAATGGAGCAGGTGGACGGCGTAAAGTATGTGCTGGGGCTTGAAAGCGTGATCGGCCCGCTGGTGCCGGAGGAGATCCTGCCCGACTCGATCCGCTCCACGCTGGAGGATAACCAGTGGAAGCTGATGCTGATCAATTCGGAATACAAGGTGGCCAGCGATGCGGTCAGCGACCAGCTGGACAGCCTGAACGCCATTTTGAAAAAGTACGATGATACCGGCATGCTGATCGGCGAGGCGCCCTGCATGAAGGATATGATCGACACCACCGGCCACGACTTCCAGGTGGTCAACGCCGTATCCATTGTGGCCATCTTCGTGATTATCGCACTGGTGGAGAAGAGCTTCTCCCTTCCCTTTGTGCTGATCGCCGTGATCGAGCTGGCCGTATTCATCAATCTGGGTCTGCCCCATTACATGGGTCAGTCGCTGCCCTTTATCGCCCCCATCTGTATCAGCACCATCCAGCTGGGCGCCACGGTGGACTACGCAATCTTGATGACCACCCGCTATAAATCCGAGCGGCTGGGCGGCGTTGAGCGCAAGGCGGCGGTTTACAATGCGCTGCGCGCTTCCGCTCCGTCGGTCATCGTCAGCGGCATGGGACTGTTTGCCGCCACCTTCGGCGTGGCCATATACTCCAACATTGACATTGTAGGCTCTATGTGTATGCTGATGGCCCGCGGCGCGATCATCAGCGTGGTGCTGGTGCTGCTGATGCTGCCGGCACTGCTGATCCTGTGCGACGGCCTGATCTGCAAAACCACCATAGGAATGACCCATCTCTCCAGACATAAGAAACAGGAGGTTACCGTATGAAAAAGAACCGCATTATTGCCGTCGTGCTGGCGGCGGCGCTGGTCTGCTCACTGGCGGGGATTTCCGCGCTGGCAGCCAGCAATCAGAAAACCGACACGGCTTCCCCGGCCGCAGCGCAGACGGACAGCGCGGATACCACGCCCGCCTCTGCCACGGGCGAGACTGTGTATGTCATTGCCAACGCAGACGGCAGCGCCAAAAAGGTCATCGTCAGCCAGAAGTATGACCCGGATGATCCTAATGTCGCGCAGGAGGCGCGCTCTTCCCTGACGGATGCCGTCAACGTAAAGGACGACAACTGCTGGCAGGGCACCACCGACAAACCCCTGCCTGTGACCATGCACATCACCTATACACTGGACGGCAAGAGCGTGTCCGCCGATGCTCTGGCAGGCAAGAGCGGCCATGTGACCATGCGCTTTGACTATGAAAACACCCAGTATGAAACCAAGACCATCGCCGGAAAATCCCAGAGGATCTATGTACCCTTTGCCGTGCTGACCGGTGCGATTCTGGACAGCGAGAATTTCCGCAATGTATCCGTAACCAATGGCAAGCTGGTGGACGACGGCGACCACACTGTGGTGGTAGGGATCGCCTTCCCCGGTTTGCAGGAGAATCTGGCGCTGGATACCGACAAGCTGGATATCCCCTCCTATGTGGAGGTCAGCGCCGATGTGACGGATTTCGCCATCGAGACCACGCTGAGCGTTGTCACCAACTCCGTATTCAATGACGTGGACGACGATAAGCTGGATAAGGATGCGCTGGATGAGCTGTCCGATGATCTTGACAAGCTGACAGATGCCATGGAGCAGCTGATGGACGGCTCTGATGAGCTGTTCGACGGACTGGACACGCTGCTGGACAAATCCCATGAGCTGGCCGACGGTGTGGATCAGCTTGCCAGCGGCCTGAAAAAGCTGGACGCCAACAGCGCGCAGCTGAACGAGGGCGCCAAGACGGTGTTCAACTCCCTGCTGAATACCGCCAATACCCAACTACAGGCCAATGAGTCGCTTTCCGATGCCGGGATCACCATCCCTGAGCTGACCATCAGCAATTATGCCGACGTGCTCAACGGCGTGATCGCCAAGCTGGATCCTGACAGCGTGATCGCACAGGCGGAGGCTGCGGCGCGCCAGCAGGTTACCGCCGCTGTCCGGGCACAGGAGGACACGGTTCGCGCCGCTGTGACAGAGCAGGTGCGCCAGAATGTCAGCGACAATGTCACAGCAGCGGTGAAGGCATCGGTGCTGGAGGGTGTGCTGAAGAGTCAGGGTATGACGCAGAAGCAGTATGAAGTAGCAGACGACACGGTGAAAATCGCCATCGGCAGCGCGGTGGACGCCAAGATGAACACCGCAGAGGTGCAGCAGAACATCAGCGCTACCGTGTCGGCTCAGATGGCATCGCCTGAGGTGAAGGCCCTGATCGACCAGAACACCGAGCAGCAGATCAGCCTGCTGATTGAACAGAACATGAACTCGGAAAAAGTGCGCGCACAGATCGACGCCGCCACCTCACAGGCTGCCGCCGGCGCCAAGCAGCTGTTGGCGCTGCGCCAGCAGCTGGACAGCTACAACACGTTCTATATGGGGCTACAGACCTATACCGCCGGCGTGGCGGAGGCTGCGGCCGGCGCGGTGAAGCTGAATAAAAACATGCCCGACCTGATCGACGGCGTTAAGAAGCTGCGGGATGGCTCGCTGGAGCTGGCAGACGGCATCAAGGAGCTGAATGAGGAGGGTATTGAGAAGCTGGTAGACGCCTTTGACGGCGACCTGACAGAGCTGAGCGATCGGCTGCAGGCGACCATCGACGTATCCCGCGACTACCGCAGTTTTATCAACACCAGCAGCAGCAACGGCGATGGCGTGAAATTCATTTTCCGCACCGACGCCATTGACGCGGACTAATAACAAAACCCGGTCTATACGGCAAAAATGCCGTATAGACCGGGTTTCTTATTCCATAAGACCGTATTTCAGCTTGATACGATCCAGCTTTTCCAGCATAGGCTCGGCCGCAATCAGCAGGAAAAACACAGTGGCAGCGGCCTGCACACAGTCCATGGGGAAGCCGGTGACATAGTAGGTCAGCAGGGTTTTCCATGTCAGGGCGTCGGCGTTGGCCCACATCAGCACCGAGGCGGGGTTCATGATGCCGCCGTAGATGGCGATGGCGCTGAATACGCCGAACACACACAGGCTGCCCCGCGTGCGGCGCAGCAATCCCTTGCGGAACAGCACGCCCGCCAGAAAGCCGATGATGCCCATGCTGAACATCTGCCATGGCGTCCACGGCCCTTGAGAGAAGAGCATGTTGGACGCCAGCATGGTCAGCGCCCCCACCAGAAAACCGCTCTCGCCGCCCAGCGCTACGCCGGAAATGATGGTCATGGCCATCACCGGCTTGAACTGGGGCAGCATAAAGAAGGCGGCGCGGCCCGCCACAGAGATGGCGCACAGCACGGCGATGACCACCAGCTCGCGCGGTTGGGGTCTGCGGCCCTCGAACACCAGAAAGAAGGGCAGCATACACGCGAAGAGCACCAGCACCGACACAAGGGCGTACTGCTGCCGCTCCAGATAGAATACGCCGATGAACAGCGTCACAGGGATCAGCAGCAGCGCGGAAACCGCCATGGCCACGGTGCGCTTGGGAAGCTTACGCTTTTCCACAGGCACCTGCACCATTACAGGCGGCCGGGAACGCCGGCCGATAGAAAGCGCCAGCACCAACACCAGTGCGCAGAACACCAGATACAGCCACAGCTGCTTCTCGCCCAGCGCAGTCAATCCGTGGCTGGTAACGGCACTGGAAAGCTCGGTGAGGTTGGTGGCATACAGGAAGATGGCAATCGCCCCCGCGCCGCTGAGCGCCGCCAGCAGCTTACGCCAGAGGGGAAGCTTTTTCGGTTTCCAGTCCGGCGTTTCCTCCGCCGGTT
>Ga0129314_1001165_pt1 | contig 20073 bp, 19 predicted proteins | sample O1111metagenome_FD_94431 | JGI IMG/M metagenome (GOLD analysis project Ga0129314, IMG submission 94431) | Orangutan individual fecal microbial communities from fecal samples from Wisconsin, USA - O1111 metagenome | ecosystem: Host-associated > Mammals > Digestive system > Large intestine > Fecal... | reverse complement strand
GATAAAGATGTTGGCGATCAGGCCCCCGACGATCAGCAGAATCGTACATACCACCGCCAGCACGATCCGCTTGCCGTTCCGGCGCTTCACGGTTTTGAGATAGTCCACCTCCCGGCGCTGCTCCGCCGTCTCCGTCTCCGGCGGCGCGTCCAGCTCCGTCCGCAGGCGTTTGCAATCCGGACAGGACGCCAGATGGGCGTCCACCGCCTGGTTGGTCTCCTCTGAAGTCAGGCCCTCCACGTAAGAGGGCAGCAAATCCCGCACAATGGCGCAGGTCAGTTCAGGTTTCATCAAACGCACCGTCCTTTCGCAGTCGCTCCTTGCCCCGGAAGAAAGTCACCCGGGCCCAGTTCTCCGTCTTTCCCAGCACGTCGCCGATCTCACGGAAGCTGAGACCGCCGAAGGCCCGGAGATACACCACCTCCCGCATGGGGTCCGGCAGGTCGTGGATCTGCCGCAGCAGGTCCAGATGACCCTGCCGGGACGCCGTCTCTTCCTCGGCGGAGGGGACGGCGGGATCGTCCTCCGGCGGCGTCTCCGCCAGGGGGCGGGTCATGGTCCGCTCTTCCCGGTGCTTCTCCAGATGCTGATACCACAGGTGCCGGGCGATCTGGCACAGCCAGGTGGACAATTTGCAGGAGCCGTCGAACCGGCCGATGGACTTCACGGCCTGATAAAAGGTCTCCTGGGTCAGCTCCTCCGCCAAATCCGCGTCATGGCACTGGGAGAGGAGAAACTTATAAACGGTCTGGGCGTGCTGCCGGTAGACCTGGTCCATATCGTTCATGCCCACTCCCCTCCCTTCTGCCTGTTATATCCGATCCAGGCCCTGTTCGTTACAGCTTGCAGAAAAATTTTTTACAGCAGCGACGTGATGCCGGGGACGGTACGCAGTTCCTCATCCAGCAGCTTCAGAAACAAGGACATCGCCGGGGAGAGATCCGTCTGCTTCACCAGATAGTAGATGAACCGCTCCGGCGGCCCCTCCTGAAGACGGCGGATGCGGACGCCGGGAATGGAGCGCATCCGCTCCGCCGCCGACACGGGCAGAAAGGCCCACAGATCCTCCCGGCGGAGAAAGTACTCCAGCAGGGACATCTGATCCAGCAGGACCCTGGGGGACAGGGTGGGCGGGAACCAGAAGTCGTGCCACAGGTCGTATTCCGGATTCCAGGGCAGGCGGATCTCGTCCCTTCCGTTCAGCCCCGTGGGATGGTCCACCGCACTGTACTTGCTGCCGGGACTGAGGGCCAGCACCATCTCCTCCCGGAACAGGGGGATGGTCTGGACCTCCCGGGAGAACATGTCGTCGGAGATCAGGGCGATGTCCTCGTCGCCCCGGGCCACGTAGTCGTAGGCCTCGAAGGAGTGGTGATGGTGAAACTGGATGCTGTACCCCGGACAGGCGGCCATGAAGGCGGAGAACACCTCCGGCAGCAGATAGGAGCTGACGCTTCCCACCGAGGACAGCCGCAGCAGCTTCTGCTTCTCCTGCTGGGGGATGGCCTGGGCCTCCCGCCACAGGGCGTCGTACTTCTCCGCCAGCGGGATAAAGGCCCGGCCCGCCTCCGTCAGTTCCGCCATCCGGACGCCCTTGCTCCGCTTCAGAAGGGCGTAGCCCAGCTCCGCCTCCAGGGTCTGGAGACGGCGGCTGAGAGCCGGCTGGGTTACAAAGAGCCGTCGGGCCGCCGCCGTGACGCTGCCGGTCTTCGCCACGGCCAAAAACGCCTCGATCTCCAGCTGTGTCATAATTGTTGTCCTCCGATACTTGCTTAAAATATAAATTATACTTTATATTTTAAGCCGAAAACCGGCATTTTACAAGGATTTTCTTTTCTGGTATCATGTGTGCGGCAGCTGAAAAGAGAGAGGATGATCGCCTTGAGGCACACATTGAATCTCACCAGAGGAAACATTTATCAGGAGCTGTGGCTTCTGACAGCGCCGCTGCTGGTGGGGAATATTTTGCAGCAGTTCTACAATGCCGCCGATGCCTGGATCATCGGCCGGTTCGTGGGGCAGGCCGCCTTTGCCGCCGTGGGCGTGGGAGGAACGGTGATGAATCTGTTCATCTTCATCCTCTCCGGCTGCTGCGCCGGATTTTCTGTCCTGTTCGCCCAGTTCTACGGGGCGGAGGACCTGCCCTCCTTCCGGAAGGAGAGTTATCTCTCCATCGTGTACGGGGGCGGGGCCACGGTGGGCTTCTCCCTGCTGGCACTGGCGTTTCTGACACCGCTGCTGCGGCTGATTCAGACGCCGCCGGAGGTGGAGGCGGAGTGCCGGATGTATCTGGCCATCGTCTGCTGCGGACTCATCGCCACGTATTATTACAATCTCTGCGCCTCCATCCTCCGGTCGGTGGGAAACACCGCGGCGGCGCTGGTGATCCTGTTCATCGCCATGGCGCTGAATATCGTGCTGGATCTGTGGTTCGTGGCGGGATTGGGCTGGGGCATCCGGGGCGCGGCGGCGGCCACGGTCATCGCCCAAGGCCTCTCCGCCGTACTGTGCTTCCGGTATCTGCGGCGGATGCTTCCGGAGCTTCTGTTCCGGAGGGAGGACGCCCGCCTGGATCGGGCGCTGCTGAAAAAGAGCCTGTCCTTCGGCCTGCTGTCGGCGCTGCACCAGTCCAGTCTGTACATCGGCAAGCTGCTGGTGCAGGGGGCGGTGAACTCCATGGGCACCGGCATGATCGCGGCCTACACCGCCACCACTCGGATCGAGGGCTTCGCCAACTCCTTCGGAGACAGCGGAGCGGCGGCGGTGTCCCTCTTCGTGGCCCAGAACGTGGGAAACAGGGACGGAAAACGGGCCAGAGAGGGCTTCCGGAAGGGATTTGCCCTGCTGGCTGTCATGGGAGTGGCGCTGTCGGTGATCCTGTACGTCACGGCATATGGCGGCGTGGTGCTGATGACCGGTGAGACCGGCGGCACCGTTGTGGAAAACGGCGCGGCGTACATGTGGCTCATCGCCTGGTTCTATGTGCTGTGCTTCGTGGGCAACGCCTTCGTAGGCTGGTTCCGGGGCCTGGGCATGGTGAACATCCCGGTCATCGGCACCTGCCTCCACATCTCCATCCGGGTAGTGCTGTCCTGGCTGCTCATCGGCCGGATGGGACTGGCCGGCGTGGCGCTGGCCACGGGCGTGGGCTGGGTCTGCGTGGTGACCTTCCAGATCCTGACCTGGCGGTCCTCCCGGCGGCAGAAGGCGATTTTGGACCATGTCTGATCCATTCGGGCATCCGCACAGTCTGACTGTGCGGATGCCTGTTTTTTGAGCCGGTCACGACCGGAAAAACGGTCCCTGCCCCGGAAAATACGGTTGCCTCCCTGCTCCTGCGGCGGTATACTGAACGGAGAGACAAACCACCGGAATGACCGCCATCACAAGACCGAAGGAGGATTCCCATGCGTCCACCCAGACGATTTATCAGAAATACCGTTGTTTTTGCGGGGATCCTGTCCGCCCTCCTCTGCGCCGGATGCGGCGCACCCCCGGCGGACAAGGGAACGCCCTGGGATCTGCGCGCGGAGCAGATCCGGCAGGACACGGAATACCTCTGCGATACCATCGGCGTCCGCATCGCGGGAACCGCCGGGGAGATCGCCGCCTGCGACTGGATCATGGAGACGCTGGAGGACGCGGGCTTCTCCGCTGACACGGAGGACCCCACCCTGCGGCGGGTCCCCTTTGAGGGCCTGATGGGGAAAACCAGTGAAAACGTGATCGCCGTCTGCAATCCCGGCTCCGGCGGTCCGCTGTTCTCCATCACCGCCCACTATGACAGCGTGGAGACGACGCCGGGGGCCAGGGACAATGCCGCCGCGGCGGCGGTTTTGCTGGAGATCGCCCGCTGTCTGGGGCCGGAAAACGACGGCTTCCCCTGCGAGATCCGGATGGTGTTCCCCGGCTCTGAGGAAAACGGCTACCACGGCTCCGCCGCTTACGTCTCGTCGCTGACAGAACAGGAAAAGGCCCGCCATCTGGGGGCCTTCAACATGGACATCTCCGCCGCCTCGCCGGAGGATCAGGCGGTGCTGGTCTGCTATACTCTGGGGAAAACGGAGGACGGCGTCTATCAGGAGGGGGACTTTCTGGAGCCGGCGGAGGGACGGCTCTCCGCCGCCGTGACGGCGGCGTATGAGACGCTCTACGGAAAGAACATCGGCGGCGTCTTCCACATGGGTGAAAGCGACCACATCAGCTTCCACAACGCGGGGCTGGAGGCCGTCAACGTCTGCTGGCGCAGGCTGGAGAACGGCGAGCCCCGTCTTCCGGACAGCTATCACTGCCCGGAGGACACTCCGGCGGAGCTGGACTATGAGACAGCCCGTGCCAGCGGGCGCTGCATCCTGGAGGCCATCCACACCCTGGCTGCCGCCGGGGGAGCCGGACAGCGGTGAGGTCCGGCACTGGAAAAGTGCATGCAGAGAACAGACAGCCGCCCGGAGCATTGCTCCGGGCGGCTGGTGCGTTGTTGAAAGAGTCCCGCTCATTTTTTCAGCGGCATGGTGAAGATGAACCGGGTGCCCGCCAGATCGCTCTCCGCTTTCAGAGCGCCCTTATGCTCCTGGGCGATGGCGGCGGCGATGGGCAGCCCCAGGCCAAAGCCGGACTTCTCCCCCCGGGAGGCGTCCGCCCGGTAGAACCGCTCGAACAGCCGGGGCAGCTGGTCCGGCGGGATGGGGCCGTTCGCGTTCTGGTTGGACACCTGAAGCCGGGCCTGCCGGTCCGTCTTTGCCAGGGTCAGACGGATGGCGCCGCCGTCGGCGCCGTATTTGATGGCATTGTCCAGCAGAACGGAGATGATCTGCTTCAGCTTCCCGGCGTCGCCGGAGACGAAGACGTTCTCCGTAATGTCGTATTCCAGGGGCTTCCCCGCCTCAAAGGCCACCGGCTCGAACAGGAGGGCGCAGTCCACCGCCGTGTCCGACAGGTTCACGTCGGAGAAGACCACCGTGGGGACCATGTTGTCCGCCCGGGCCAGGGTCAGCATCTCCTCCACCAGTGTCCGCATCTGCCGGGCCTCGGAGTGGATGTTGTCCGCCCAGCGGGCCTGCCGCTCCTCCAGCGGCGAGGACTCCATCAGCTCCGCGTTGGAGAGGATGACGGTCAGGGGCGTCTTCAGCTCATGGGAGGCGTCGGACAGAAACTGCCGCTGCTGTGCCCAGGCCCGCTCCACCGGCCTTGTGACCCACCAGCTCAGGCCCACGGACACCGCCAGCAGCAGAAGCAGCGCCGCCAGGGAGATTTGAAGATAGGAACTCATCATGGCTTTCAGGGACGCCTGCTCCATGGACGTATCCACGAAGGCGATGCGGGTGAAGATGCCGTTGTCCTGTCGGAGATACCGCAGGTGATAGGCGGAGATGGTGCCCTCCTGCTGGCCCTGGGTCAGACAGTCCTGCAGGATGGCGGACAGCTCATCGGTGTTTTCAATGTCCTTGTAGGTGCCGCCGGTGACGTACACCGTGTCGCCGCCCCAGATCTGAACGGTGAAATAGGGCAGCTGCACCTTTCCGGAGCCCAGGGCCGGTCCCGACGGACCGGCGTGGGAAAAGGCGTTCTCCTCCGCCAGCACCCGCTCCAGCACCGTCCGGCTGGCCCGCTCCGAGCCCCGTTCCGCAGCGGAGTACACCGCCATCAGGACCGCCGCCAGCACGGCGGTGATCAGCAGCATACACACGGCCACGAATTGCAGCCGCAGCCGACGGATCATGGGAAAGCCCTTTTTCTTCCCTGTTTGTTTCAGCATCGGTCTCCCCTCCTCTGTGTCCGGAAGACGCCGCGATCCTTCAGGCGTCGGGCGTCTCCAGACAGTAGCCCACCATGCGGATGGTCCTGATCTTCACCCCGGAGTGCAGATAGTCCAGCTTCTTCCGCAGGAAGGAGATATAGACCTCCACGTTGTTGTCCTCGGCGTCGGATTCATAGCCCCAGACCTTCAGCAGCAGCTTTTCCTTGGTGATGACCATTTTCTGATTCAGCATCAGCAATTCCAGCATATCGTATTCCTTCCGGCTCAGCCGGACGGACCGCTCCCCGCAATACAGGGTGAAGGAGCTCTGCTCCAGCCGCAGGTCTCCGCAGGTGAGGCGGTCGGACTCCCGCAGCTCCGGCTGACGCCGGGTCAGCGCCCGGACGCAGGCCAGCAGCTCCTTGGGGTCGAAGGGCTTGGTGAGATAGTAGTCCGCGCCGCTGTCCAGCCCCGTCACCTTGTCGCTGGTCTCCGACCGGGCGGTGAGCATCAGCACCGGCGTGGCGTTGCCCTCCGCCCGCAGGCGGCGGAGGACCGTAAACCCGTCCAGCTTGGGCAGCATCACGTCCAGCAGGATCACATCGTAGATGGCGGTCAGGGCGTTGTCCAGCCCAGCCTCTCCGTCGTGGCAGACGTCGGCGGTGTAGCCGTTCAGCTCCAGCAGGTCCTGGAGGGTGGCGGCCAGCCGCACCTCGTCCTCAATGACCAAAACACGCATGGTCAGCACCTCGTTCCTGAAAGTTTATGATGGTGGCGCAAAAGCGCCTGTTTGTAAAATCAAGGGGAAATGAGCCGCTCATTCCCCCTTGATTCTATCAGTTTTCCGAGAAAATAGCAATCACGCCGTCAGGCCGCTGTCGGCCGCGGTCAGGACCGCGGAGAGCTTGTCTTCCGCTATGGAATAGATGGTGGTGTCGTCGTTGACGCGGACGTAGCGGCTGCCGCCCTCCAGGGTGGTGCCGCCCACCGCCAGGGTCAGCGTCTGCTCGGCACCGTTGTCGTCCCTGTACAGGGCGGTAACGGTGGCGGCGGGCTCATCGAAGCCGCACAGGGACACCGCCGCGTCAGAGGGCTTGTAGTCCACGCAGCGCTCCAGGGACAGCGTCCGGATGGCGGAGACCAGGCTCCGGACCGTGTCGTTGTCCGTCACGTCGGCGCCGCCGGAGTGCCAGGTGACGGTGATCTCCTCACTCTGCCCGGCGGAGGACGAGGAGCTGTCGCCGCTGTCCACCGCGGTCTTCTCCGCGGCGGCGGTGAGGACCGTCTCCACGGCGCCCTGCACCGTGATGGAGTCAAAGCTCTCCTCGCTGATGAGGGGCAGCTCCGGCAGGGACATCATGTCGTAGATGCCCTGGCTCAGCTCCGAGGCCAGGGTACCCCCCACCACGTAGATGGTGGTGTCGTCCCCGTCGATATACAGGTAGTAGCTGCCGCTGTCGCCGGAGACCTGATTGCCCAGGTACATCGTCAGGGGCTCGCCCTCCGGCGGCGCGGCGGTGATGGTCATGGCCGGCGCGTCCAGACCGTAGTCCTCCAGGGCGTCTCCGCCGGTGATGGTCTGCTGGGGCTGGAGGCCGGTGATGGTGTTGACCAGCTTAATGATGTAGGTCTCATCCAGGGGGAACTCCGGGTCGTCCACCCAATACCAGCTGCCCTCCTCGTTCAGGGCGAAGGACAACGTGGCGGTGCTGTTGGAGTAGGTCAGGGCGCTGTATTCCGCCTCGCTGTCGGTGACGGTATTCTCCTCGGAGGAGGCGGCCGCCGCCGCTTCCTCCTCCTGGGCCTTGTGCCGCTTCACCGCGGACACCGCGGCCAGCAGGATGGCCAGTGCCGCCACCAGGAGGACCAGGAATTTCAGGGTCTTCTTCTGTCGTCTGTTCATAAGAATAATCCTCCATTTCGCCGCAGTCCGCGGCATAAAGAGAAACAAGATTTTTCCCCGGCAAAGGGGAAAATCGCCGCCGGCAAGGGCTGCCCGTCAAAAGGCGGGAAGCCCTTCCGGCCGCAGCAGCCATTGCTGCCGCAGGTGCGGCAGCAATGGCTGGAAGAGAGGGCGGGACAGGGGTCACAGCTTGCGGCGGCGCATCCAGCGGACAAAGCCGCAGAGAATGGCGCCCAGGGGGATGATGAAGATGAACAGTAGCGCCCACAGTCCGCCGGTGGTGACGGTGTTGTAGGGCTCCTGGAGGCTCACCGGCTCAATGCTGATGGAGGAGACGTCCGGGAAGCCGCAGGTGACGGATTGAAGGAAGAGCCCCGTGTTGTCCAGATTGGTGGCGGTGCCAGTGATGGAGGCGTCGATGGGAGAGATGGAGCCATAGACGGTGAACCGGGCGGTGACGCCGTCATCCGTCTCCTCCGTGGCCACGGCGGCCACGGAATAGGTGCCCGGCGTCTGATCGTTGTTCTCCGTCACGGCCACGCCGCCCTCGGAGGTGTCCAGGAAGGACTTCACAGTGATGGTGTCCCGCTCCGGGTCCGTCAGGGTCATGCCCCGGGTGTTGTAGAACAGGACGGTGGCATCGCTGCCGAAGCCCTGGGCGGCATCCACGCCGGAGTTCAGCACCGGGAAGAACAGGAAGGGCATGTTCTGATAGTAGCGCTGGGTATCGGCGATGACGCCGTCGGCGACGGTCATGCCGTAGCCGGCGCACAGCGCCTCAAAGTTGGGCAGGGACTTCAGCTGGGAGGACATGCAGTAGACTACCTGCCCGCCGCCGGCCAGATACTCCCGGATCATGGTCAGCTCGTCGTCCGCCAGGTCCCGGGTGGGGGCCGGGATCAGCAGCATGTCGCAGTCGTCGGGGATGCCGTTGTTGGTGAGCAGATTCACGGAATCCACGGCCAGATGGGACTTCTTCAGCAGCTCCTCCACATCGGCGGACAGGCTGGTCTCGTCGTGTCCGGTGGTCTGGTAGATGATCTGGGAGGTGCCGGAGAGGACGCCGTCGATGGCGGAGGTCAGCAGGCCCTCGGCGTCGAAGTCCGTCTCGTTTTTGGTGCCGTAGTAATAGTAGGACATAAGGTCAAAGCCGATGACCTCGTCCAGACTGAAGGACTCCTGACGGCCGGTGGCCTCACAGGTCACCACCACGGTATTGCCGTCCACCCCGTACTTGGAGGTCACGGAGGGGTGGGCCACCGGGTCCACGTACTCCACGGAGAGGTGGCCGCTGAGGTCCTCGTATTTGCTGAGGAACCGGACGATGCGGGAGTCCACATTGTCCTTGGCCGCCAGCACGTGGATCTCCACGTCGTCGGTGACGGCGGCCAGATAATCCGTGGTGGTCGCGGTGATGTCGTAGATGCCGGAGTTGGTCATGTCGAACTGGGTGACTCCGTCCGGAAGCTGGGCCACCAGCAGATTGAAGATGATGACAGCGGCCACGGCCAGAGCCGTCACGCCTGCGGAGAAGGCGCCCCGGCGGGAGCTGTGGGCTTTGGAGGTGGCCCGGACCCGTTCCTTCAGAGCGGGCTTCTGTTCCGCCAGCGTCTCACCGGCGGGCTTTTTGGAAAAGAGAGACATCCTTCACACCTCCTCAGTTCCAGCGGCGCTTCTGGAGCACCTGACAGGTCAGGAACAGCAGAAGAGCGATGAGGGACAGATACAGCAGCAGTCCCCGCAGGTCAAATACGTGGTCCATGGCGAAGGCGGTGAACGCGTCCGTCAGGGAGAAGCTGCCCAGCAGATCGGGCATCAAGCTGTCGAACTTGCTGGAATCGTAGAAATAGGTGCCCAGCAGGGCGATGACGCCCACGCCGCCCACGCCGGCGGTGATCTTCCAGTTGCTGGACAGGGCGTCCAGCAGGAAGCAGACCACCACCAGCAGTACCAGCAGTCCCGCCAGGGAGCCGGAGGCACTGGTGGGCAGGAAGGACACCAGTCCGTCCCACAGGTAGAGGACCAGCAGAATGCTGAAGGTGCCCACGGCGGCGATGAGCTGGCTCTCCGTCAGGGCGGAGATCAGCAGCCCCAGGGCGATCTGGACGCCGCCCAGCAGGAAGAAGGCCAGCAGCGTGCCGTAATCCGCCAGCAGGAAGGCGGAGCCGTTGAGCTTGATGATAAGGGGGCACAGGCAGGACACCAGCACCGGTATCAGCAGCACCGTCATCATGGCCAGATACTTGCCCATCACCACAGTGGTGATGGAGGCCGGAGAGGTCAGCAGCAACTGGTCGGTGCGGCTGTGGCGCTCCTCCGCCATGGACCGCATGGTCAGCAGCGGAACCAGCACCATGAACAGGAACAGCACGGCACTCAGCGCGTAGGAGAAGTAGGCGGAGCCGTTCATCAGGTTGTAGGCCATGAAGTAGATGCCGATGAAGGCCATCAACACGGCGATGAAGATCCAGCCGGTCATGGAGTTGAAATAGGACTGCAGTTCCCGCTTATAGATCGCTTTCATGGCCGGTCCCCTCCTTTCCTTCCGCTGCCGCGGGTCCGGCGGAGCGCTCCTGCTTCAGCAGGGACGCCGCCCTGGCGGCCACGGTATCGTCATCGTCCGTCAGATCCAGGAACACGTCCTCCAGGGACGCCAGCTGGGGCTTCAGCTCCAGCAGCGGCAGTCCGGCCTTGGCAAAGGCGAAGAACAGCGCCTCCCGCCGGTCTCCGGCGGTGGACAGGCGCAGGCGGACGGTATCGCCCGTGCGCTCCGTGACGGTGCGGCTGCGGATGCCCTCCACCCGGTCCAGCACCGCGTCCGCGTCGCTCTCGCCGCCCCGGACCAGCAGTTCCAGCCGGTCGCAGGCGGAGAGCTGCTCCTCCAGATTCTCCGGCGTGTCGCAGGCCACGAACCGGCCCTTGCGGATGATCAGCACATGGTCGCACACTGCCCGGATCTCCGACAGGATGTGGGAGCTGATGAGGACGGTGTGGTCCTTGGCCAGATGCCGGATCAGCTCCCGGATCTCCACCACCTGCTTGGGGTCCAGACCCACGGTGGGCTCGTCCAGAATGATGATCTTCGGGAAGCCCAGGATGGCCTGGGCCAGACCCACCCGCTGGCGGTAGCCCTTGGACAGGTTCCGGATGAGCCGGCCGCCCATGTCCTCCAGATGGGTCAGAGACACCGCCTGGGACACCTGATCCTCCCGCTGATCTTTGGGGATCTGTTTCAGCTCCGCACAGAAGCGGAGATATTCCAAAACCGTCATGTCCGGATACAGCGGCGGCAGCTCCGGCAGATAGCCAATGCACCGCTTGGCGGCCTCCGGCTCGTCCAGGATGTTGTGGCCCTCAATAATGACCTCGCCCTCCGTGGCGGCCAGATAGCCGGTGATGATGTTCATGGTAGTGGACTTTCCCGCGCCGTTTGGCCCCAGAAAGCCGAAGATCTGGCCGTCGGCCACGGTGAAGCTCAGATGGTCCACCGCGTAGTGGTCCCCGTACCGCTTCACCAGATCCTTTACTTCGATCAAGCAGATAACCTCCTCATAGGGCCGGTGCGCAGGCCGTCCCCTTTTTCATAGCCCTATTATAACAGTATAGCTTAAAGAAAGCTGAATAAAAAATCAAGAGGCTGACAGGTTTTCCGCCGGACGAACAGAGCGAGACGGAAAACTTTCATAAGATCCGGGAAACCGACACAGAATATTCATAAAATATTTTCGGTTTTTTCAAGTTGTTTTCAGAATGCCCTGTTATAATCAAGCCATCCTCAGGAACGAAACAGCCTGAGGCGCGGCCTTCCCCTCCGGCCGCGAACCGTTTTTCGTTTTTCTTCTTTTTTCTCTCCAGGAAAAGGGGCCATGCTCTGCATGGCCCCTTTTCCGTGCGGAAAGCCGGCGGAAATGGACATGACAATTCAGGCATTGTGAAAAATGACGGAGTCCATGCGGAATGATCAGGATAGCCTGAGGGAACAGATGACAAGAATGACAAATTTCTGGGAAAATGTCTTTTTGGGGGGAACACATCTTGCAATATTTCGGCGATTTCTATATAATTCAGGCAGAATCGTACCTGCGGAACAGATAGCCGCGGGAGTATAGATGGAGGAGAGAAACTATGCGAGGTGTACACAGCGCGGTGGACGATATCCGCCGCGGCGTATTTACAGAAGTGGCCCGTCTGGCCTATGAGGGCGGGGACCTGAACCGGGTGGACATGATCCCCTACCGGATGATCCCCGGCGAGGTGGCCAAGTACCGCCATGACGTCTTCCAGGAGCGGGCCGTCATTGCTGCTCGGGTCCGGCTGGCCCTGGGCATGAGCCTGACGCCCAACGGTCCCCGGGCGCCCCTCAGCGCCCAGATCCAGGAGGCCGCCACCGACCAGAAGTATTTCGAGGAGCCTCTGGTCAACATCATCCCCTATGCCTGCAACGCCTGCCCGCCCAAGCAGATCCGCATCACCGACAGCTGCCAGGGCTGCATCTCCCACCCCTGCATGAACGTCTGCCCCAAGGATGCCATCTATCTGGACAAGGACAAGCACTGCCACATTGACCAGAGCAAGTGCGTCAAGTGCGGCAAGTGCTATAACCAGTGCCCCTACCGTGCCATCAGCAAGATCGAGCGGCCCTGCGCCGCCGCCTGCGGCATGGACGCCATCGGCTCTGACGAGCTGGGCCGGGCCAAGATCGACTACGACAAGTGTGTCTCCTGCGGCATGTGCCTGGTGAACTGCCCCTTCGGCGCCATCGCCGACAAGAGCCAGATCTTCCAGATCATCAACTCCATCAAGCGCGGCCAGGAGGTCATCGCCTGCGTGGCCCCCGCCTTCGTCAACCAGTTCGGTGAGAACGCCACGCCCGCCCGTCTGAAGGCCGCCATGCGGATCCTGGGCTTCAAGGACGTGGTGGAAGTGGCCATCGGCGCGGACCTGTGCACCATTGAAGAGGCCAACGACTTCCTGAAGAACGTACCGGAGAACCAGCCGTTCATGGGCACGTCCTGCTGCCCCGCCTGGTCCGTCATGGCAAAGAAGCTGTTCCCACAGTTCAAGGACTATATCTCCATGGCTCTGACACCCATGGTCATCACCGCCCGCATGGTGAAGAAGGAGCATCCCAATGCCCGCATCTGCTTCATCGGACCCTGCGCCGCCAAGAAGCTGGAGGCCAACCGCCGGTCCGTCCGCTCCGACGTGGACTTCGTGCTGACCTTTGAGGAGCTCCAGGGCATGTTCGATGCCAAGGAAGTGGACTTCTCCAAGATCGAGGAGAATCCGGAGGACGACTTCACCGAGGGCTCTGCCGCGGGCCGCGGCTTTGCCGTGGGCGGCGGTGTGGCCGCCGCCGTGGTGGAGGCTATCCACGAGATCGATCCCGGCCGTGAGATCAAGATCGAATACGGCGACGGTCTCAAGGAGTGCAAAAAGATGCTGCTGATGGCCAAGGCCGGCAAGCGCAACGGCTATTTGCTGGAGGGTATGGGCTGTCCCGGTGGCTGCGTGGCCGGCGCCGGCACCATCACGCCGGTGAAGACCAGCGTGGCCAACGTGGAGAAGTACAAGGCCGCCGCACCGAAGAAGAGCGCCATGGAGAGCAGTTTCAAGTCCAAGCTGGAAGAGGTCGAGGAGTAAACAGCGGCCGGACATGGACATCCGTTAAAAACAGAAGAAGACATATAAAAAGGAGAGGACCGACCAAACGGTCCTCTCCTTTTTCGCCTCTCCTGCTTGCGGAAACGGAGAGGGGACATTCGCTGTCTGTCCCGGGTCAAACGCTCCTGTTCCGCCACTGTTCCCAGATGCCCGGCTCTCTGCCCGCCAGCTTCCGCAGGCACCGTTCCGGCAGACTCATGGCCAGGGTGTGGGTCAGCTCTCTGGTCTCGCCGTCCGTCAGTTCCAGGCCCAGGGCCGGGAGCCGCGCTTTCAGTGCCTCCACCGCCCGGAACATGTCCTTCGCCAGAAGGAACCCGACGTCCGTCAGATAGATCTTGCCGTATCGCTCCCGCACCAGCAGGCCCATCTCCATCAGCGTGGACATCATGTTGGTGACAGACGCCTTGGAGCAGTCCATCGCCTTGGCGATGTCCGCCGTGCCTACATCCGGCTTCGTCTGTCCCAGCTCGTAGATCACCAGCAGATACCGCAGATGAGATACCCGTAATTCCATTCTTCCATCCCCCGTCCTCTGAAATGGAAGGAAGCACGGACGGCTTCCTCCACCCGTGCCTGCTTCCTGAATCGTTCACTTGGATCGTTCACTCAATGACAGCCGCCGCATTTGGAGCAGTCTCCGCCGCAGCCGCAGTTCTTTTTGCGGGACTTCCGCAGGGACCGCACCGCCAGCGCCACCACCACGGCCAGCACCGCCAGCACGATCACATCTCCCAAAATACCGGACATTGCAGGTCCTCCTTCTTTATTTCATCTCCGCGGCGGCCACGGAGGTCAGGTGATGGGTCTCGCCATCCGCGCTGTAGCCCTTGCGGAACAGCAGGTACAGGATAGCGGCCAGGGCAGCGATGGCCACCGCGGTCCACAGACTGACCACCGCCTCGCCGGTGATCAGGCCGCCCAGCTGGTAGACGATCATGGACACCACATAGGCGAAGCCGCACATGTAGCCGATGGCGCCCAGGGTCCATTTCGTGTTGTTCATCTCCCGCTTGATGGCGCCCATGGCGGCGAAGCAGGGGGCGCACAGCAGATTGAAGATCATGAAGCTGTAAGCCGTCACGGTGCCGAAGTCTGCGCCGATGGCCGTCCAGATGTCGTGGCTGTCCTCCAGCAGGTCGGCGGTGCCGGCGTACTGATACAGCACGCCGAAGGTGTTGACCACTTCCTCCTTGGCGATGAGGCCGGTGATGGTGGCAACGGTGGCCTTCCAGGCCATGTCGCCCATCCAGCCCAGAGGATAGAAGATCCAGGCGATGGCGCTGCCGATGGCGGCCAGCAGGGAGTCGTTGTTGTCCTCCACGGCGGCGAATCCGGCCTCCGTGAAGCCGTAGCCCTGGAGGAACCACAGGATGATGGAGCTCAGCAGAATGATGGTGCCGGCCCGCTTGATGAAGGACCAGCCCCGCTCCCAGGTGGCCCGCAGTACGTTGCCGGCGGAGGGCGCGTGATAGGTGGGCAGCTCCATGACGAAGGGAGCGGGCTCCCCGGCAAAGGCCTTGAACTTCTTCAGCATAATGCCGGAGAGGATGACGGCAGCAATGCCGATGAAGAAGGCGGAGGTGGCCACCCAGGGGGACTCGCCGAACACGGCGCCGGCGAACAGGCCAATGATGGGCATTTTCGCGCCGCAGGGGATGAAGCCGGTGGTCATAATGGTCATCTTCCGATCCCGGTCCTGCTCGATGGTCCGGGAGGCCATGATGCCGGGGACGCCGCAGCCGGTGGCCACCAGCATGGGGATGAAGCTCTTGCCGGAGAGGCCGAAGCGGCGGAAAATGCGGTCCATGATAAACGCCACGCGGGCCATATAGCCCACATCCTCCAGAATGGCCAGCAGCAGGAACAGCACCAGCATCTGGGGCACGAAACCCAGCACCGCGCCCACGCCGGCCACGATGCCGTCCATGATGAGACCGTACAGCCAGCCGGAGACGCCCAGGGACGTGAGAATGCCGTCAAAGAAGCCGGGGACGATCTCTCCGAACAGCACGTCGTTGGCCCAGTCGGTGCCGAAGGTGCCGATGCCCGCGCCGCCGTCGGCGATGGAGGAGCCCATGGCGATGGAGTAGATGCAGAACATGATCACCGCGAAAATGGGCAGGGCCAGAATCCGGTTGGTGACGATCCGGTCGATCTTGTCGGAGACGGAGAGGCTGCCCTTGGGGGCCTTCTTCCTCACCGCCTTGCTCACCACGCCGTTGATGTAGGCGTACCGCTGGTTGGTGATGATGCTCTCGGCGTCGTCGTCCAGCTCCCGCTCGCAGTCGGCGATGTGGGCCTCCAGATGCTCCGCCAGCTCCTTGTCCAGCCGCAGGTCCTCCAGGACCTTGGAATCCCGCTCGAAGAGCTTGATGGCGTACCAGCGGAGGTAGCCCTCCTCCACCCTGCCCTGGATGGACTCCTCAATGTGGGCCAGGGCGTGCTCTACGCTGCCGGTGAACACGTGAGGCAGCTCGCCGGCCTTGCGGTTCTGGGCCAGAGCCACCGCCTTCTCCGCTGCCTCCATGCCGCCCTCGCCCTTCAGGGCGCTCATCTCCACCACTTCGCAGCCCAGGGCGCTGCCCAGCCTGACTAGGTCGATGGTGTCACCGTTCTTCCGCACCAGGTCGATCATGTTCACGGCCACCACCACCGGCAGACCCAGTTCGATGAGCTGGGTGGTGAGATACAGATTCCGCTCAATGTTGGTGCCATCCACGATATTCAGGATGGCGTCGGGCTTCTCATTTACCAAATAGCTCCGGGCCACCACTTCCTCCAGCGTGTAGGGGGACAGGGAGTAAATGCCGGGCAAGTCCTGAATGACTACGTCCTTGTGTCCCTTCAGTTTGCCCTCCTTCTTTTCCACTGTGACACCGGGCCAGTTGCCCACGTACTGATTGGAACCGGTCAGGGCGTTGAACAGCGTGGTTTTGCCGCAGTTCGGATTGCCCGCCAGCGCGATCTTGAGTTCCATAGCGCTCTCCTTTCAAATGTTAGCTCAAACTAACTTTTGTACTGAATCAAAGGCGGCCTTTCACCGCCCCGATATTTGCCGCTTTGCGGCAAATATGTTCAATCATTTTTGCCGCGGCGTGTACGTGGCAAAAATACCCCGACCTGTGCACCCTTGGGGTGCACGCACCAGTCCGCAGACTGGTGTGGGGAATCTACTGCGCAGCCGTTAGCGGCTTTGCTGCTTTACGGATGCGGCGTGACCCTTGCGTGCAAAGGAGGGATGAAATCCCCTCTTTACCCGACTTCGATCATCTCCGCGTCCGCCTTGCGCACGCTCAGCTCATAGCCCTGGACGTTCAGCTCCATGGGGTCTCCCAGCGGCGCCACCTTGCGGACGAAGATCTCCACGCCCTTGGTGATGCCCATGTCCATGATGCGGCGCTTCACCGGGCCCTCGCCGTGGAGCTTCACCACGGTGACGGTCTCGCCCACCCTGGCGTCCTTCAGTGTTTTCATATTCGCTCTCCTCCTGTATGAATTTTCATTTCAGATCAGCTCGACAGCGTTTCGCGTCTCTCAGCACGGAAACCCTGATCCGGCATTGAGAGCAAGGCGCGTCTCAGATCATGATGCGGTTTGCCATGGTCTTATCCAGGGCGATCCGGCTCTCCTTCACCTGTACGATCAGATTTCCGGCAATCTCGCTGACCACCGTCACGTCACTGTCCACCACGAAGCCCAGCTCCGCCAGGTGCTGGCGCACCTCATCTTTGCCGGAGATCTTGCGGATGGTGACCGTCTCTCCTGCCTTCGCCATTGTCAGCGGCATCATATCCTTGCCTCCCTCGGAAGTTAGATGAAACTAACTTTTCTGCCAAAAACAAGGGTTAGAATCTTCTAACCCTGAAATTGCTATTCAGTTTATCATCACTAACCACTCTTGTCAAGACTGCTTTTTGAAAAAATTGCGCCCGGACATAGGGCGGTGCTCGTAAAACAGTGAATCCTCCGTATGGCTTAGATCATACGGAGGATTTATTTCTGTCTAATCTTCAAACTTGCAGGCGGCGAACGCTTTGTCAAAACCGATTGGCCGCAGCAAGTACACAGGGGATGGCCGCTTTAGCGGCGCAAGGGGGTTGTAGCCACCTTGACGGAACAAAGTGACCCAGCATTTGAGGTCAAGCAGTTTTCTCCTGCTGACGGATAATGAAACTCCGCAGGACGCACTACTCTCGATGGAGAGTATAGAAGTGCGCCCTTTAGTTCCTAAAGGGATTTTTTCTTTTGCTCAACTCCCCGGCAAATATGAATTTATCGTTCCTGTACTTCTTTTCCGCTAAGGTGCTCTATTTCGATTTCAAACATCTGAACGGCCCTTCCAGATGATGCCACTTCTTCATCTACCATCTTTTCATTAGGATAATACTTCATCGCAAACTTCTTTACAAGCTTAATAATGTCTTCCTGATTTTCGACTAAATGGCATCGTCCAAAGACAACCACACTTTGAAGAAAAGGTGCCCACGATTCTTCTTTAATGCTTTCATTACCGCATACAGTAAAGCAAACCTTGTCACATGCTTTCAAGCAATCCACCTTATAACCTGCTTTCGCTCCATGAAAAATAATCTTATGTGCGTTTTCATCATACAGATAATTTATTGGTATCGCATAGGGATAATCATTATCACCATTAACTGCCAGAATGCCGCGTCGAGAACAACGAAGCAGTTCTTTTGCTGCATCTATACTGATTTCATTTTTCTTTTTTCGAATTGTTCTAAACATTAAACTTACCTCCACAAATTCCGATATGTCGTTCATTTTGCTTGCGCAAATTATACCATAACCCTGTGAACAATTCTACCGCAACTTTGGCAAGAAATGAGAAAAGTCCGAACAGTTTTTCTGCCCGGACTTCCTCGCTCAATCGTAAATCAATTCCATTTTCACATTCTTTGGCCTGTGCCTTGCAAGCATTCCTCTGCCGTACCATTCCATCTGGTTTTCGGCTTTCAGCTTTTCGGCCATACTGTTTTGCTTTGCCAGCTCCGGCGCGATCAGCCCCATGCGGCTTCGTGCTGCTTCGTTGATCTCGGCACAATACTGTTTTACGAACAGCCGCCTATTGGTCCGGGCGCTCTGTTGAGATCAGATCTTTACTTTAATCAGGCACTTGCGGGCCGGGGCGGGAGCTTCCGGCGCGATGCAGGGGGCGTGGGCGTCCTGGGGGAAGAACACCATGAAGGACTTTCCGCTGAGCAGCAGCTCCTTCGCGGGGCCGTGATAGAACCAGATGTCCCCTTCCGGACGGCCGTCTACTTCCTCCGTCATCTCCGACAGCGGGGCGACGCCGATCAGCTCGGCGCCTTCGATCAGGAACTGAATGTCGATATAATCCCGATGGGCCTCCGGCGTCAGATTTTCCTCCTTGGTGGTGTAACGGCTGATGCGGACGGACACGTCCCGGCCATCCAGCTCATATTCACCATCCTTCACCTGGGAGAAGTCCGTGTTCCGCAGGTAGTCCAGTCCCAGAGCCAGACGGCTGCTGATGCCGCGGTAAGTATCCACATGATCAAGCGTATCATAGATCATCGCAATAACCTCCTTGTTTTTTTGCTATTATATGGTATCAAAGGAATTCTGTAAAGAGGAGTATGTTAAATTATGGAAAATTGAAAGACGCAATATTCCTAAAATTCCAAAACCATGTTCCATATAAAGAAACAATTCACTGAAAATTCGGTCAGAAGAAACGATCCGTTGCAAAAAATGACGATTTTAAAAAAATGCACTTGTATAAAAATCATAGAGTTTATATAATTTGTAATGTATTGAGAACAGGCGTTCTTTAATAGAGAACGGGGAGGCGTATGGAATGGGAGTACCAGAACAGGAGCCGAAAGTGAAATCATTGGCGAAAGCACTGCATGTTCTGGAGTGCTTTACCGTTCAGACGCCGGAACTGGGCGTGACGGAGCTGGCGGAGATGAACGGCATCACCAAGAGCAACGCCCACAATATCCTGTCTACGTTCCAGAAGAGCGGCTATGTGGAAAAGCTGCCCAACGGCAAGTACACGCTGGGACTCCAATTTTTGAAATTCGCGTATATCATCAACCAGCACCTGGGATATCCCAAGGCGGTCTATGACCTGCTGCTGGATACCGCCACCCGGGTGGGCGAGATCGTCTATTTCGGTCTGCCCTACGGCACGGAGATCCTTTACCTGTATGTGGCTCATCCCATCGACCGGATGCGGGAGCTGCCCTATCGGGATATGCTGGGCGAGCATACGCCGCTGTACTGCACGGGCATTGGAAAGGCAATTCTGGCCGCCATGCCGGAGAAGGAGTGGCCCCAGCGGATCCCGGCGGAACCCCACAGATACACCGCCTCCACCATCACCGACTACGGCGCCATCATGGACGAGCTGTGGCGGACGCGGCGCCGGGGTTATTCCATCGACAACTGTGAACGGGAGGAGAATGTCCGCTGCGTGGGCGTGCCGGTATACAGTTCCTCCGGAGCGCTGGTGGGCGGCATCAGCATCTCCGGCCCCAGCCAGTCCATGACGGACGCCAAGCTGCTGGAGTGTTCCAAGATCCTGACGGATACCGCCTTGCGGATGAAGGACCGCATCTATCGCTGAGTACCCAATACGCCGAATGGCGTGAATGATAAGGAGGAGAACCCTTATGCTGAAAAAACCGAAGATCCTGGTAGTGGGCAGCTTCATGATGGACCTGATCGCGTCCACGAAGCAGGCGCCGAAATCGGGTGAGACCATCATCGGACTGAAGTT
>Ga0129314_1001164_pt1 | contig 20075 bp, 18 predicted proteins | sample O1111metagenome_FD_94431 | JGI IMG/M metagenome (GOLD analysis project Ga0129314, IMG submission 94431) | Orangutan individual fecal microbial communities from fecal samples from Wisconsin, USA - O1111 metagenome | ecosystem: Host-associated > Mammals > Digestive system > Large intestine > Fecal... | reverse complement strand
TTGCAAATGTACCATGTTTCGACAATATACCGCCGAATTGCATTTGCAAATGTTTGGTATTGCATTGTCGGCGCTTTGCGCCGACGTTGTTTCCCCAAAAGGGAAACAACCGGGCGGCTGATAGCCGCCCCTACGCAGACGATGCCACCGAATTACCGCCGCAAATATTTCGTTGCGTAAATGAAGTTTTAAAGGATACGCTCTACTACGAACGCCCCCAAATTTCCGCCCGGGCAATTTGCCGAACCGAAAATCAATTGGTCAAATTCTGGATCCATTTGCCCTGGCGGATCATGCGGCCGCCGATGATGCATTTTACCAGATCCATGGCCTGGATCAGGCCGAACAGGGGAATGATCCCCATACCGGTGAACCGGCTGAGAACAAAAGCCGTGGGCACGCATACCGCCCAGACGAAGCAGCTGTCAAACAGGAAGGTGACCATGGTCTGACCGCCGGAGCGCAGGGTAAAGTAGGTGGCGTTGGTGAAGGCGTTGAAGGGGAGCATGATGCTGCTCAGCAGGATCATCACCGCAGCCAGCTCCTGGACATTGGCGGTGGTGTTGTAGATCTTGGGGAAGGGCATGGCGGCCATGGCCATGAGTACGCCGAATACCAGGCCGCAGCAGATGGAGGTAAACAGCAGCTTCCGGTTCTTGTCCTGCACCGCTTCCCGGGTGGCGCAGGCTCCCAGCATCTGGCCCATGATGATGCCCACGGCGATGCCCATGGACTGATACACCACACTGCCTACATTATATAAGGTATTGGTGATGTTCACCGCCGGCACCACATCCAGGCCGCAGGTGGAGTAGCACTGATTCAAAATGGCAACGCCGGTGGACCACAGGAATTCATTGGCAAGCAGGGGCATACCCTTTATGGTGATCTCCTTGAGCAGGGTACCGGGAATGTAGGCACTGGACAGCGCACCCAGGATAAAGGGATTCCTGGCAGAATTCTTGTGAGTCCAGGCAGCCACAATGGCAAGCTCGGCAAACCGGGAGACCGTGGTGGCCAGCGCCGCACCGGCAACACCCATTCTGGGGGCGCCAAAGTGGCCGAAGATCAGCACATAGTTCAAAAACAGGTTCACAAACACCGCCGTCACACCGGCAACCATAGGCACAACAGTCTCGCCGGTTTCCCGCAGGGTGCTGGAGTAGGCGTTGGCCAGGGCAAAGGGCAGCAGACCCCACAGGGAGATCTTTAAATACTGCATACCGTATTCCATGGCCTCCATGGCAGAGGCCGCATCTCCTTCCCCGGTGAGGTAGAGGCCGATGAGCTGCTTTCCCTGGAGGCTGAAAATGCCCCCGGCGATCAGGGTCAGCACCGTGCAGATCAGGATCTTGAAGCGGAAGGTGTAGCGGATGCCCTGGTGATCCTGCCGCCCGTAGTACTGGGCAGTAAAAATACCGGCGCCGGAGCTGGCACCGAAGATCGACAGGTTAAACACAAACAGCAGACTATTGACAATGGAAACACCGATCATGGGAATGGTGCCCACCTGTCCCACCATGATGTTATCCAGCAGGGAGACGAAGTTGGTGATGCCGTTCTGGATGATGATGGGAATGGCAACGGTGAAGATCTGACGGTAGAAGGCGCGGTCGCCGATGTAGCGTTTCAACATAAAAAACCTCAAAAAAACAAAGTGCAGAGCGCTTTTTCGACGCTCTGCACCCAGTATAGCATGGATTTGGGAATTGTCAAATCCCTTTGTATCAAATCTCTCTGCCTGCCAAAAATACCCGCTTTTCGGTGTAATCGGCATTGGTGATGATGAAGTCTGCAACCTTGCCTTGCTCGATGGAGCCAACCAGCGTTTCCGCGCCGATGGCCTTGGCGGGGTTCCAGGTGGCGGCGCGGACCGCCTCTGCTTCCGGCACGTTCCAGGCGATGACGTTTTGCAGGCAGGTCCACAGGTTGGTGGCGGAGCAGGCAATGGTGCCGTCTGCCAGCTTGGCAACGCCGTCCCGCAGCCAGGCATCCTGACCGCCCAGCTGGAACTTGGTTCCCTCAGGCTGACCGGCGCAGCGGCCGGAGTCGGACACCAGAACCATCCGATCCTTGAACATGGTAAAGGCCAGACGGACGGAGGCGGGGTGGATGTGGTAGCCGTCGCAGATCAGCTCGGCCTGCACCTTGGGGTTCTCCACGGCGGCAGGGATCACCCCGGGGTTGCGGTGATGGATGGGGGGCATGGCGTTGTACAGGTGGGTCAGGTGGGTCACACCGGCATCCACGGCAGCCTTGGCGTGGTCGTAGTCAGAATCGGTGTGGGCGATGGACACGGTGCAAAGATCCTTGGCCTGGGCAACGAATTCCTCGGCACCGGGCAGCTCCGGGGCGATATCCACAATGCGAACCAGACCGCCGCAGTCCTCATACAGCTTCTGAAAGCCTTCAAAATCCGGATCCTTCAGATAGTCGGCATTCTGTGCGCCCCGCTTCTTATAGGAGAAGTAGGGGCCTTCCATCTGGATGCCCCGCAGGACACTCAGACCCTCGGGCTTTTCCTCCACCAGCTGCTTTGCGGTGGCAAAGGCCTTGGCCAGCACATCGTAGGGCAGGGTCATGGAAGCGGGGGCAAAGGAGGTAACGCCGCACTTGGCGTAGTAGGCGGCCATGGCCTTCAGGCCCTCGTAGTCGCCGTCGGAGAAGTCAGCGCCGGAGTTGCCGTGGCTGTGAACGTCGATCAGGCCGGGAATGACGGTAGCACCCTGCAAGTCAATGGCATCGGCAGGGACATTTTCCGGGAGGACTTCCCCAAAGACCCCATCGGTGACCTGGAATGCGCCGTTGTGGAACTGGAAATCGGAGGTGAAAATGCGGGCATTTGTGTAGAACATGATCAGAACTCCTTATTTATATAATGTGTAACAACATAGTACCACGCCGCCGGGAAAAAAGCAACGCCCAAGCTGTGCCGGAATGGGGGAAAAAGGTGCAAAAACAGACGGAGGGCCTGTTTGATACGGTTTTGTAACGGTTTTTCCCGGCCCCAAGGGGGTCAAATCCGGTGAAATTTCTTAAGAACCCATTAAACTGTAATTAAACTGAAAAATATTTGTAATTTTTTGTAATTTACCCCTTGACGAAAGGAACAAAATGGTATATACTTTTGACAAGAAAGAACACCGATATATGTACGCCGTGCCGACGTCTTTGGATGGATTTTGGATGGATTTTGGATGGCGGCACAATATAACGGCTATGTATTTCGACAAAAAATTTTTTATCTTTAGGAGGTAAAAGAAATGAAAACAGTATGTAAAAAGCTGCTGAGCCTGATGCTGGTAGCAATCCTGCTGATCTCCGCCGTGCCTATGGCATTTGCTACGGAGGCTGGAGGGGAAGCAGCACCTGCAGCAGATGGCCCCGTTACATTCCCTGTCTGGCTGTATGTGGATAATCAGCCCAAGACCTCTGTTCCATTAACTCTCAAACCCGGTGATACCAATGTACCGCTGACCGAGAACGATGCAAAAACTTTGTTCGACAGCAGTCTTGATGGCTTGAAGTACATTGGCTGGGCAGATGTTAGCGTGTCTGACAGAAAAGCAATCAGCTATACGGATGTAACGGCAAAAGATTACTACCTGGCTGTACAGTACGAAACCACCACTCCCAATCCCAATCCCAACCCCGATCCTTCTACCCCCTGCGTGAATCACACTTGGGGCGAGTGGGTAAAAACCAAGGATCCCGCTTGCGTTGCAAAGGGCGAAGAGACTCGCACCTGCTCCGTGTGCAAGACGACCGAGACGAAAGAACTTCCCGCTCTGGGCCACAAGTTTGGCGAGTATACGGTTACCAAGGCTGCTACCTGCACTGCAAAGGGCGAAGAGACTCGCAGCTGCGCTAACTGCGGACAGAAGGAGACAAGAGAAATTGCTGCTCTGGATCACAACTTTGTCAACGATGTATGCACCCGTTGCGGCGAGCGCGAGCCTCATGAGCTGACCTTCATCTACCTGGATACCAACGGCAAGGAAGTCAAGGCTTACCAGACCATCAAGCACGGTGAAAACATCAGCTTCCCCTCTGCTTACAATGTGGAAGGCAAGCGCATTGACTACTGGTTCAACCTGAAGGACAATAACTACGCAGAAGGTGCCATTACCTACCAGAACACCACCGGTCAGAAGTGGGAGTATGGTCGTCCTCTGGTCTACAAGGCACACTACATTGTGGACACCGTACAGGACAACACCGCAAAGCTGACCATTTGGGCCAACTACTACGCTGGCGGCGTGCGCCAGACCCTGAAGCTGTATGACAAGAGCTTCACCAAGTCCAGCTACGACAACGAGATGTACAGATGGCTGAACGATAAGGCTGGCGGTATCGCTACCATCCAGAACGAAGTGAAGAGCCATTTCGGCGATGACTATCAGTGGGCCGACAACAACAACTACTACGATGTCAACGGCAAGGCCATTCCTTCTACCATGAAGGATGACGGCGCAAAGGCTATCTACATCAACCTGACTGCTAAGGATGCAACCAAGGCAAAGGTTCTGGTGTATGTCCACCTGAGAGATTCCAAGAACAACAATAAGATCATTGTCACCGCTGACAGAGTGATCCCCATGGATAACTATGTTAAGGGCGATGTGGTCTATGCTTCCAATGTCCAGAAGGCTGTTGAGGGCAAGTACAAGTTCAAGGAAATGAGCAAGCTGTACACCTCTAAGGAATTTGATCGTCTGATCGACGGCCAGAATCCCACCGGCGCAAATGCAGTTACTGTACCGGAAGGCGGCATTGAGATCCATGTTGTTCTGAACAATGCCACCAACAAGACCACTTCCAACGCTGACAAGTCCAACCCCAAGACCGGCGATAACATTGATGTGGTGTTCACCACCATGACCATCTCCGCCATGGGTCTGGCCGCTGTGGCAGTCCTGAAGAAGAGAAAGATGATCTGATCCATCCAACAGATCCTCTGGCCAATATAAGTAAGCCCCGGGCATCCCGCCCGGGGCTTTGCCATGCGCAGCCGCCAACCCACAGCCACCAGGGGCGGCGCAGCCGCCCCCTTGGCTCTCCCTATGGGAGAGCTGGCACGGCTGCAAGCCGTGACTGAGAGGGTACCCAGCCAAAATCCCGGCACAATTCCCAGATTTGCCACTGCCCACGCCCTCTCAGTCTCGCTTCGCCCTTGGCTCCCCCAGAGTGGGAGCCAAGGGCGGCTGCGCCGCCGAATTTGCACCGTCTTACCCTCTGCGCCGGGCGGGCAACGCTGAATTCGCACCGTCTTACCCTCTGCGCTGGGCGGGCAGCGCCCGCCCCTTGGCTCTCCCTCTGGGAGAGCTGGCACGGCGTAAGCCGTGACTGAGAGGGTACCCAGCCAAAATCCCGGCACAATTCCCATATATGCCACTGCGCACGCCCTCTCAGTCTCGCTTCGCTCGCCAGCTCCCCCAGAGTGGGAGCCAAGGGCGGCTGCGCCGCCGAATTCCCGCCGACTTACCCTCTGCGCCGGGCGGGCAGCGCCGAATTCCCGCCGACTTACCCTCCTGCGCTGGGCGGGCAGCGCCCGCCCCTTGGCTCTCCCTATGGGAGAGCTGGCACGGCGTAAGCCGTGACTGAGAGGGTGCATAAGCAGCAATCACCGCACTTTCCCCATATATGCCACTGCGCACGCCCTCTCAGTCTCGCTTCGCTCGCCAGCTCCCCCAGAGTGGGAGCCAAGGGCGGCTGCGCCGCCGGATTTCCACCGACTTACCAGCTGCGCCGCCGGGGCTTCAACATAAAAAATGCCCACCATGACCGATACGGCATTGCGTTTAACGGCCATGATGGGCATATTCTTGTACGATCACTGCTTCCCCAATTCCTTATTTTTCCGGAAGCCTGCCAGCACGGCTTCCATGGCGGCGGCACGGAGGCCGCCCTGTTCCAAAGCCAGCACACCGGCAATGGTGCTGCCGCCGGGGGAGCAGACGGCATCTTTCAGGGCACCGGGGTGCATCCCGGAGGTCAGAACCAGCTCTGCCGCACCGGCCATGGTGGCAGCGGCGTAGGTGTAGGCTTTTGCCCGGGGGATCCCGCAGGCCACCGCTCCGTCTGCCAGTGCTTCCAGAAACAGGTACATATAGGCAGGGCCGCTGCCGGACAGGGCACTGGCGGCATCCATCAGTCCCTCGTTCAGAGGATCCATCTGTCCGCTGAAACGCATATCGGTTAGGAAGTCTGCCAGCATTTCTTCACTCACCAGTTCGTTGGCACAGTAGGGAATCACACCCTTGCCCACGGATACCGGAGTATTGGGCATGATCCGAAGGATGGGCAGGTCACACCCGGCAAATTCCCGGATCCGTGCCATTTCCAGTCCCGCTGCCATGGTGATCAGCAGGGGCTTTTTTTCTGCCAGAATGGGCTGCAAGGGGACAAGAACCCCCTGCATCATGTGGGGCTTCACTGCCAGGAACACCCGGTCGCACCGGCTGACCAGCTCCTGCACATCGGCATACCCCACCCCCAGAGCCTGAGCCGCCGCCCGGCAGGCAGGGGAGTGGTCGCAAATGAGAATGTCATCCGTCTGACGGCGCAATGCCCGGGCGATGGCCCCGCCCATATTGCCGCAGCCGATAAATCCGTATTTCATGGCATCCTCCTATCGAATGTTTCCGTTACCGTGGATGATGTACTTGTAGGTGGTCAGCTCCCGCAGACCCATAGGGCCTCTGGCGTGGAGCTTCTGGGTGGAAATGCCCATTTCACACCCCAGCCCGAATTCCCCGCCGTCGGTAAACCGGGTGGAGGCGTTGACATACACCGCCGCACTGTCCACCTCCGCAGTGAAGATGGCCTCGGCCTGGGCATCCCGGGTGATAATGGACTCACTGTGTCCGGTGGAGTGGGCGGCAATGTGGGATGTGGCCTGATGCACATCCTCCACACATTTCACTGCCAGAATGTAGTCTAAGAACTCGGTGTCAAAGTCAAATTCTCCCGCAGGTGTGCCGGGGATAAACTGGGCGGCGTATTCGTCCAGCCGCAGCTCCACCCGGCTGCCGATGCGCTGATGCAGCTGGGGCAGGAAGACAGGGGCAATGGCCTTATCCACCAGCAGCACCTCCTCGGCGTTGCAAACACTGGGACGGCTGGTTTTGGCGTTTTCGATAATGTCCAGAGCCATGGCAAGGTCGGCGCTCTTTTCCACATACACATGGCAGATTCCTGTACCGGTCTCGATACAGGGAACGGTTGCCTTGCGGACACAGGCCTGGATCAGTCCGGCACCGCCCCGGGGGATCAGCAGATCCACATAGCCCTTGGCGGTCATCAGCGCCGTTGCGCTGTCCCGGGAGGTGTCCAGCACCAGATTCACTGCATTTTCCGTAATGCCAGCAGCGGTCAACCCCTTACGCAAGGCGTTGACAATGGCCCGGGCACTGCGGAAGGCTTCCTTGCCGCACCGCAGAATACAAACATTGCCGCTTTTCAGAGCCAGCGCCGCCGCATCACTGGTGACATTGGGGCGGCTTTCATAAATAATGGCGATTACCCCCATGGGGACGGATACTTTCTGAATTTGCAGCCCGTTGGCACGGGTGGATTCCTCCAGCACCCGGCCCACCGGGTCAGGCAGCCCGGCCACCTGCCGCATCCCCAGAGCCATGGCGCCGATCCGGGCAGGGTTTAATTCCAGCCGATCCAGCATTACCGGGGTGACCGTCTCCCGGGCAGCATCCAGATCCCGGAGGTTTGCCTCCAGAATTTCCCCCTCCGCCGCCATCAGGGCATCGGCCATGGCGTTCAGAGCGGCGTTTTTCTTCTCAGTGGTCAGCCGGGCGATCTCCGATTTGGCTGCCTTGGCAGCTTCCAGCATCTGTTTCATTTTCGTTCCTCCGTAAATCGGGTGCCTACGTCCTTGCCTTCCAGGATCTCATAGAGATTATCCGGGTCATTTCCGTTGGCAATGACCATGTCACAGCCGCAGTCCATGCAGATCTGGGCAGCCTGGAGCTTGGTGACCATGCCGCCGGTGCCCCGGCTGCTGCCGCAGCCGCCAGCCAGTGCCCGCACGCTGTCATCCAGATGGGTGATCCGGTGCAGCAGCCGGGCGTTGGGATCCTTCCGGGGGTCGGCGGTGTACAGGCCGTCAATGTCCGACAGCAGGATCAGCAGATTCGCCTGAACGCTTTCGGCAACAATGGCCGCCAGGGTGTCATTGTCGCCAATGACGATCTCCTTGGTGCCAACGGTGTCATTTTCGTTGATGATGGGCAGTGCCCCCAGAGCCAGCAGCCGGTTCAGGGTGTTGCGGAAATTCTCATGCCGGGTGTGGCTGGCAATGTCCTCACCGGTGATCAGCAGCTGGGCCACAATGTGGTGGTATTCGCCAAAAATCTTGTCATAGAAATACATCAGCTCGCACTGCCCCACAGCGGCGGCTGCCTGCTTGGTAGGTACATCCGAAGGCCGTTCCCGCAGCCCCAGCTTGCCCACACCCATGCCAATGGCACCGGAGGATACCAGAATCACTTCATTTCCGGCGTTTTTGACATCACTGATGGCCTTGCACAGTGCCTCCACCCGCCGAATGTTCAGATTGCCTGTGGCATGGGTCAGGGTGGAGGTGCCGATTTTTATAACAACACGCATAAAAATACCTCCAATATCTGTTTTTTTACATTATACTCCCCGCCGGGAGCAATGTAAAGCGCAAACTGCGGAAGGGGTGACCTTCCGCAGTTTCGTTTGAATTGGAAAATCGGCCTATTCCACGATCACACGGCCGTCGGCTCCCACGGTGATGGTCATGCCGTCTTTGACAAAGTTCAGGAATTCTTCTCCCAGGGAGTCAATCACCGGCATATTGATCCCATCCAGCCACACCGAGGCCAGAATGGAACCGGCGGCTGCCAGGGAGTCAATGGGCTTGCTGAAAAGCATACACGCAGGCTGCCGGTTCATGGCGCAGGCGCAGTACAGAACCATGCCGCCGGTGGTGGAGCCGATGGTCTGGGGCAGGCACAGGGCCTTGCCCTTCATGGGCTTGTTATACAGATCCGGGTTGTTCTGGTCACCGCAGGTGGCCTTTTTATCACCGAATTGCAGGGCCTTCTGGAAGGAGGCCAGGGTGTTCAGACCGCCGTGGGACACCAGCGCCGGGGCGGTAACGGTACCCGGAGCAATCACTCTGCCTTGAAATTCACGCATTATCCCTTTCCTCCCTTCGTCAGAATGTGAAGGATCTCGTCTTCGCTGTAGAACCGGGCGGTGGAGTAGGTGCGCAGCTTGTTGGAGCAGGTGATCACCGGCATTTTCCCCGCCAAGGGGTTATTCATATACATCAGCGGGCAGATGCAGGACAGAATCACGCCGGTTTCCCGCAGCTGCCGGGCATAGTGGGTCTTTTCAAATTCCTGCTTCACCCCGGGGGCGGTGGTGAACACCGTGGGGATCCGCACCTTCTTGCGGCCGCTTTCTGCCAGACCCTGTTTCAGATTCTTTGTCCAGTCCACCAGCTGCTCCAAGGACAGATGGGGGCAGCCCACAAAGCACAGCTTGGGCTTGGCGTTGGGATCCTTCCACACCACGGGATAGCTCTGCTTCACCCGCTCCAGCTCGGCATCGTCAATGACATAGACCTTGGCACCGGGAGCCACCAGGGAAGCCCCCAGTTCCTTGGCCTCCGGGGTCAGATTTTCAATGTGGTACAGGCCCACTGCACCGTTGGAGGCAGTGGCAGCACCGAAGTCCTTCAAATAGGCCTTGTTCTCCTCGTTCAGTTGGGTGCCCAGAAAACGGCTCATGCCGGTGACGAAGGGAACCTCCTCCATGACCTTCATGCCGATGGCACTGCCCAGCAGCTGGGCCTCGGGCTTCTCCTTGCAGGTCACCTTCACGATCCAGGTGGCCTTCCGCCCTGCATCGGTCAATAGGCCAAAGTGGGGGACGAACCCGGCGATGGAGCCCATAATGTCCATAATGCCGGAGTTGCGGTTGCACCGGGCTCCCAGCACGGAGTTGGCATAGACCACCGCAGAGGACTCGGCCCAGCTGAGGTAATCCCCCTTCTTGGGGATATTGCCCACCTGGTCAAAGTAGCAGGCGCAGGTGAAGGCATCGTCATTCATCAGCCCCAGCTGCTTCAGCTGGTTTTCGTAATCGGCCTGCTTGGAATACATAAAGTTGCGGAAAATAAACTTTTGCAGCAGATTGGCCGGAACCTTGGGATCCATTGGCCGGGGATCTACCGAGAATTCCTGCTGGGATACTGCCCCGGCATCAATAAGCTGCTGCATCAGGTCAAACACCGGGCCCATCATTTTCAGGCCGAAGGAGGTGACCAAATGGTTATATTGGGAAGTGACAGGCACCATCTTGTCGGCACCAAAGGTTTCACCGTACATGATCAGGGTTTTCATCACCCTGGCCATGGTTTCTCCCTTTTCGCCGTTGGCAATGGCCTGCTGTTCGTCGGTTAAGTACATGAAATGCCTCCTTAATGCTTACAGCTTCATGCCCACATCCCAAGCCTGCCAGATGACGGTGCGCAGATTGCCCACATGATCGGCATCACCGACAATATGGATGTGCTTTGCCTTCTGGGCCAGGGGGCTGGGCTTGTAGCCGATGGACAGGATCACCGAATCGGCATGGATTTTGTAGGTCATCCCGTTTTTATCTGCCACCAGAACGCCGTCCTCCTGGATCTCCCGCAGGGTGGTTTCCAGATGGACAGGAACCTGGTTGGTCTTGAAGAAGTCCCGCAGATAGCTGGAATTTGCCAGACACACGCCCTTGACGGCGATCAGGTCATCCTTCATCTCCACAATGGTGGGCTTTTTGCCCTGGAGGTACAGTTCATAGGCGATCTCACAGCCAGTCAGGCCGCCGCCGATAATGGTGACGTTTTCTCCCACCTCCCGGTTGCCCAGCAGGAAGTCCACCGCCTGGATCCCCTTTTCGATTCCAGGAAGGGGCAGGGAAATGGGCTTGGCACCGGTGGCCACCACGATCTCATCCGCAGTTACGCTGCCAAGATCGCTGACCTCGGCGTTCCGCTTGACTTCAATGGGGTACTTGCGGATCTCCCGCTGATACCAGGCGATGAGGGCACGATCCTTTTCCTTAAAGGAAGGAGCCGCCGCCGCCCGGAAGACACCGCCCAGCTGTTCCGACTTTTCATAAAGGGTCACCTTATGCCCCCGCTTGGCGCAGACCAGGGCGGTTTCCATGCCGCCGATGCCGCCGCCGATGATGGCGATGGTCTTAGGCCGTCTGGCCGGGGTCAGGTGGTACTTTCTGCTCTGCATGGTTTCCGGGTTCAGGGCGCACCGGGCAAGGCCCATGGAGTCCGACAGATCCTGCACATTGGCATGGCCCTTGTAGGAGCAGAAATTGAAGCAGCCGTTGTGGCAGCAGATGCAGGGACGGATATCCTCCTCCCGTTCCTCCACCATTTTGGTGATCCATTCCCCGTCTGCCAGGAACTGCCGGGCAACGCCCATGCCGTCGATCTGACCCTGGGCAATGGCCTGAGCAGCCGCCTCCGGCTCCATTCGTCCGGCGCAGACCACAGGAATGTCCACGAACTTCTTAATGTGGGCAACCGCATTGAGATTGCAGTTCTGGGGCATATACATAGGCGGATGGGCCCAGTACCAGGAGTCGTAGGTGCCGTTGTCGGCGTTGAGCATATCATAGCCCGCATCCTGCAAATACCGGGCAGCCCGCTCCGATTCTTCCATATTCCGCCCGGCTTCGGTGTAGACCTCTCCGGGCAGCGCACCTTCCCGGAAGCCCTTGACCTTGGATTCCACAGAATAGCGCAGGGACACAGGGAAGTCCTGTCCGCAGACATTTTTGATGGCCTTGACGATCTCCACCGGGAAGCGGTAGCGGTTTTCAAAGCTGCCGCCGTATTCATCGGTGCGGTGGTTTGTCCAGTCCATGGTGAACTGATCCAGCAGATAGCCTTCGTGAACGGCATGAACCTCCACCCCGTCTACACCGGCCTTCTTGCACAGGGCGGCGGTTTTGGCGAAGGCTTCGATGATTTCCCGGATCTCCGCCACCGTCAGTGCCGGGGTGGTGATCTCCGGATCCCAACGGGAGGGCAGGGGACTGGGGCTGGCCAGCTCCCGGCTGGTGTCAATGACAGGCCGCACCAGAGTTCGCAGCACCTTGTTCTTGTGTACCGCAGCCAGCTCGTCGGTGATGGCCCAGCTGCGGCCCATTCCGGCGGTGAGCTGAACAAAGAGCTTGGCCCCGGTCTTATGGATCTCATCCATAAACACCTTCAGGTCATCAAACATCTTTTCATTCTGCCACAGCCATTTGCCCCAGAAGGTATCCCGCAGGGGGGCGATGCCGGGAATGATCAGGCCCACATTGTTCTGCGCCCGCTCCAGGAAAAAGGCGGCGGCCTCCTGATCAAATTTGCAGCCGGTCAGTTCAAACCAACCAAACAGGGAGGTACCGCCCATGGGACACAGCACAATGCGGTTCTTAATCTCCACATTGCCGATCTTCCAGGGGGTAAAAAGCGGTTCGTATTTGACATTCATCGCTGCATACGCTCCTTTGTCCAGATTTGAGAAGTTTCTCTGGTACAATTATATCGCTTCCCGAGGAATGTGTCAAGAATCTTGACTTTTTCAACGTAGTGATCGCAATAGAAAATCGGGACACCGAAGTGTCCCGATACATTATTAAAAAGAGCAGATCACTGACGTGCGCCGAACAGGGGGCGTGCCACCTTCTTGTAAAGCAGCAGGGTCAGCACAGAGACGGCTGCGCCCTTGATCAGGTTCAAAGGAGCGACACACAGCAGTGCAAAGGTGGCAACGTTGTGGATGCCGGGATGAATGGCGGTGCCCATGCCGATGATGGCATCCAGAGGGATTCCATAGAGCTGGGCGAACTTGGGCAGCAGATACACGGCGTTAAAGGCACTGCCCAGAATGGTCATGGACACGGTGCCCAGGATCAGACCAATGACGGCGCTGTGGCGGGACTTGTGGAAATGGTACCACATGGTGGCGGGAAGAACCAGAGCGCAGCCCACCACAAAGTTGGCAAAGTCCCCCACAAAGGCGGTGGAGGTTCCCTTGACCACCAGCTTCAGCAGGATCTTCACGCCCTCACAGGCCACGGTAGCCGTGGGCCCCAGGTAGAAGCCGCACAGCAGCACCGGCAGCTCGGAGAAGTCCAGCTTGTAGAATTCCGGGGCCAGGAACAGCAGGGGGAAGTCCAGAACGTGCAGCACCGTGGCAATGGCGGCGCAGGTGCCCACAATGCTCACCCGCCGGGCCGTGGTAACCTGCCGCTTTTCCGGGAAGAAGCGCTCGGTATATTTTGCCAGCAGCGCCAGGGCAGCAATGACCAGAACGCAGATGACAAGGAAGCTGAGATTGTCCAAAATTTGATTCCAAAGACCGTTCATGTATATCACCTCATAAAAAAATACACCCTGAGCATACTCTCAGGGTGCAGGCATACACGAATAGCGTGAAAAATTCGGAAAACGTGCATATCTTCTTCCATCCAGACTTTACTGTCGGTATCGGAATTACACCGATTCATGCGCATCTGCGCTCGCGGACTTTACCGCCGGTGGGGAATCACACCCCGCCCTGAAGATATTATTCAGATAGACCCTACTATAGCACGCCCAGGGCTTCTTGTCAAGATGGGGCTTTTATGGTAAAATTATTCCGAAGTCTGGGGTGTGGATGCTGTGGCAGGCTGGGTGGTGGGGACGGTTCCTTCAGGCATTTGGAATGCGCGGATCTTGCCCCCGGGTGAGGTGTCGGTCACATCGCCGCCGATGACCCGATCCCCCTGCACCAGCATGGTGGCATAGACCGGGCCGGAAGCTCCGGGGTAGTTTTGGATCTGATACACATAGCGCATGACCGTTTTCCCGGCGTATTCCGTCAGATCGTACCCCTGCCCCTTTTGCAGGGCGTTGTACCGCTCGAACACCGGGCTGGTCTCCTTGGGGATCTGCACCTGACCGGATTCCGTGGGGGTGTCGGAAACCTCCCAGCCGAAATTCTTGAGAAATGCCACCCGGCCATCGTTGCCGGATACGAACTGGGCGGCATCCGCTGCGTCCTTTCCGCCTCCTCCCAGCAGCGCAATGGCCACCAGAAGCAGGGCGGCGGCGACGGCGATCAAAACAAGGATCTTTTTCAGATCGACCTTTGCGGTCATTACCATCATATTATGCTCCCTCCCGTTTGACATTGGTGTTAGAGCCTATGTCCCCGGGGACAGGGATAGAACGGAGGAACTATGGAACGATTGGACAAATTCCTGTGCGACAGCGGTGCGGGCACCAGAAGCCAGGTCAAGATCATACTGAAAGCAGGCCGGGTGACGGTGGACGGGAAGCCGGAAAAGGATCCCGGAAAGAAGATTGAACCCCAAAAACAGCAGGTGCTACTGGATGGCCAGCCCCTTGGGGGGATGCGCCGGGTGGTGCTGATGATGAATAAGCCTGAGGGCTTCGTGACGGCTACCGAGGATCCGGTGGAAAAAACCGTGATGGAGCTGCTGCCGGAGTCCTATCGCCATCTGGAGCTGAAGCCGGTGGGCCGCCTGGACAAGGCGACCGAGGGCCTGCTGCTGTTTACCAATGACGGAGACTTGCTCCACCGGTTGATCTCCCCCAAAAAGGAAGTGCCCAAGGTCTATTACGCCCGGCATGAGGGTCAGGCAGGGCCGGAGGATGTGGCGGCCTTTGCCCAGGGCCTGACCCTGCGGGACGGCACGAAATGCCTGGATGCCGTTCTGGAGCCTCTGGGTGCCGGGGAAAGCCTGATCACCGTCCGGGAGGGAAAATACCATCAGGTGCGCCGGATGATGGCATCCCGGGGCATGACCGTACTGTACCTGGAACGCAGAAAAGAGGGGGTTCTTACCCTGGGAGATCTGCCCCGGGGTGCCTGCCGGGAGCTGACGGAAGAGGAAATTTTGGCACTGGATCCATGGAAGGATTCACACAATGACCAAGGGAAACTCTGAATAAATCGTCGGCGGCTGGCGAGCGGATCTTTTGCCCCCATACTGCGGTTCGGAAAATGGGAAATACATACAGTATTCCCTCATTTTCTGAACCTTGTCTGGAAGCAAAATCTCTCGCTCCCAGCTCTTGCCGATTTAATCAGAGCTTCCCAAGAATAACCCACACAGCGGCAGGGTTCGGGGGCTTCCCTTGGAATAATACATAAAAAACCATAGACTTTTTGCAATAAAATGTCAAAAGGTACTTGCAATATGCGCAAATCCTGTGTATAATACTAGTGCGAATTTGTGAAATGAGTATTTGTGCAAGATACTAAGGAGGGAACACCCAAATGTCCAACAGTGTTTTTCAGAGCGTAATTGTTCAGCTGAAGGAAATTTCTGATCGCACCTTTGGCGTCATGGATACCGAAGGCAGCGTGGTTTCCTGTACCGATGTCTCCCTGCTGGGAGAGCGGTGGACGGATGCCGCCTTGAAGGTGGGCAGCGCCGCCGAAGGAGTCGTCACCTTTGGTCAGAACAGTTTTAAGGCCATTGTGGGCAATTCCAACTATTTTGAATATGCCGTGTTTTGCAGCGGCGACGATGAACTGGCCAAAAGTTTCTGTCAGATGGCCTATATCGCCCTGAACGATGCCCGGATCTTCTATGAAGAAAAGCACGATCGGGGAACCTTTGTCAAGAATATCATCATGGACAACATTCTGCCCGGTGATATTTACATCCGCGCCAAGGAGCTGCATTTTGCCACCGATGCCCCCCGGGCTGTGCTCCTGATCCGCCAGCTGGGCCACGGCGATGTGGCAACGGTGGATGTGCTGGCCGGTATGTTCCCGGATAAGGTGCAGGATTTTGTTCTGAACATCAATGAAATGGACATTGCCGTTGTCAAGCAGGTCACTGCCAACACCACCAGCGAGGAGCTGGAAAAGCTGGCCCAGACCATTGAGGACACCCTCAACAACGAGCTGCGGATCAAGACCGTCATCGGTATCGGCACCATTGCCGAGCATCTGCGGGAGCTGGCCGATTCCTACAAGGAGGCCCAGACCGCCATTGAAGTGGGCAAGGTCTTTGACACCGAAAAGAGCATCATGCACTATGAAAATCTGGGCATCGGCCGCCTGATCTATCAGCTGCCCACCACCCTGTGCGAGATTTTCCTCAGCGAGGTGTTCAAGAAGAACTCCATTGACTCCCTGGATCAGGAGACCCTGTTCACCATCAATAAGTTCTTTGAGAACAACCTGAACGTCTCCGAGACTTCCCGGAAGCTGTTCGTCCACCGCAACACCCTGGTGTACCGTCTGGAGAAGCTGAAAAAGCTCACCGGCCTGGATCTGCGCCAGTTTGACCACGCCATCGTTTTCAAGGTGGCCCTGATGGTTCGCAAGTACCTGAACAGCCGGGAGGCAAGATAAAAAAACCCAAACGGAGCTGCATTGCAGCTCCGTTTTTGCGTGCTCTGCCCCATGTTAGAGGGGGGAAAGGGCAAGGCAAGACGGGGCGGACAGGAAAGCCTCAGGGGAAGTTCAATGTGTTATGGTAAACCAAAACGACGAAAACCACACTTTTTCTCCCATTGGGAATGTGTATTATTTGTTAAATATCTGGAAAATGGGATTTTTTAACGGATTGTAATTGACATCGTTTTTGGAATGTGTTACAATTCGGTTACACTGCGGGCAGAGTATGGTTTTATCACCCCCTCTGCAATATGACAGGAGATAGATGATATGATTGAATTTACAGATGTTGTAAAGGCCTACGAGCAGGGCAATACCGCCCTGAACGGCGTGACCATGCAGATCGAGGACGGCGAGTTCTGCTTCCTGGTGGGCCCTTCCGGTTCCGGCAAGTCCACCATTATTAAACTGATCACCGGCGAGCTGCGTCCCACCTCCGGAACGGTTCACGTTAACGGCTATTCTTTGGAGCGTATCCGCAAGCGGGAGATCCCCTACCTGCGCCGTACCGTCGGCGTTGTGTTCCAGGACTTCCGTCTGATCAGCAAGATGACCGTCTATGAAAACGTGGCCTTTGCCATGCGGGTCATCGGTGCCAGAGAGCGGGAGATCCGGGAGCGTGTTCCCTATGTGCTGGAGCTGGTCGGCCTGGAAAACAAGGCAAACCGCCATCCCAACGAGATGTCCGGCGGTGAGCAGCAGAGACTGGCCATCGCCCGTGCCCTGGTGAACAACCCCTCTATGATCATCGCTGACGAGCCCACCGGTAACCTGGACCCTGAGCGTTCCTTTGAGATCATGGCCCTTTTGCAGGAGATCAACAACCTGGGTACCACGGTTCTTGTGGTCACCCACGCCCAGAATCTGGTAGAACTCTTCCACAAGCGCACCATCGTTATTGAAGACGGTCAGGTGGTTCACGACGGAATGAAAGTGGGAGGTTAAGCCATGAGATTAAATAATATTGGCTATTTGCTGAAAGAGGGCTTTAAGGGTATTTTTACCCATGGCTTTATGTCTTTTGCCTCCGTGTGTGTCACGGTGGCCTGCCTGATGATCGTGGGCAGCTTCTCCATTCTGTCCTACAACCTGGACGTGATGGTGAAGGATCTGAACCAGACCAGTGAAATCCTGGTTTTGGTGGACAGCAGCCTGACCGATGCCGAGGCCCGTTCCATCGGCACCAAGATCAATGCGCTGCCCAATATCCTCAAGTCCACCTTTGTGTCCCGGGAGGAAGCTCTGGCAGACTTTATTGACGACCACAACGGCGATTCCGCTTTCAGCGGCGTTCAGGCAGAGGATCTGCGCCACCGCTTTATCGTCACCCTGGAGGACAACACCAAGATGAAGCAGACCGACGATCAGCTCAAGCAGATCCCCGGTGTTGCCAAGACCGATGCCGCCTACGAGCTGGCAGAGGGCTTTACCACCATTCAGAACGTGATTCATATCGTTTCTGTGGCGGTTATTGCGATCTTGCTGGTGGTTTCCCTGCTGATCATCTCCAATACCGTTAAGCTTGCCATGTATGACCGCCGGGATGAAATCGCCATTATGAAGATGGTGGGCGCAACCAACGGCTTTATCCGTCTGCCCTTTATGGTGGAAGGCTTCACCCTGGGTATGCTGGGTGCCGTGCTGGCCTTCGGCATTGAATGGATCCTCTACGATGCCCTGACCGTTCGTGTGGCTGAGGTGGATGCCCTGCAGCTGTTTAAGCTGGTGGACTTCCAGGAGCTGCTGATGCCTATGGTGGCAACCTTCGCCGCTGCCGGTCTGTTTGTCGGTATCGTGGGCAGCTGGACCTCCATCCGCAAGTTTATGAACGTGTAACCATCGCTTTTCCGCGAAGCCGGGTGCTGTGTTTTCCATGCGCCCGGATTTCGTTAGACAGATAATTGGAGAACAAAACTATGAAACGCAAACCCCTGAAAACCCTATTGTCCCTGATCCTGGCAGCGGCGCTGTTTGGCAGCATCCTGCCCGCCAATGCCCAGGCAGCGACAAAGTCCTCCCAGATCCAGACGGAGCTGAACGCCCTGAAGGACGATAACAAGGCCATTCAGAGCCAGATCAACGCCAGCCGCAGAGACTACGATGCCAACGCCAGCGAGATTCAGGTGCTGGTCAATCAAAAAAACGCAGTGGATCAGGAGATCGCTCTGCTCAATGCCCAGATCAAAAACCTCAACGACCAGATCACCGCCTACAGCCAGCTCATTGCCGACGCCCAGGACGAACTGGAGGTCGCCCAGTTCACCCTGAACGGACTGAACGAAAAGCACAAGCTGCGGGTTCGGGCCATGGAAGAGGATGGAACGATCAGCTATTGGGAGGTCATTTTCCAGGCCAGCAGCTTTACGGATATGCTGGATCGGATCAATCTGATGCAGGAGATCGCCGCCTCCGACCAGGCCCGCCTGGAGGAAATGCGGCTGGCTGCCCAGGAAGTGGTGGATGCCCGGGATCTGATGACCGAAAGCAAGGCAGAACTGGAAGCCTCCGGCGCAGAGCTGGAAGCCTCCCAGGCGGAGCTGGAAGTAAAGCGGACAGAATCTGATGGTATTCTCCGGGATCTTGCCAAAAAGCAGGATGAATTCCAGATTTTGATGGATGAGTCGGAAGCCCTCCAGGATTCTCTGATGAAGGAGATCGCCGCCAAGGAAAAGGAACTGAACAAAGCCAAGTATGAGGAAAAGCTGGCGGCCCAGGCTGCGGCCGGCGGTGCCCCTGCCTCCAATGCCACCTGGCGCACTCCGGTGTCCGGCTATACCATCACCAGCCCCTTCGGTATGCGCACCCATCCCATTTTGGGTACCCAGCGGATGCACAACGGCATTGATATGGCCTGTGCCCAGGGAACCCCCATTTATGCCACCCGTGCCGGCACTGTGACCACGGCCTCCTATCAGGCCGGCGGCGCAGGTTACTATGTGAGCATCAACCATGGTGACGGCTTCTCATCCATCTATATGCACATGACCAATTTTGTGGTTTCCGCAGGTCAGTCCGTGACCCAGGGGCAGCTCATCGGCTATGTGGGCAGCACCGGTCTTTCCACCGGCCCCCACCTGCACTTTGGCATTTCTTATGCGGGGGCTTATGTAAACCCCTTGGCATACATATCCTAATGTACGAATGCCGCCCGTTTTCATTTCCAAAGGAGCGTATTATGAACAATCGAAAACGTATGGTATCTATTTTGGCCGGTGTCATGGCGGCGGTTCTGCTGCTGACACTGGTGCTGAGCCTGGTTCCTGTTCGGGTCCGTGCAGCGGAATCTTCCAGTGAGATCCGGGCCCAGATCAATGCGCTGAAAAAGGAAAAAGAAGCCATTCAGGCGCAGATCAAGGACGTAAAACAGCAGTATAAGGCCAATCAGGACGAAATTGCCGATGTGGTGGCCCGGAAAAATGTCATTGACCAGGAGATTGGTCTGCTGAGCACGGAAATGATCAACATCAACGATCAGATCTCTGCCTTCAATGTCCTGATTGCCGACAAGCAGGACGAGCTGGACAATGCCCAGGTCCGCTATCAGGAGCTGAACGAAAACACCAAGGACCGGATCCGGGCCATGGAGGAGGACGGCAGCCTGACCTA
>Ga0129314_1001163_pt1 | contig 20091 bp, 17 predicted proteins | sample O1111metagenome_FD_94431 | JGI IMG/M metagenome (GOLD analysis project Ga0129314, IMG submission 94431) | Orangutan individual fecal microbial communities from fecal samples from Wisconsin, USA - O1111 metagenome | ecosystem: Host-associated > Mammals > Digestive system > Large intestine > Fecal... | reverse complement strand
TGATGGTGGTGTCAGCATCGCCGTATTTGGCAATGGTGGCGCTGCCCACCTGCTGCTCGTATTCGATATGATCGATCTTGCCCGGAAATGCCTGCACAAACTGCTGCACCATTTCCTCGGTGATCAAGTCGCTGTCTGACGGGGTGGAATCCATAAACCGGCGCAGCGTTACTCCCTGTGCGGTGCCGCTCTGCTCCGAAGTGCTTTTCTGCGTAAGGCTTACCGTGATGTTGCCCGCGCCCATGCCGGACATGGAATCCGTGACCGAGCCTGCCATGCTGTTGCCCACCGTGACGATGGCGATCACCGCTGCGATGCCGATGATGATGCCCAGCATGGTGAGCAGGCTGCGCATTTTGTTGCTTTTGATGCTGGCCGCCGCCATGCCGATATTTTCAAACAGCTGCACTGCGCCCCGCCCCCTTTCGCTCGCCCACGATCAGCCCGTCCCGCAGGGTGAGCACACGCTGACATTCCTCAGCCAGAGCAGGGCTGTGGGTGATCAGCACAATGGTTTTGTGGTATTTTTCGTGCATTTCGTGAAACAGATCCATCACCACGCGGCTGGTTTGGCTGTCCAGTGCACCGGTGGGCTCATCGGCCAGAATCAGCGCCGGTTCATTCACCATGGCACGGGCAATGGCCACACGCTGCTTTTGGCCGCCCGAAAGCTCGTTGGGCTGATGCTTCATGCGCTGCTCCATGCCCACGCGGGCAAGCCATTCCTTGGCGCGGCGGGTGCGCTCGGCGGCAGGCACCCCTGCATACAGCATGGGCAGCTCCACATTTTTCAGCGCACTCTGGCGGCCGATCAGGTTATAGGTTTGAAACACAAAGCCGATCTTGCGGTTGCGAATAGCCGCCAGCTCATCGTCACGCGCGGTGTGAATATCCACCCCGTCCAGTGTGTATTGGCCCTGGGTGGGGCGGTCCAGCACACCAATAATATTCATCAGCGTGCTTTTGCCGGAGCCGGATTCCCCCACAATGGCCACAAACTCGCCGGGATACACCGCAAGGTCGATGCCGTGCAGAATCTCCAGCTCGTTGGGCTGGCCCAGATAATAGCTTTTGCGGATGCCGTGCATTTCGATCAGCGGCTTTGCTTCGGCAGCATCCTGCCCGCCCAGCACGGTTTTTTGAATTTCTGCGGCAAATTCTTTGGCGTTTTCCATCACATACCTCCCGGGCCGCCACCGCCGGGGGCCTCGCCGCCGGGCCCGCCTGCATTGCCGCCACCGCCGCCTATCACGGTATCAGCCTGCTGCATGGGCACGGCATCCGGCTGCATGGCATCGGCCTCGCTCTCGCCGGCGGTTTCAATGCCCTGGGTCAGATCGGCGCTGGAGCGGATCACATCGCCCTCGCTCAGGTCGTCGCCGCTGATCTCGATGGAATAATCGTTGCCTTCGCCTGTGGTCACCGTCACCTCTTCAAAGGTGCTGTCCACACCTTCGCCGCCGGTTTTGCGCAGCACATAGCTGCTGCCGTCCTCGGCGGTGCCCACGGCATCACGCGGCACACTGAATACCCCCTGCTTTTCGCTGATCACAATTTCCACCTTGGCGGAAATGCCAATCAGCAGGCCGGTGTCCTCACCGCTCACCGTCACCTTTGCGCCAAAGGTGCCCTGATCGTTGGCCACAGGGTCGATCTGGGTCAGGGTGCCCTCGATCTCATGATCGCCCGTGGCATCGCTGGTAATGCGGCAAGCCATGCCCGTGGAAAGCCTGGAAACGCTGCTGGCCGGAATGGTCACTTCTACCACCAGTGCGCTGGTGTTCTGAATGGTGGCCACTGTGCCCGAGCACACCGAGCCCACCGTGGCGTTCAGCCCGGTGATGGTGCCGTCCATGGTGGCTTTCAGCGTGCATTCGTCCAGCGTGTCCTGCAGATCCTTCAGGCTGTCCGGCGTGCGGGAGGTCTGCTCCAGCTTGGTGGCGGAATCCTCTGCATTCTGCACCTTGTTGGTCAGGCTGGAATAGTTTTTCTCCTGATCGTAGCTGTTGTGGGCGCTCTGCACCTGCTGCTGGGCATTTTCCACGGCCTTCTGGGCAGAATCCACGGCCTTTTGGGCGTTTTCGTATGCTGCTTTGGCCTGCTCCTTGGTGTTTTCGGCCTCCGAAAGCGCCTTTTCGATGGCCTCAAAGCCATACAGGCCCTGCTCGGTCACCGAGCAATTTTTTTGGGCATCGGTCAGGGCCGTATCCGCTGTCTTAAAGCTATCCTGCGCTGCGCTCACATGGTCTTGCGCCGTTTGCACCGCCTGCTTTTTATCTTGGTTTTCCGGCTCGGCATTCAGGGCGCTCTGCGCATCGTTGAGAGCCTTCTGCGCCTCACTCAGTGCATCGGCAGCCTTTTCTTTGGCCTCGGTGTAAGAGCTGATGCTGGCCGCGGCACTGTCATAGGCAGCCTTGATCGTATCATACTTTGCTTTGGCATCGTCGTAGGCATCCTCGGCATCGTCCTCGTTGTCCTCGGCATCGTCCAGATCGTCCTTGGCATCGTCCAAATCCTCATCTGCCTGCTTGATCTTATCCTGCAAATCGATCAAATTGTTTTCGTGCTGCACGGTGGAGGTGTTCAGGTCCTGCACGGCCCGGTCATAGCTGGTTTGGGCACTCTGCACGCTGTCGGCGTAGTTTTGCCGGGCCGAAGTGATCTGCTCCTGCAGATCCTGCGTGTCCAGCACAGCGATCACATCGCCTTTTTTCACCTTATCGCCCACCGTTACGCGCACTTCCGAAACCTTGTAGTTCTTGGCCGAATCGGCCACGGTAACGCTGGCCTCGCTGCCGGACTTCACGGTGCCGTTCACACTTACGCTGTCGGTAAGGCTGCTTTTCTGCAGCGTGGTGGTGCGCACAAACTGATAGCCTGCGGCGGGCGCAGACCGAAACAAAAAGCCGCGCAGCACCAGCGCTGCCGCCAGCACCAGCACCAGGATCAGCGCCGTGCGCTTTTTGTGCCGCCGGGCCCAGCCCAGCGGGTCAAACCGGGGGAATTTTTTGGTTTCTTCCATGTTTTTGGTTCCTTTCCTTTTTTGGGGGGATCAAAGTTTTTCAGCCCTATCTTATACGTTCCACTCTGTGGAAGGTCAAGGGTCTGTTTTTGCATTTTCCTGAAATGCAACGGTGCCGGATGGCCCGCTGCTGCAAAAACCGACAGATTTTTCCAAAAAAAGTATAAAAACCAAATGTGTATAAATTTTGTGAGTCCGGTGAGCATTTCGCGCAAAAAAAGGCACAGCGCGCTTTTTGCAAAGCATCGCTGTGCCTTTGGGCTTTTGAAAGGGGTCAGTCCCACTCGATATCCAGTTCCACGGGGCAATGGTCACTGCCGAAGATCTCGCTGTGGATCACACAGTCCTTCACCTTGGGCATCAGGCGCTCGCTCACCAGAAAATAGTCAATGCGCCAGCCCGCGTTCTTTTCCCGGGCGTGAAAGCGATAGCTCCACCAGCTGTATGCGCCGGTGCGCTCGGGGTACAGGCGGCGGAAGCTATCGGCAAAGCCGCTGGACAAAAGCTCGGTCATTTTGCCGCGCTCCTGATCGCTGAAGCCCGCATGGCCGCGGTTGGTTTTGGGGTTTTTCAGGTCGATCTCCTGATGCGCCACATTCAAATCGCCGCACACGATCACCGGCTTTTGGGCATCCAGCGCCAGCAGATAGGCGCGCAGATCATCCTCCCACTGCATACGGTAGTCAATGCGGGCCAATTCGTCCTGCGCGTTGGGCACATACAGGTTCACCAGATAAAATTCCGGATATTCCAGCGTGATGGCGCGGCCCTCGTGGCTGTGCTCTTCCTTGTCGATGCCGTAGCGCACGCTCAGCGGCGGCTGCTTTGCCCAGCAGGCCGTGCCGGAATAGCCTTTTTTTTCGGCCGAGTTCAGATATTCGCAATAGCCCTCGGGGGCAAAATCGGCTTGCCCGGGCTGCATTTTGGTTTCCTGAATGCTGAAAATATCGGCATCCAGCGCGGCAAAGCTTTCGGCAAAGCCCTTGGTCAGGCAGGCCCGCAGCCCATTGACATTCCATGTGATCAGCTTCATGTTTTATACCATTCGTATTATATTGATTAAATATACAGCAAGCAGCTTGCTTATTCGGCCTTTGCGCCAATGCCCAGCTCTTCGGCGTGCTCACGCATACCGCCAATGCAAATGGCGATCACCTCGGGCAGCTGCATTCCCAGCATATCGCAGCCCTTCTGGATCAGCTCACGGTTGATCTTGGCGGCAAAGCGCTTATCCTTAAACTTTTTTCGCACGCTGGAGGCCTCCAGATCCATCACCCCGCCGGGGCGCATTTTGGCCGTGGCGGCGATCAGGCCGGAAAGCTCGTCCACCGTGAACAGGCTTTTTTCCATATCGGTTTGGGGCTCCACCTCGTTGCGCAGGGTGTAGCCATGTGCCAGAATGGCGCGAATGCTTTCTTCGTCCACACCGGCTTCGCGCAGGGGCTGCTGGGTGTGTGCCAGATGCTCTTCGGGGTACTGCTCAAAATCATAGTCGTGCAGATAGCCCACCGCCTGCCAGTATTCGGCATCTGCGCCGAAATGCCCGGCCATTGCGCCCATACAGGCCGACACGCCGATGGCGTGCTCAAACAGGTGCTGCTGGGTGGTGGTGGTTGCCAAAAGTTCTTTGGCACGGGGCAAAGTGAGTTTTTCCATGGGGAGCTTCCTTCTTTCTGATGCGGTGGGGTTTATTTTTTATGCAGATACTTTTTGTCCAGCCCCTGCCGCTCGGCAAGGCCCAGCACCAAAAGTGTAAGCACCACTTCCACGGGCAGCAGCGTGGTATTTTTTACAAGGCCCGTGGTAAAATAATAATAGTAGCCCTTGCCGTACAGCATGGCCTTCCACACGCTGCCCAGCAGCACATTGCTGCCGTAGTTGATCAACAGGCGCACAGCCAGCACGCGCCACCAGCGCAGCGGCTTGCGATACAGCCCCACGCCGTAGATCAGGCCCGACAAAATGGCTGTGAGCAGGTATCCCGGGAAATACGGCTCGCCGTAGCCGCTCAGCAAAAAGCCCAGCGAATCCACAATGGCGCCCACCATCATGCCCACCACGGGGCCATAGCAGCGGCAGCCAAGGCTGATCACAAGAAAGCTGAAATAAATTTTAAGGCTGGGCCCCAAAAGATACACCGGAAAGCACTCTAAGATCATGGCCAGGGCGGCGATCAGGCCCGCAAAGGCCAGCACGCGCACATTGCGCAGCTCGTTGCGGGCAGCCTTCCAGTAGGCAGCGGTGAATACCCCCATGGGGGCGGCGGACAGGGTTTTTGCATCCATACAAAAATACCTCCTTTGTTTTGCAGCAAGCTGCAAAAAAGGAGGGCTACGGCGGGGCGCGCGGGTGCGGCCCCCGCAGGCACTTTTGTGCAGCAGCGGGATGCGGCATTTGCACTGCGGCCCTGCCCTGCGGCAAAGCACTTCGTTCCGCCACAACTCCCCGTTGACGGACACTATACACGCAAACGCCTACTCTGCGAATGTTTGCCGATCACGATTTTCGGCATGGCTTTATTATACGCCGCCGCTGTGGCTTTGGCAACAAATTTTTCGCGCGCTTTTTTGTGCCCCTGTTTTGTGTTACAATATAGGCGCAAGGGGGCACACGCTGCCGCCTTTCCGGTGTTTATCATTTCATTTTTTATATAGGAGAACCTGCTATGAAATTTTCTGAACTTGTGTATTCCCGCCCGGATACCGGCGCTGTTCTGGCAGCCTATGCCGCGCTGACCCAGCGCGTGCAGGCCGCCTGCTCTCCCAGCGAGATCACGGCGGTGTTTGCTGAGCACATCCAGCTGGACACCGACTACAGCTTTATGGCACGCCTTGCCAGCATTCGCTACACCATTGATACCCGCGATGCCTTTTATACCGCCGAGCGCGAGCATTTTGACGAAACCGACCCCACCGTGGGCAATGCCCAGCTGGCGCTGTACCGCGCTTTGCTGGAAAGCCCCTTCCGCAGCGCACTGGCCGAAAAATACGGCGAGATCCTTTTGACCAAGATGGATCTGGCTGTGCGCTCCAGCGATGACCGTGTGCTGGCCCTGCAGCAGGAGGAAAACCGCCTGGTAAGCGAATACCAAAAGCTGTACGCCAGCTTTATGGTGCATTTTGACGGCAAGGATCTCACGCTGCCCCAGCTGGGCGTGTACAAGCAGGGCCCTGACCGCGCCGTGCGCAAGGCTGCCTATGTGGCCGAGGGCGAATGGTTTGACGCCCACCGCACCGAATTTGACCAGCTGTACTCCAAGCTGGTGGAAAACCGCAATGCCCAGGCCAAGGCGCTGGGCTATCACGATTACAGCGAGCTGAGCTATCTGCGCATGGGGCGCATCGGTTACGGCCCCGCCGAGGTGAAAAACTACCGCGAGCAGGTGCTGCGCGATGTGGTGCCCGTGGTACACGAGCTGCAAAAGCGCCGCTTTGCCCGTGCCGGTGTGCCGGATGCCAAGTTCTACGATCTGCCGGTTTTCTTTGCCGACGGCAACCCCAAGCCCCACGGCACCAGCAACGAGCTGCTGCAGCGCTGCCGGCAGATGTATCACGAGCTGAGCCCCGAAACCAGTGAATTTATTGACTGGATGTTTGAAAACGAGTGCTTTGATGTGCTCAGCAAGCCCGGCAAGGCCATGGGCGGCTATATGGAGGAGATCAGCGGCTACGGCCCGTTTGTGTTCAGCAACTGGAACGGCACCAGCGGCGATGTGGATGTGATCACCCACGAGATGGGCCATGCTTTTCAGGGCTATGTGGCACACAAGCTGGGCCTTGTGCCCGAGCTTAGCTGCCCCGGCATGGAAAGCGCCGAGATCCACAGCATGAGCATGGAATTTTTAACAAGCCCCTGGCACCATTTGTTCTTTGGGCCCGACACCGCCAAGTATCAGCTGATGCACGCCGAGGACAGCCTGTTCTTTTTGCCCTACGGCTGCATTGTGGATGAATTCCAGCACATTGTATACCAGCACCCCGAGCTTACCCCCGAGCAGCGCAACCAAAAATGGCTTGAGCTGGAAAAGCGTTATCGCCCCTGGGTGGATTTTGACGGCATTCCCTTCTACGGCCGGGGCGCAGGCTGGCAGCGCCAGCTTCATATTTATGAAATGGCCTTTTATTATATCGACTACTGTCTGGCGCAAACCGTGGCGCTGCAGTTCTTTGCCGCCCATCTGCAAAACCCCGCCGATGCATGGCAGCGCTATCTGGCCCTTGTGCGCAAGGGCGGCACCGAAAGCTATGCCGGGCTGGTGCAGGCCGCCGGTTTTGCCGTGCCGTTTGACTCCGGCAGCTTAAAGCCCGTGGCCGACACGGTGGCCCGGTGGATCCGCGAGCATCAGGTGTAAGGGCCGATTGACCAGTATTTCTTATAAATTCCTTTAAAAAATGTTATAATTCGATTTTGCGCCGATTCCTGTGATTTGTGCTATACAGAATATAAGATGTATCCGCCTGCCGCCCCGAAGCCCTGCCCGGGGCGGCAGCGCTGTAAGTAAGCACGCGCCGGGCAAACCGAAAAATCCGATTTTCTTACCGCAACATGAAAAAGGAGATTTTATCCATGAACCGCAAAATCACCATTTTGGGCAATAGCACCGCCGGTGCGGCCGCCGCTGCCGTGCTAAGCAAGCACAACACCGTGACCGTTACCATGGACCCCGCCGATTGCGCCGATGCCGCGAGTATGTGCTGGTTGCCTACAAAACCAAATTCAGCAAGCTGAAAAAGAACTACGACACGGCCGCCATTGAAAAGGCTCTGCCCGAGGTGCGCAAGGCCGCCCCCACAGCCTATATTGCCATTCAGTCCGCCGTGCCGCTGGGCTTCACCTACAACATGGGGGTGCATTTGCTGTGCGACTGCATTTTTGTCTGCCCCGCCCTGGTGCGCCCCAGCTTTGAAATGCAGGATATGGAACCCCCCAGCCGCATTGTGGTGGGCGCTTCCAAGTATAAGCCCGAGCTGGTGGCCGCTGCCACCCAGTTTGCCCAGCTGCTGGCCGAGGGTGCGGAAAACGACCCGCCCATTCTGTGCATGAGCGATACCGAGGCCGAGGCTTCGGCCCTGTTTGCGGATACCTTCCGCGCTTTGAAGGCCGGTTTCTTTAACGAGCTGGACACCTACGCCGAAACCAAGGGCCTGCACAGGGAGGATATCATTCGCGCCGTCACGCTGGACCCTGAGATCGGCCAGAGCCTGAGCATTCCCAACTTCGGTGTGATCGCCGTCAGTGCCAACCAGCTGGAAACCAGCTACGACGATGTGCCCCAGCGCGGTGCCGCCCCCCAGCATTTGATCAGCGCGGCCGCCAAAACCGGCCGCAGCCGCCGGAGCGGTGCTTAAGCCGTCAGGCGGGAATTGTGCGGTGTTGCCTAAGGCATTTTTGCGCATCAAATGCAAAAGCACCGCCATGCCAAGCCCAAAATGCTTTGGCACAGCGGTGCTTCTATTTTATTGGTTTTGCTCCGAAAGGCTTAGTCCAGCTTCAGGTCGCCGTCCTTCACCCAGCCCAGCTTGCGCTCGATCTCGCAGAACACAGTGCTCAGCACAGCGGGCAGCACAAAGCAGATCAGCACAAGGCCCAGCCAGTCAAAGCCGGTAATGGCGGCGCGGGTGCCCGCCTCGATCTCGGCCATCCAGCCGGTGTACACGCCGATCTGGCCCACCAGACCGCAGGTGCCCATGCCGCTGGACACCGGGGTGCCGTTCATGGTCATGCGGAACACACAGGTGGCAATGGGGCCGGTGATGGCGCTTGCCAGCGTGGGGGCGATCCAGATGCGCGGGTTTTTCACAATGTTGCCCATCTGCAGCATACTGGTGCCGATGCCCTGACTGATCAGGCCGCCCACACCGTTTTCTTTATAGCTCATCACGGCAAAGCCCACCATCTGGGCACAGCAGCCTGCCACGGCAGCGCCGCCTGCAAGGCCCGTAAGGCCCAAGGCAGCACAGATGGCCGCGCTGGAAATGGGCAGCGTGAGCGCCATGCCCACCAGCACCGACACCAGAATGCCCATCAGCAGGGGCTGCAGCTCGGTGGCCCACATGATCAGCTGGCCCACGCTGCTGGCCGCCGCGCCAATGCCCGGAGCAATCAGCTCGGCCAGGCCAACGCCCACAAAGATGGTCACGCCCGGCGTGGCCAGAATGTCCACACGGGTCTCCTTGCTGATCAGCTTGCCGCATTCGGCGGCGATCACGGTGATCACCAGCACGGCCAAGGGGCCGCCTGCACCGCCCAGTGCGTTGGCAGCGTTGCCCACAGCCACCAGGCTGAACAGCACCAGCGGCGGGCACTGCAGCGCCCAGCCAATGCTCACAGCCATGGCAGGGCCTGCCACGGCGCTGGCATAGCCGCCCAGCGTGGTGAGATATTCAATGCCCAGCTGACGGCCCAGCGTGCTTACAATGGTGCCGATCAGCAGGCTGGCAAACAAGCCCTGCGCCATAGCGCCCAGTGCATCCACCAGATAGCGCTTGGCGCTGATCTCTACATTTTTCTTTTTCAGAAAAGCCTTTACTTTTTCCATATCAAACGATTTCCTCTCTTGCGGTCACGGTTTTCCCTGATGGGTTTTATCCGGCGCTGCCCCGGAAAACACCGGAGTGCTCTGCCATTATACTATACAGGTGTAAAGACAGCAAGTGCTTTACCGGAATTTTTTACAAATTTTCTCAAAGTTTATCCGCCGGGCGGTTTTCATGATTTGACAAAGGGTGTATCATAGAAATGATATAAGAATTTATAAAAATCATAAAAACAGGCTCTGTGCTGAGCCGGAGAGGAAGTTTTCTTATGAGTAAAGCAGTTGTATTTTTAGCCGATGGATTTGAAGAATGCGAGGGCCTGTTGGCTGTGGATCTTTTGCGCCGTGCAGGCTGTGCCGTGGATACTGCCAGCATCAGCAAGCAGCGCCAGATCACTTCTTCGCACGGTGTTTGCCTGATGGCCGATGCTCTGGCCGCCGAAGTGGATTTCTCGGATGTAGATATGATCGTTCTGCCCGGCGGTATGCCCGGCACCAGCCATCTGGCCGGCAGCAGTGTGGTGGCCGAACAGTGCCGCGCCTTTGCCGCCGATCCTCATAAATGGGTGGCTGCCATTTGCGCCGCCCCCAGCGTGCTGGCTTCCTTGGGGCTTTTGCAGGGCAAGCATGCCACCTGCCACCCCTTGTTTGAGCAGCAGCTCACCGGAGCCGCCGTTACCCACGAGGGCGTGACGGTGGACGGCAACATCATCACCGGCCGCGGCCTGGGCTCGGCCATTCCCTTTGCGCTGGAGCTGGTAAAGTGCCTGACCGATGCGGCCACCGCCGAAAAGATCCGCGCCGCCATCTGCTATAACGGCTGAGCATTTTTGTGCCCGCAAAATCCGATATAAACACAGCGCACCCCTGCACATTCTGTGTGCAGGGGTGCTTTTTTTGTGTTATTGTGCGCACCATGCCTCGTGCAGGCGGCGAACCAGCTCGGGGATCTGGGCGGTGCCCAGCCCGGAATATCCCACCACCACCGTGTTGGGCGGGCAGGAGGCTTCCTCGGCCATGTAATAGCTGCCCAGCCCGCGCAGGCGCACACCGGCCTTGGCCGCGCGCTGCACCATGGCGCTTTCACCGGGGCCGCCGGGCAGTGTGAGCAGCAAATGCAGCCCCGTGTGCCGCCCCTGCAGGCGAATGTTTTCGCGGCCAAACGCCGCCTCCAGCGCGGCGGCCAGCATTTCCATGCGGGTTTTATAGGCAAGGCGCATTCGCGCCAGATGCCGCGCAAAATGCCCCTCGGTGATAAAGCGGCACAGGGCCTGCTGGTCAAACCGGCTCACCGGGCAGCTGTAGGCCGCATATAACGCCCGGTATGCCTCCATCAGCGGCGGCGGCAGCACCATGCAGGCAATTCGGATGCTGGGCGCAAGGCTTTGGGTGAAGGTGGTCAGATACACCACCGGCCCCTCGGGCCCGGCCATGCCCTGCAGGCTGGGCAGCGGGCGGATATCATAGCGAAATTCGGAATCGTAATCGTCTTCCAGAATATAACGCCCCGGCTGCTCCTGCGCCCAGCGGATCAGCTGGGCACGGCGCGGTGCGGGCATGGTGACGCCGGTAGGGAAATGATGACTCGGGGTCACATAGCACAGCTGCGCCCCCGAGGCGCGCAGTCCGGCAAGGCTCAGGCCGCCTTCGTCGATGGGTACCGGGCAGCCGGAAACTCCTTCCACCTGCAAAATTGCGCTGGTGCGGCGATAACCCGGGTTTTCCACGGCCGCGGTTTTGCCCGCAAACAGATGCGCCAGCTGCCCCAGCAGATACTCGGTACCGGCGCCCACCACGATCTGATCGGCTGTGCAGGCCACCCCGCGATACTGCCGCAAATGCCCGGCGATGGCAGCGCGCAGGCTTTCATCGCCCAAGGGGTGTCCGTGGCGCAAAAGCTCGGGCTGATTGTACAGCAGTTCTTTTTGAATGCGCCCCCACTGCCGGAAGGGAAACAGCGCGGTGTCCACGCCGCCCGTGGTAAGATCAAACGCAAAGTGTGCCGACGGCTCGGGTGCGCCGGGCTTTGGCAGGGCCTGCTGCGCGGGCGCGGGCACAGGCGCATCGTATTCCAGCACCACAAACCCGCTGCGCGGGCGGCTTTCCACCAGCCCCTCCGCCGCCAGGATCTGATAGGCGGTGTCGACGGTATTCACGCTTACGCCCAGCTGCCCGGCCATGGAGCGCTTGCCCGGAAGGCGGCTGCCCGCCGGGCGCTCACCGGTGCGTATTTCGTCAGAAAGAAAACGATACAGCTGTTCATACAGCGGCAGCGGACTGTGTGCATCAAAAGTGACCATAGCAAACTGACCCCATAAAAAAGTTTATTTCTGGCTATTTCGATAGAACCAGAAGGCCGTATAATAGGAGCATACACCCGCAGGGCCTTGCGGTCAAGAGGGCGGGTGGGGAAGTTTTGGCGCATACCGCGCTGATAAAAAAAGAAAGAATTGAGGGATCCGTTTATGTCTGCTCCTGTAATGTGGCTGCTGCTGTTTTTGGCCGTTGTGCTGGCACTGCTGGTGGCCGTGCTGACTCACACACGCTTTACCCCGCGCAAAATCGCCGTGATCGGCATGATGGCCGCACTCAGCTTTGTGGCCTATGAGTTTTTCCGCATTCCCAATGTGCTGGGCACTGGCTCCAGCTTTCATTTGGGCAACACCTTCACTTCGCTGACCGCCCTTTTGCTGGACGGCGTTTCCGGCGGTCTGGCCGGTGCCATCGGCCTGGCGCTGGCGGATGTGGTAGCCGGTGACCCCGGTTATGCCGTAACCACCTTTATCTTAAAGTTCATCATCGGCCTTGCCTGCGGCTGGTGTGCCAAAAATGTGTTCAAGCTGCACCAGCTGGACCCCAAAACCACACCGCGTGGCAAATACCTGCTGGCCGTTACCGGCAGCGCCTTCAGCGGCCTGCTGCTGAATGTGTTTACCGATCCGTTTTTGGGCTATTTCCGCAACCGCTATATTTTTGGCCAAACGGTGGAACTGGCCAGCATTGCCACCAAGATCGCCAGCGGCGTTACGCTGGTGAACAGCGTGCTTTCCTGCATTTGCGTTGTGATCTTGTATCTGGCACTTCGCCCCGCGCTGGAACGCAGCAAGCTGCTGTAAACACCAGGTTTTCTCCCGCAGATAAGCCTGCGGGAGATTTTTTGCAGAAATTTCAAAAAAGTGCTTGACTTTATTTCCTCAGTATGGTAGGATATATGAGCACTGAACAGAGTGCCTGATATCGCGGAGTGGAGCAGCCTGGTAGCTCGTCGGGCTCATAACCCGAAGGTCGTAGGTTCAAATCCTGCCTCCGCAACCATAAGCCTGTGACAAAAAAGATGTCACAGGCTTATTTTTTTGCTGTATCGTCGAAAAATGACGATTTCGCCAACCGATTTTTGGACACGGTTTTACGGTGTTGTCCAACCATTTTTGGGCGGTTTGCCCACCTTGATGCCCACTTTTTCTTCCGCTTTCCGGAATTTGGCAGGGGAGGAGGCAATTTTTTTGAGAAGAAACAGAATAAATCCTGCTGTTTTCAGAATGTTTTCAATTTCCCCGCAGCCAATTTCCTGTTGGCTGCGGGGATTTTTTGTTTTTTCCGGCAGTTTTCAGTTTGTTTTCAAATTTTCCATTTTATACCTATTATAAGGAGGATTTCCACTATGAGCATCATTATCGGCATCGACCACGGCTACTACGCCATCAAAACAGCCCACTGCTCGTTCCCAGCAGGGATTACAAGCTACGGCGAACACGAACCCTACACCCGCCAAGGACTCTTAGAGTTTGGCGGGTGTTTTTTTGTTTGTGGCTCCGGGCGGCAGCCTATTCAGCGTGACAAGACCATAAACGACAACTACTATCTGCTGACGCTGGCAGCCATTGCAAAAGAGATCCAGCAGCGCGGCTTGCCGCCCGAATGCTCGGTGCGCATTGCGGCGGGTCTGCCGTTGACCAGCTTCGGACGCGACAAACCCAAGTTCAGAGATTATCTGCTGCGAAGCAACCAGCCTGTGAACTACAAGTTCGAGGGCGTGGAGTACAGCATCACCATCGAAGAAGTTGCTGTCTTCCCACAGGGCTACGCCGCCCTTATGACCGAAGTGGGGCTTTTGCAGGACGAACCCTCCATGCTCCTCATGGACCTCGGCGGCTGGACAGTGGACCTTATGCGCATCGACAACGCCATCCCTGCGGCTGACACTGCGCACAGTCTGGAACTCGGCATGATCCGCTGCGTGGATGACGTCCGGGAGCAGGTACGGCGCGAAACCGGGCTGTCCCTTACGGATGCCCAAATCGAAAATATGCTGGCAGGTCACCCCTGCACGGTCAGCGATACGGTGCGCGATATTGTAAACAAACAAGGTCGCAAGTACACAGAGCATCTGCTGTCTGCCACAATGGAAGCCGGCTTCGACCTGCACGCCATCCCCGCCGTGCTGCTGGGCGGCGGGGCATCCGTGGTGAGCCGCCACCTCAGCCCCAAAGATGGTCTTTGTAAGACGATTTTCCTGCTGGACGACAAGGTGAACGCTGTCGGGTTCGAGCGCGCGTTGACCGCTGTGTCGCGCCGTAAAAGCGAGGCATGAAACGACCACAGTACGTTTTCCGCCCGAACCTCAGTGACCCGCAACACCGCCGCGCATGGGCGTTGCTGCAGCAGATGCCGCCTGCCAAACGCAAAGAGTTTTTGGTGCAGAGTATCCTTGCGACAGAGCAGACGGATAGGCTGGAAGAAAGCATCCGCAAAGTGGTGCGGGAAGAGTTGCAGGCAGTCAACATAACCAACGCTGTTTCAAGTCAGCCGCCAGAAAATGCCATACCAGACTCTGCGCTCGATTTCCTGAATTCACTGTAGGGGGGTGATTCCAATGTTTTAATAATAGGTAGAAAAGCAGAAGGAAAAAGGAGGTTTATACATAGTGAATGGTAAAAAAATCTTGTTTGGTGCAGCCTATGACAGGCTGCTTTTGTTTTTGATGAGGGGCGCCTATTAAGCACATTCGCAGATCCGGCAAACATCCCCATCGGGTGTTGCGCCCTTGATCAAGTTCGTAGATATGTTCTCCGGCATCGGCGGTTTCCGCGAAGGGTTGGCCCGTGCCGGAGGATTTGAATGTGTAGGGCACTGCGAAATCGACAAATACGCCAACCGCAGTTATAACGCCCTGTTTGACACGAAGGGAGAGTGGTTCATTGAAGATGCCCGAAAAGCCGACCCCAGCACCATGCCAGATTTTCAACTTATCTGCGGCGGTTTTCCGTGCCAAGCGTTCAGTATCGCGGGAGCACGCCGAGGATTCGGAGATCCGCGAGGCACTCTGTTCTTTGAGTTGGCCCGACTGGCTGAAGCCCGGAAGCCTCCGTATTTGCTTTTTGAAAACGTGGTCGGATTGCTGTCTCATGACGGAGGGCGGACATTTGCGACGATCCTCAACACGCTGGACCGACTGGGGTATGGCGTGGAATGGCAATGTCTTAACAGCAAAGATTTCGGCGTCCCCCAGTCAAGAAACCGCGTGTACATTGTCGGATATCTTGATGAGCGATGTCGAGGAAAAGTATTTCCTTTCACCGAAACAGCAGGAAGTTCTCTTATTCAAACCCACGGTGGGCACCAAGGAAAGCGCGTCTACTCCCCTAAAGGACTAAGCTGCACATTGGCGGCCAATCCGGGCGGCTTCGGTGGCAAAACCGGGCTGTACGAGGTGGGCGTACCCATCAAATGTGCGACTAAGACCGGCTACCAGTTGGCACAGGTTGGTGACAGCATCGACCTGAGCTACGCCACTGTCAACACTCGGCGCGGGCGGGTCGGCAAGCAAATTGCCCACACCCTCACCACCGGCTGCCGACAAGGTACGCTGAATTTTATTGACCTGAACCCAGACCCCAAAGTCACAGAAGTGGCGCGGTGCGTAAACGCTAGAGTCGGCAACGGTATCCGAACGCATCGCGGGGAATCCTCCGGTGTTCTATGTGAGGGGCGTATCCGCCGACTGACACCGCGCGAATGTCTGCGCCTGCAAGGCTGGGCAGATCACCGCATCGACACGGTGCTGGCTATCCAGAGCGATAACCAAGCCTACAAGCAGGCAGGCAACGGCGTGACCGTCCATGTGGTGGAAGCCATCGGGCGGCGCATTGCCAAGATGGATGCAGAACTGCGGGGTGAGGCTCTTGCCCCTTGATTTCAAAGACCAGTATTTTGGCTGTGAAATTGAACTGACCGGGATAAACCGCGCTACGGCAGCCCAAACGCTGGCCGACTTATTTGGCACCCGCGCAGAGCATTCCGGCGGCGGCTACGATGCCTACCGCGTCAAAGATTCAGACGGTAAAGAGTGGAAGATTGTTCGAGACAGCAGTATCCATCCCGAATGCCGCAGGCGGTCTGTCCTTATTGGGGAAACCTACAAAGTCGAACTGAACTCTCCGAAACTTGAATACAGCGAGATGGAAAAGCTGCAGGAGGTTGTCCGCGCCCTGCGCCGCGCAGGGGGCATCGTAAACGACAGCTGCGGAATGCACGTCCATGTGGATGCAAGCAAGCACACGCCGCAGAGCCTCAAAAATGTGCTGTCCATCATGTATTCCAAAGAGGATATTTTGTTTGCAGCTTTGAAAGTTAACCATGCCCGCATCGATAGTTACTGTCAGGCGGTGGATGAGCCGATTCTGGAAGAAATCCGCAAGCTGCCCAGCGGTGCGAGTATGAATCAACTGAAAGATCGCTGGTATCAGGGGCGGGATGGGAGTGATTATCACTACCATTCGTCACGGTACAGGGCTTGCAATATGCATTCTGTATTCTATCACGGTACAATCGAATGGCGCCTGTTCAACTCCACGCTCCACGCGGGCGAAGTCAAAGCCAACATCATTCTGGCTATGGCGATCTCGGCGCAGGGCATCAACCAGAAGTACACACAGTTCCGGAAAACGCCCATCGGGGATAACCCGGCGTTCACCTTTCGCACCTTTCTGCTGCGGCTGGGGCTGATTGGTCCTGAGTACAAAAATGTGCGGATGCACCTGCTGAAGAACCTGCCCGGTGACAAGGCATGGCGGCACGATAAGTCGTTATATCCCAGCAATCAACCACGGCCCCGCACAGACGAGGTCAGATAGGAGAAGAAATGTCGAAAAAAGAATATTTTGCCTATGGCTCCAATCTGAATTTTGAGCAGATGGCTTACCGCTGCCCGGAGGCAACCGCCGTGGGTATCGCCAAGTTGGAGGGCTATGAGCTGGCGTTCCGGCGCGGCTACTTGACGATTTTGCCCAAGGAGGGCGCAAGCGTTGAAGGTCTGATCTGGTCGATCACTGACCATGACGAATCTCAGCTTGACTGTTACGAAGGCTACCCGACATTCTATGACAAGGAGACCATGACGGTCACGGATGCCGATGGCGCATCGCATGAAATCATGGTTTACACCATGAACGCGCCGTACCGCGACCAGTTGCTCCCCGTCAGCAGCCGCTACAATGCGGTTGTTTTACAGGGATGTCTGGATGCCGGTATCTCTCCGCAGCAGTTCTATGATGCTGACGAGAAATACCGCAAAGCCTACAAGGCCAGAGCCGCGCCTGCCCCTAAGAAACACGCTCCCGAACGGTAACCCAGCCCGCTGCACCCCGCAGCGGGCTTTTTCTTTTGCAACAAAAGGAGAACCAGTATGAAAAACAAACACAGAATAAAGCAGGGCTTGTCGCTGCTGTTGGCGGGAGGAATTGCGCTCACAAATCTGGGCGCAGCACTGCCCGCTTTTGCAGAGGATGCCGCAGCAACGCCGGAGACAGCCGAAGCCGCCACTCCCGAAACTGCCGAAGTGGACGCCACGGCACCGAACCTTGTGCAGATTACCGAGAATCTTTACAACGATCTGCCGGACGCGCCTACCGGCAGTTACCTTGGCAGCATGGGTCTGCCCGTGGCAACCGGCGAGACAAAAATCGGTATCTCCGCGTGGGTTTCTGACCTGTATGACGGCGTAGATGCCCATATGGATGCCGATGCGCTGAACGCAGATGAGAACACGGTCACAATCGGTAAAACTCCCGGTACAGACTATGCCATTGTTCCGCTGCTGGCGCAGGTCGAATACCCGGCAGACGGTGCGGCATCTGAAATCATACTGCCGGACGGTGTAGAGCTTTTAAGCTATCTCTCTACCGATTATGAGCCTATCCCGGCAGACGAGCAGGAGCAGGCTGAAATCCTGCACCAGACATACTCGGAGCAATCGGCGGCAGCAACCGGCCTGTATGTAAAAGCCTCTGCCGATTTTACGGCGCAGCTTATCTATACGGATTCGGACGGAAACTCGCAGTCAAAAGCTATCCAAGTACAAATCAGCGAGGATGCCGCACCCACACAGATGTATGCCGACACCGGCGATGACGGCATTGCTGCCTATGCTGCGGGGCCGACCCCGCCGTATGCCACCGGCAAAATCACAAGCATCGCCAAAGAGGGCGGCACATGGCTGATTTGGTTCAACGGTCAGGAAGCCTACTGCTGCAGCCATGGCCTGAACGGCCAGCCCAAGGGCTGTCCCACCTACAGCTTCTCTCATGTGTCCCGTCTTGAACCCGGCCAGTATACCCCCGGCAACCACTATGCAAACCAGGTCAACATCTGGGGTGGTCTTGGCCAGCTGAGTCTGGATATGCTGGATGACCGTCCTGTTGTGGCAAGCCTTGAAGATGATCCTGAAGGCGGCGAAGAACAGCCGGACATCCTTGGCAGTCTTTACGATGAAACCCAGCAGTGGATCATGGAAAACTATCCCGACAGCTACGCGGCGCAGACCTATATTGCTGCCGCAGAAGAACTCGTAAACGGTACAGATGCACAGTCCGGGGAAAACGGCTACTACACCTACATCTATAACCCGCCCGCAGGGTATGCGTGGCAGGTTGTGGCGCTGGTCGGTGAAGAAATTGCGGGCGGCACCACAGGCGGCACCGAAGTCCCGGACATTCCGAGTGTTCCCGAACCGCAGTATTACTCTGCAGAATGGACGGCTCCCGCGCAAAGCGCCGGCGGCAGCTTTGATCTGACATTCACTGTCAACGCCGATAAGTACCAGCTGAACACGCTGGAAAAGGTGGACGGGGCGGTCATTACCGTCACACCCAGCCGGACCGGCGGCAGCGTGGACGGCGGAAGTTGGCAGATGACCCCTGCCGGGGCACAAACCATTACCACAAGCGGTCATACACAGGATGATACCTACCACCTGAACGGCGGTGACGGTTCAGCCACATGGACGGTGCATTACGAGGTGTCCAAGACCAGCACCAGTACGCTTACCGGACAGGAAGGACCGTTCACCAGCCAAGCCGAAGCGGATGCCGCTGCCGAAGCCGCCAAGAACGCGGCCATCGGGCAGCTGCAGAACGAAGCGCAGGGCATGGTAAATGCCGCTATTGCCGCGGCACGGGCGCAGCTTGCCAATATTACATTCAGCTACGATGAAATCACCATTCCGCACGGCTTCGACAGAACGCCCGGTGCGCTGGGCAGCCACCAGACCATTACTGTTCCGGCTAATAGTTCCAATGACTATAAAATGCAGAACGATGAATGGTCGGTCAAGGTCAGCATCGACAAAATCGACAGCGAAACCAAGCAACGCATCAAGGGCGATGCCGAGTTCGCCATTTTCGAGTGGGATACCGTTCGGCAGTGCTACATCCCCAATGGTGGGTATAACCAATACAAGGTTGAACGCCAGAGTGACGGCACTTACAAGGTCATCAACCACAGCGATTACGCGGGCGGTTCGGATGATTTGTTCTACACCCAGCGCAATGAGGGTAAATTCGTCATTGTGGAAAGCCGCGCACCCAGTGGGTACTATGGTGACTGGTCGGATGTAAAAGCTCCCGGCACAGCCGGTTCCGTGCTGGGCAAGCGGGCGTATGTCATCGAAATCACCAAAGCATTGGACGGTCAGACGATTTGGCTAGGCAACGCCGATTATAACGCCGACATTACCACGACCAACAGCGGCGGTACCCTCATAGACACCGGTGAGGGTGTGGTAACCATTACTTTTGGGAGCCGCAACGCAGATAAGACCTACGCCACAGACCCCACGGGCATTGCCAACAACGAAGATGCCTACACCATGTATGCCAATGCCGACAAGATGCAGAACGACCGTGTTCTCGGCAATATCACGCTCTCCAAAGTAGACTTGGATGCCGCCCGGTATCTGGCTGCGGGCAGCAACGGAGATACCGCGCTGGAGGGGGCAGTGTACGACCTGTACACCGCTGACACGATTGAACATCCGGACGGTGTTTCGGGTGTCGTAGATTATTCGAAAATCACCGATGCCAACGGCACGCCCATTTGGCACACCACTGTCCTCACCAATGGCGGCTGGGATACCGATTACCTGCCCATTTTGCAGAAAGACCGGCTGGTAGCGTCTGCCAAAATCACAGACGGAAAGCTGGCTTTTGCCAACCTGTATATGGGCAGATATTACCTTGTGGAACGCGCCACCGGGCTG
>Ga0129314_1001161_pt1 | contig 20103 bp, 14 predicted proteins | sample O1111metagenome_FD_94431 | JGI IMG/M metagenome (GOLD analysis project Ga0129314, IMG submission 94431) | Orangutan individual fecal microbial communities from fecal samples from Wisconsin, USA - O1111 metagenome | ecosystem: Host-associated > Mammals > Digestive system > Large intestine > Fecal... | reverse complement strand
TGCTGCAAGGAAGTGCCCAAACTCGTGCAAAATACCTGCAATGACAATCAGAATAAAGAGTATTAGAAGACCCATGCAAAATCATTTCGTTGTTTTTTGACAATCCCACCCCCCTAAAGGTGGTGGGATTCTTGTTTCTGCCACCGCTGCGATGCCAAGGTCGGAAGGGATCACCCCCGCTTACGCGGGGAAAACACTAAAAAAATCCCTTAAATCCGCTCTTTTTTTGACCCGCTTCTCCGTTTTTATTTGGCATATGTATATTATACCATATATTAACATGTACCAAAAGCTTGTCTTCTTGGCTTTTTACATGTTTCTGTGCAAAAAATGGTCGGCTCATATTGTAAATTCCAATAAAAAAGGGATCTGCCACTGCGCAGATCCCTTTCGGCTAACTACATATGCCACATTTAGAGTCGCTTGCCGACTTGAATCACATGAGGATCACCCCCGCTTACGCGGGGAAAACACTAAAAATTCTGAAAAATATCAGCCTCACTTCGTAATTGAAACGAATCTATATCTGATGCGTGTGCATAAGTTTTTACGTTGGTGGCTTCAACGGGAGAAGCTCCTTATCTCCATACAGAAAGGATATTATCCTTTCCGGCAACTACATTGTACCCAATGGCTGTCAAAATTGCAAGAAAATTTCTGCCGTAAGCCCAGCGACCATATTCCTAAAAAAAAACGTACTATACCTAACAGCTTGATCAGCAGACATGCGACGTTTTCATCCCGCCACTTCAAAAAATTATAATCTTATGCGCAAAAAACACAGTGCACCGTTCTACACTGTATTTCTAAAAAATATTATTTTCTGGCGCACTAACACTCGTGACTTTAGTCGTGAGATACATTGCGCCTTTTTGCATCAGACATATTGTTTCAATTTTCCATAGCATCGGCGCATCTAACCGGTGCCGGCGGCTTGGAATCACCGCCGGGCGAACAATGCGTCACTGCTCTGTTCAATAACCCTATGACTGCATCGTCACAAGCAAGCTCGTGACTTTAGTCATGAGTCATTGACTGCTTTGTCGAAACCTATGCTGCAGGCTCCTCGAACCAGGAGACAACCTTTGTAGCATACGCATAGGACAGAGGGCAATGCGCCTGTACCCATGCAGGATCCTTAAACGTTAATCCGGCAATCTCTGCAAATGCCTCATAACTTGTATAGACATTGCATGCGGAGGTTGCGGAATACGATGCAATATTGCCTTTTTCCGCTGCATAAATTGCCTGCCACTCCGGCTGCGAAGACGCGTTAAACATTGAGTTGGTAGCAAGCCATCCGCCAAGATACATATGATCCATCTGATGGCAAACTTCATGCAATACAGGATTTAACCATCTCTTTGCGGATCGCCCCATAGTTGTACTGTCGGCATCAACATAACCGTCTGTCCACGTTGGCACAAGCTGCCCGTTGGCATAAACCCAGGAGTAGCTTATAGGATATGTAACTCCGCATATAATGCCAAAACGTCTTTTATCCGCTGCAGTCTGCGGAGCATCTCCGGAATAATCTCCGTTCGATGCATTTACTTCGTAGATTTTGATGTTGTTACCAACAAGCATATTCTTGATTGCAAGCGGGATCTGCTGATATGCCTCAATGTCGTTTGTCACGGTTGCGTCCGATACGCTTGGCCCTCGCATAAGCATTGTTCCCGGAATTTGCGTATATGCATCGTCCGAAAAAGCGTGACACTCTCCAACCATTCCGGAAGAAAATGTTAAAATCAAAGTTCCAACAAGGAACAAAACAAAGGATCTAATCTTAGTCATAATAATTTTTCGTAACCAAATGGTCACGGTTTTCCTTTCTTCTTTGCTGCCTTCAACGTGATGCAAACCATTTCGATGATCATGCGGATGACAGCATCTCCATTCGCATAGGTATCGTTGTCTGTGCCGGAAATAAGAGATGGCAGTTGGTGTTCCTCTTCATATATCAGACATCTGTTTGCTATAGCTTCATGATACTTGTTATAAAGAATGTCTAATTCCTTCTCTGTCAGCTCTTCTTTTTCTTCCGCCGAAAGAATACCGACAAAATCCATCATGATCGAAGCAACATCACTGGTTCTCTTCTCTTCCGATACCTTGGGATACAGGTCCACAATGTCGTAGATTTTGTACAAAGCGCCGTTTGTGCATGTTACAGTGTCTACCGAAAGATCCTGAATTGTGACTGTTTCTACGGATGGCTGTCCCTTTTTCATCACTCTGACAACAGCACTGTCCCCTGGAACATAAATGGAAGAAAGACGACCGAAATCAATGTTTCCGTTTTCTACTGCATATTCATAGAGCTTTCCGTCCCGAATCAGTTTGTTGTGTGCCTTTGCGGCAAGGTTCTTTTCAAGCGACATATTGTAGTCAGACACCGCGGATTGAACAAAACCAAGGATCGTGTTATAAAGCTCCTTCACATCCTTTTCACCAAGATTCTGAAACCGGATTCCAAGGCTGCTGTCAGAAGCGGTATCATCTTCAGATGCACCAATATACACGGCATATCGATCTTCCTTGGTTGTGTCATTGCGATACTTGGTCACTTCATAACAATCCGTTGCGTTATCGAGAATAGAGCGGCTTCTTCCATAAAGCTTTGCCCCGTCCGGAAGGACCGTATATGGTTGTCCGTCTGAAATCGGATCATCGGCGATGGACTGTTTTAACATGTCCCGAAATTCCAGGGCGTGACCATTGTCTTCAATGGTGGTTCCGGACAACAGCTCATACCCATCCTCAGATTCCCGAAGAATTTCAATCGTGTAATAGAAACAAAGAATGTCATTAAAGCTGGAGATTTTACAGCACGTATCCGTTGCCTGCACGTCTGCGTCTGAAAACCGGACTCCATACTTTCCGCATTTCCAGATCGCATCTTTTGATTCGTTGTTATTTGGTTTTGGCATATACAAATTCCTTTCTTTCAGCCTTGATGTACAAAGGCTGTAATTACACCCCGCAGCGGGTTGTCGCGGCAAATTGCAGAAATAATGCTGTCCTGTTCAAAAGCATTGGAAACGGCGGCAAGTACGGAGGACTCTCCTGCTCCCGCCTGGAAAAACGCTTCTATTACCCACAGAACAAACAGGCAAATCATAAAAGCAGCAATGGCTCCGAGGATACGGAGAATCTTTCGCAAAAAAGAATCTGCTTTTCTGATCAAATACGGGTTTCGGTAAAGAATGGCACTGGAAGGAAGTGTTGCTGCGATTGCAACAAACCCTGCAAATGCGGATTTTGCAAGCCGAATTCCGGCAGAACAGTACACTTTAAGCTGCGCGCTGTTTTGCTGCGCATCTGTAATGTTGATTCCAAATATGCTGCCAATGTTGGAAACCAGAGGAATAAATAACGATGGAAACAAGGTTTCGCAAATACCGGTAATCAGCAATGCCAGAATCACTGAGCCGGCAATCGGAATCAAAACGGCCGGACCTTCAAGGTATCCCTTAAAGGTCACAGACGCTAAAATGATCAGAAAAATAATTCCTATTACAAAATGTCCAAGCATAAATTACTATCCCTCCGCCTCAATCACGGTTTCTTCTTCCATTGCGTCCGCATCATCGTGCAGTTCAATCTTGTCGATTTGAACATCCGAATAGTGGTAGACACGAACCGTATAAGAGCCTGCCGGCAGGTACGATGCCTTATAGTACAGCGTTGTCTTCTCGTCAGTATTATCAGAAGTAAGAAGGTCAAAGGTTTCCCCATCCGGATAAATGATCTTTCCAAAGACCGTAGGCTGTTCTTGCCCCGTAATGGATTTTGTCGGGATATCCGTAAGGCTCCAGTTCACAACAAAGATCTGGTTCTTCAAATCGTTGTCAATGGCAAATGTTGTGTTTTCTTCCGTTGCTTCCTCATTGATCTTGTTGGAAAGCACCTGTACCTGGTAGACATTCATTTCTTTCGGCTGGATATATACATGCCACTTCCCGGCAATCGCTTCTTTTAGCTGAACAGAAAAATATCCAACGTTTTCGCCGTATTGATAATCACTCTCATCCATTGCCGGCTTTGCGCCGTCATTGAGAGCGTAGATGGTTCCGTCCGGAGAAATCAGTGTCACGGATACGGTCTGTCCGGAAGAGATACTGCTCTTGTCATAGATCACTTCCACGGTAGGATTTAAGGTCTTTTCCGTAAAATCCACGGCATAAGTCTGGGAATATGCCTGCTGCTTAGCTTCTTCGGAATCAAAATAATCCACGTTCAGATCGTCTCCTGTCAGATCCTCTCCGCCGTAATCTTCGTCCAGATATTTGATAAGTCCTGCGCCGCCTATGTAATACCACCCGCTCTTAAAATCTTCCGGAATTGCAATGGCAAGATATCCTTTCTTCGTCATGGTGATATCTGTGAGCGAAAAGGTTTCCCAGGAGGTCAGCATGTGCGCACTCGCCGTAATGGAACAGGTTTTGTATTCTGTTCCTGCGTAATATCCAAGGGTATAGCTCTTATCTTTTTCAAAACAATTCAGTATTCCAGAGCCATCCAGCATATCCGCAGTAACTTTGGTTCCATTGATGGATTCCAGATGAATTTCTGTGGAAAGAGACGTATCGATTGCGTTATAAGCTGGCGTGGCTTCTCCGATGTTACTCTGTGCATCCAGATCAATCATTCCGGTTTGCTCATTAAAAACTGCTCCATAGATTCCAATGGAGTAGCCAGCATCACGAAATCTTTCACATGAAACGGATTTTAAATCGGTCGTATTGGACTTCATTGCAATCAGAGAGTTTCGATACATGACAGGCACCAGACTCTCCTTTTTCTCCATCCACAAGACACGTTTTGGATCTGCGATCGATACGGCTCCGCTGAAATTACCGGAAACATCGCCTGTCAAAATAAATCCGGTTCCGTCCATCGCATAAGGTGTCTCCGGAACCATGTCATCAGATGAGATTTTCTGCTGAGCAAATGGATCCGTGTTTTCCTTAAAGATCACAACTTCACGGTCACATCCTGTCAAAAGCAGAGGAAACATCATAACGCAGCAGGTAAGTAAATATTTGAATTTAAAGCACAAGGTATGCATTGCAAAAAGTCTCCTTGAATTTTTTGGGTTCTTATGTGCCGGCAATTCGTCCGGTAATCAATCTTCGGAACAGTTCGTCCTGGATCGCGCCCTGAAGATCGTCCGGATCTATGTTCATCTTCTTAATAGCCTCTTCTTTTTCCTTACTTTGGAATGTTCCGATCATCTGTCTGTAAATTGAATCCAGCGCAAGATTTTTTAATTCTTCATATGACAAATTCGACATGACCGCTGCAGTCGGGTCTCCTTCGAAATAGGCATCATTGAAGAAATCCGCGATAAGACATCCGATAAATTCATGCGTCAGAGACTTCCCGTGTTCAGCGGAAATCTGCTTGGTCACCGCTTCAATACATGGCTCTTCTTCCTTTTTCTTCCGCTTTTCCTGCCGGTATTCTGCAAGTGCTCCGCATAAAATATCCGTATCAATGTTCTGCAGCTTTTGTTTACATGACGAAATCAACTCGCACATCTCTGAGTTATGGAGAAACAGGTGATGATCACGCCGAATAAATAACTGGGGATATGCGCCTGGAGCAATATAGGCGGTATACGCATATGGATTCTCCTGCATATCACTGAGCATGCTTGTCCAAATAGGCTCGATGATATAACGCTCTTTTGGATCCTGACTATTCCGCTCTCCAATGACGATTTTGACGGTATCCTGTTCATTGGCATCCATATAGTTGCTGTTTTTGACTTTTTTCCACTCGATAATCGGTTTATAAATAATCGTGCTGTTGTGCATTGTCGTTGCCTCTTTCTCTTTTTTGAGAAAACCGGTGGCACGATCCGTCCGGCATAGTGCCGGGCGGACTGCTCAAATCCTTATCTGGAGATGTTTGTAACTTCTGCCGTAATATCTGCGTCTGAGATATCTGCAAGATTTTCATCTGCGGGACGCTGCGCTGTTACCGTACGGGTCAGATATTTCCCATGAGTTGACGGTTCATATGCCTTGCTGATTGCGTCATAATCAAGCACCGCATCAACATCGGCATTAAACCGGATAATCTGCTTCACGCACTTTGGAACAGACGGCTGTTGAACGGTTGTCTGCGTGACTGTCTGTACAGGTGCTGCAGCTTCTGTCTGTCTGGTTTCCTGTGCATCATTTTGCGCATTTTCTGCGTGCTTGGTTTCCTCTTCTACTTCGTTCGCATCAGACGAAATCTGATCATCAATTCCTGTTTCTTCTGCGACATCTGCAGACTCATTAGTCTTTGTCTTTTCTTTCTTTGCAGAAGAGGCAGCTTTCTTTGGTTCTGCGTTATATGCAAACGACAAATCAAGAGTTCCGTTCTTCCTTCGAACTACCTTGTATCCGCCGCTTGTCTTTTCGTCTGTCTTTTCTGCTGATGTTTTATAGGAATACGAGGACGACTCCTCAGAGCTGATTGCAGCTTCCGGCGCAGCATATGCCTTGCCAGCAATAGGTCCTTCTCCGATACCTGCTGCCATAACAGGCCACATAAAACATATGGCAATTGCAATGGTTACGATTTTCTTTCTCATGATTTTCTCCTTATAGTATATTATACTTTATTTTGCGTGTCGTGAACTTCGCGTGCGCAGTCTATTATCTTGCAGCTTCAAATGTAGGAAGCTGCGCAGCATACTCGATAATGCGATTCGTAATTTCTACCTTACCTTCGCTGTCCTCTGTGATATCAGGGAAATCCGGCAAGGCCTTCACTGTCTGCATGATGTCATCCCATTTTGGAATGCTTTCCGTAAACGTTACGTTTCCAACGGCGTGCCGGATGTAACTTTCCGGGTCCTCTCCATATGGAATCTTTACGGACGTATCAGTGTCGCTATAACTGATCTGCTTATATCTTTGTTTTTCTTCGTCTGTTAAGATATCCGGATTTAGAACATCGCCATTTTCATTGATATATTGGACCGTTCCATAGCCTCTCCAAAGTTTATCTTCAAAAAGTCCCGTGCTTTTGGAAAGAAGCTGTACAGAGTAGCAGCGCTTAAAGTAGACCTTCAAAGCAAGTCCTTTTCCGGAAACGGTTCCCTGCAGAATGTTCTTCGGATTTTCAGCATCGAAAATATAGTCTCCATTCTGATACAGCGCAAACTTGCTCTTGTATGCTTTTGCTTCTTCTGAGTGATCATCCTCAAAATTCTGCTGATTCGGATTTACAAGCTCTCCGCTTGTTCGGACAATATATCCATTGGCGGTATTCCCCGCTTCCAATGTCAGACTCGGCGTGCTTTGGTATTCTCCATTCTTATCCATGAAGAAGTACTGAATTTCATAGGTGCCATATCCTTTTTTGCCGTTTTCCCATTTAGCGGTATAGGTGATTTCCTGATTTTCTGTTTTTCCAAAAGATGCATCCCCCATATCAATGACAACATTTTTAGAGGCTGCCTGCGTATCGTTGTACCAGCCAAGGAATACGTCGTATTCTGCAGATCCGTCATCACTAGTGCCGTTTGCCTTGACGGGAACAGGAAGCGTAAAGTTCCCGGTGTCAGAAGAAAGAAACGTACGACTTATGTTTCCATTTCCCTGTGTTTCCCAGTCATCGCCAGGATTTTCAAATGTTCCGCCGGCGGGATCAAGCGTGATCGTGATAGTTCTCACAGAGATGTCCTCGCGTACTCCCTCCTGCTTGCGATCCGTTTGGTTTCGCTTTGCTGCATCTGCTTTGATAAACAGCACGCCAGTCAGATTTCCCGTTTTTTCGCCAAACAGAAACTGCGCGGTGTATACATCCGAAGGATTGATGTAGTATTTGGTTTGATTTTTATCCAACATCGCACGCTTTGCATCGGTGCTGTCTAGCTTTTCCAAAACCTCATTGTCAGAGTCCAGTTTGTAATAAAAGGATACAGGGTCTTCGTCGCCATTTTTTACCTGTATTGCGACTTCTTCATTCTCATTTGTCTGGATACAGCTTTTGACCTGACTTCCTGATAACTTTTCTCCGTTTTCTACATTCAGATCACTGGACAGCGCAATCATCTGCTGATTTGCGTCTCTGGATAGCTGCATGCCGGAATCCTGAGCAGAATAAAACATGGATAGTGCAAACGTTCCAACAAGGACCGCTGCAGCAATGCTGATAATCGCCAGAATGGCGCTGGATGGTACATTATGCATAATATTTCCTTTTTGTGGCAGCAGGCTCGCGCATCTGCGCGAGCCGCCGCGATTAGTTAATCATAAAAATGTGTGCGGAATACTTATCTGATACAGAGTAGCGAAGATCAATCAGTGCGATATCGCCGGAACGAAGATGAAGGGTTCCTCCTTCCGTAGATCCGTTCTTCGGGACTTCGACTTCCTGCCTTGCGTCTTCATCTTTCCACATATCGTCCGTTCCGCCGCCGTATTTCAGATGATCTACTCCACCGTTTTGACTCTCAATGTCAAAGTTCAAAACGAGATACCCGTCTGTAAACCAAAGATATGACTTTTCGGAGAGCGGATATTTGAGTGCGTAATCATCCAGATCCGTATCACCATCACCGTCCAAATCTCCAACCTTCTCCAGATCAGATCTGTCACAGATAAAGAGCTTATTCGGAATGGTGTACTGCCCATACCATGTCTGCATGGATCTCTTGAACTTATCTGCGTCTTTTGCATCTACGGTGGTTCCGTCTGTCTTGGCAAAGTGCGCATTCAGGCTATTGAAGTCGTTCTGGTCCTGCGTTGTCGAAAGATTACGTTCCAGCTCCTCTTCATGCCCGGATAAAATTCTGAGATTCTTATCCAACTTAATATTGGACAGGCAATACGACTTATTTTTCGTATTCAAGAACTTTTCCGTCGTAATTCCAAGCTCATTGGCGGTATAAGTCAGATCATCCGGAAGACTGTATCCAAGAGATGTCTCTGAAATGCCGGCATCCTTTAAGAATTTGCTTCCCTGATACCAGGAACCATCAAACTGCTTATTTGCAAGCACAACCGTCTTCTGGTTTGCAGTGTCACGATCCGATCCGTATTCAATAAACTTTCCACTGCTGTCCGTATAGTAAATAGCTACATCCGGGTGCAAGGTCAGTGTCTTATCGTAATAACGAAGTCCTGGCTGAATGGAGATCGTATCGTTATCATCACCAAGGTTTGCGATGGTCTTAAAGCTGTATGAGAAGGTGGTTCCTTTCCAAAGCGCTCCCATCTGGTTATAAACAAGAGAAGACCCTGCGCTCATCGGCGTTGTATTCTTTGAATTCCACTTCTTTGTGAGTGTTCCATCAAGGGTGTACCGTACACTGTTTCCACCAACTCTGTTCTTTGTTCCGCTCTTCTTTTCCTGCTTGGAAATACAGAACGGAAAATCTGTGGATTCCGATGCGCCCTCTTCGTAGCCATTAAACATATCCTTGTCGTTGGTTCCGACAATCTGGAAACCATACATCCATCCGGAAAGATTGACCGGCACGTCATAGGTTGCGACATAGTTCGAGAGTTTGCTGTTCATCGTATCTTCTGTTGCATTTTTGTTGGTTCCCGTGTTATACGCTTCTACGCGGAACTGGATCTTGTAATATTCACTTAAACTTGCACCGTATTTTGTTGTGCTTTCTTTTGCCCATGACGGGATATAGAAACTGATGGTGTAGTTGTTATTGCTCTGAATGTCTACCCAGTCGGTATATCCGTCCGACTTTGTGTATACGTAATGTTCCTCGCCGGAAGACTGATCAACCCATGCAACATCAAACGGGAAACGCACTTGCTTAAGCTGTACGTACTCATCGTATTTGCTTGGATCGCCGCTTTCGCCATACCCGGAAATATCAAACCCGGAATGTCCGAAAATATCTGTGATCTTCTCCTCACTCATATTTCCGGAGCGAACTTCCTCGCTGAGCCACTTATAAGGATCGAACTTGATGGTATAGGTTTTATCAAGGCGCATGGTATACAGCGTCATTCCATCCACCTCTGTTGGCGGCGTATTGACTAGCTGAGTGGCTCCCGTCGCCTTCTTCGTGGTATCGTTTCTCTGTCCTGTGCCGGTATTGATGCCCTCATAAATGGAAACCGGAGAAATCACAGGCGTGTGCACGACAACCGGCTCATTCTCTTCAAAAACATCGGTTCTGGATCCATATGTCCTGGTATCTTTCAGGATCGCTTCTACTCCGGACTTACTTGTAACTTCCGTAGAATTCGAAAGAACGTTCATGTACGTCGCCTGCAAAGATGTCGGATACTTTCCATTATTCTTTGATCTTGGTACGGTCTGCGTAGTTTCCTCCTCACGCACCGAAAAATCTCCGTCATTAAGCTTTGCTCTGGATGCAACTGCGGATGCGGACGCACATGCGATATCTACCGGTGTGGGGCATACAACCGTTTCTGTCGAAGTTCCGGTTGCTTCTGTATTATCTACGTATATGTTTCCATTGACAGTAAGCTTATCGTTCTTGGCAATAACCTTGATTCGTTTTTTATCCGCATGATCCTGAGCTCCTGACGCAGCGATCAGCTCTTCCTCTGATGGCTCATGGTCAAAGGTTCCTGCATTCAATCCCGGGTCTCCTGTGTCTTCGTAGTCAATGTGTGCAAGGTCATCCGGGGAATAGGAATCTGCACCAGTTGGTCTTGTTCCATTAATCAGAGCATCCCATTCAAGAGAATACGGATTTCCGTAGGTTGCCTTTCCGTAGGAATCGTTGGACACAATCACTCCGTTATAGGAATAGAGCTGCAGCGAACGGATTGCGTAGTACAGAGCACTTCTGCTTGTCTCAACTTTTACCGTTTTACTGCCGGAAGAAGTGGACACTTTGGTTTCAACCGTATAAGAAATGTTGTAAGACGGCGTAAAATCATCCGAAACACTTCGCTCTGAGTATGCATAGGAACCGTACCAGTCATCTGCCACAATGCCATTTGTCAAAGACTTTCCGCTTGGAATCCCTTCGCCAACATCATAAGTGGCGTCCGTATGATACGTAAGGACGTAAGGAATGTTTCGCCCGGACATGTGCCAGCCCGCATAATCTCCGTCAATCTTGGAGTCTGATTCCTGCTGATTTAAGATATCCTGTTTCTTTGGTGTCTTAATGCTCAGCTTCTTGCGAAAATGTTCATACCGAATATCGTCCGCTCCGCTTCCTGCCCAGTTATATGCCTTTGCGAGTGCTTCGATAGACCGGAAATCATAGATTTTCCCGTGATATTGCATTTCTCCATTGGTGACATTAATGTATCCGCTTGGAGTTTTCTTTCCGCTTGTCATGGTAAAGGTTCGCATGATGGCACTGGCATAAATCGTCCCATCACCATTTACGAAGGAGTTATACCAGTTCCCGCTTGGGTCCACTTTATTCATTGCAGTCTGAAGGTTTGCGGCATCCATGTAATAGACTGTTGTGACTGTTCCATCCGAGTTATTGATTGGCTCTTTGCTCCCGGTAAATCCCATGGACGCATACGCTCCGCTCTCATTGATGGAACCATCCGCATTTGCCTGGTGAAACGTATAGCCTACCGTCTCATAGCCAATCCCGGATGTTCTTTTGGTGTCTCTGGACTCAAAGCATAGGTTTCCGTCCTTATCAAAGTACAGATCCTTGGAAGCTGCATAAGCCGGCATCTTCGATGCTTCCAATGCAGAAAAGATCGTAACAACAGCAAGGAGCACGGCTGCTACTGCAGCAAAAATACGTTTCCGTGGCAAACTCTTTTTGAAATGCGCTCGCTTCTCTTGCACAATATTCAACGTTGTCTCCTCCTTATAATTCTTCAAAAACACAAGCAGCCTTATGCTTTGTGTTTGAGATACGTTTGTTTTATCGAATAATATAGGTATATTATACCTTATGAAGGAATAAAAAATTGCTTTCTGGATTTGCTGTTAAGCAAGACTTGAGTTTGTTCTCTGGTCACAAAATCATATCGCAGGAAGCTGCCGCATACTTGTGTGCAGAGGAATGCGTTTAACGTCTTTTCCTCAGGACAAATGTTTGTTGCACACTAGTTTTTAGTATATAATACTATTATGAATACTACTAATATCAATGAATACCATAGTTCCGCACATCTGAAATTTTTATGTCGCTATCATGTGATTTTCTGTCCAAAATATCGACGTAAGGTTTTGGTGAACGGTATCGATACACGGTTAAAAACGACATTTTCAGAAATTGCCGATGCACATAATTTTCAGATCCTTGAAATGGAAATCATGCCGGACCATGTGCACCTGCTTATCGATTGCAATCCACGTTATGGCATCATGCAGTGTGTGACGGATCTGAAATGGGGCTCGGCTCATGTGCTCAAAAAAGAATTTCCGGAGCTGATGAAGAAAATACCATCCGTTTGGACGAGAAGTTGTTTTGTCGCAACCGTTGGATCTGTTTCTCTGGAAACAGTGAAACAATACATTGCTTCACAAAAAGGAAAGTAATGCCAGAGACATATATTCTTGAACTCAAAGTGAATATAGAAAAGCAATCGGATCGGAACTACCTGCAACGCTATTTTGAAGAGGTTGCAAAGATCGGTAATACAGTCAGACGACTTGCCATCCGGCAGCTCAATCTGCTGCGCAGAGATCCGAACTATATTGCTCTGTTAAAGCAGTACAATGCTCTGTCCAAAGAGGATCCGGCTAGGAAACAGATCTCTGCACAGCTGACAGCTATAGTGCAGTCTTATGGACTGTCCAAGCGAGGCGTTGAAAAGTTTGCGACACAGCTGCGCAGGAATCTTTCCCATGTACATTCCGATGTCTATCAGAACCTGTGCAGCGATGTATGGCGCAGCGTAGAGAAATGCCTGTACGGAAATGGGAAACAGATCCATTTTAAAAAGTGGACCGAGTTTACCAGCTTTGAGGGAAAGAAAAATACGACAGGCATTATTTATCAGAACGGTAAAGTCTACATAAACTGTGGTCCGAAGCACCCCAAAGGCGGAATTGTACTTTCCGTGATCCTGCCAAGCAATGAGAATAGCTTGCATTATCTGTATGAGACGAGTTGCCTGAACGATCGTACCAGGCATTGCCGGATTGTACGGAAGATGTTTCCGTCCGGATGGCAGTACTATGTACAGCTTGTACAGGAGAGCACTCCTCCGCAAAAGCACGCGATCGGGGTTGGACGTGTTGGCGTGGATATCGGAACTTCCACTGCGGCTGTTGTTGCAGACGACGGGTATTGCAGTCTCAAAGAACTGGGAGAGACTGTCCAGTACTCGCAAAAGGAAGTTGCAAGGCTGCAGCGGAAGATGGACCGCAGCCGCAGGCAGTCAAATCCGGGTAATTACAAAGCGGATGGCTCTATCCGGGAAGGAAAAAAGACATGGGTGTATTCCCAGTCTTATTACAAAACAAGAAATCTTTGCAAAACACTACAAAGAAAGCAGTCTGCTTCGCTTAAGCAATGGCAGGAAGCTTATGCCAATGAAGTGATTGAACATGGGGATGAAATCTTTGTGGAGACAATGAGCTTCCGGTCTTTACAGAAACGAGCTAAGACAACTGCAAAGAGTAAGAAGTCCAAGGTTGTAAAAACCGCTTCCGGGGTAAAGATAATACACCCGTATCAGCGCAAGAAGCGGTTTAGCAAATCCATCGGCATGCACGCTCCGGGGCAACTTATCCGGATCTTAAAGCGCAAGCTGCAGACCAATGGTATCGTCTACGAAGTAAACACCAGACAGTTTCGTGCAAGCCAGTATGACCATATATCTGATAGTTATGTCAGAAAGAAACTGTCCAAGCGAAATAATGTAATTGGTGGAGAGTGGATTCAGCGAGATCTTTACAGCGCATTTCTGTTAAAGAACTCTGACAGCTCTCTGGAACACACGGACCGAAACCGCTGTTTTATAACCTATCCGGTATTCAGAAATGCGCATCATCAGTGCATTGATGCAATCAAATATTCCTATAAAAAAGTACCTTCCTGCTTTGGTATTAAAACAGTCGCCTGATGCCAGGCATAACATGACGGAAGACACGTAGCTATAAACCATACACAAGGGTCCAACGGAGCCCTCGGGCTGCAGCGAAAGCTGTGAAACGGCATTGTCGGATGCCTGGAACGTATCGACAACGGAACTACTATAACGGAAAGCTTATCCGGGCAAAAGAAAGCCCGGCATCCAACCCCATTGGGACGGATACCGGGCAGGCCTGTCATAACCTCAAGTGATGTGTTCCGGATCTGAAACCTGCCGCATATTTGCGTGCAGATCCGTTAGGAGCAGGATGAGGAGAATAATGGTAAAGCAGAAATAGGATCTGGCAAAATTTTTTACGTTCTGATTTTTGCCATTGATGCTCATTACGATCAAAATGATAAAGCCAACGATCGGTATGGAGAACAAAATTTCATAACCAAAATACCCCCACATCGAAATCGGCTTATATTCATCTGGCAAAATAACTGTATCCGACCGAAATTGCACTTGTGGATGAGGTCTGGCTCCGTTCTGAGCTCCGGCTGTCTGCCAGTTTTGCTGTGCTCCGAAGGCCTGCTGCCCTCCGGAAGTTTTCTGCGTTTGAGGCTTCAATGGAGTTCCGCACTCCGGGCAGAATGCCTTGTCATCAGATACTTCAGTTCCACACTTAGGACAAAACATAAAATACCTCCTCATAAACAAGCAGCCATCCGGCACGATTGTCGTTTATGACCACTCCGTTTTCTCAATCAATCCGAAATCTTCTCCTCTGCTTCAGCCTCTGCAGAACCATCTGCTGTCTCAGCAGAATTTTCGGTTTCGGCAGAACAGGAATCTCCGTTTTCTGTAGGTTTCTGCTCTCCGAAATCAATCTTCGTTCCGCATTTTACGCAGAACTTTGCACCACGCTCAATTACTTCTCCACAGTTCGGGCAATGCTTCTCAGTATCGCCCATCTGCGGTCCATCATCACGCGCCTGTGACTCTACAGGTGTTGCTGCAGCCACCGGCGTCTGTTCCATCGGAGCCTCTGCAGAAGTTTCCTTTGCCTCAGCAGAATTTTCAGTTTCCGTAAGATTCTGTTCTTCAGCCTCAATCTTCGTTCCACATTTTACGCAGAACTTTGTACCTGGTTCAATCACTTCTCCGCAGTTCGGGCAACGCTGTTTGTCGTCCCCCATCGGCAGCTTATCATCGCCAGCCTGCGGTTCTGTATCGTACACCTGCGGCTCTGCCGACACTGCTGTAGCCACCGGTGTCTGTTCCATCGGAGCTCCGCAGAAGCTGCAGAACTTTGTGCCTGCCGGAACGCTCTTTCCGCAGGAAGGGCAAGTAACTTTATTTGCGATTTCCTGTTTGCTTTCCTTCTTTTCCTGAATTTGCTGCAAAAGTCCATCGACTTGCCGCATTGTCTCTTCGTATTCTACAGGCGTATCGGAATGGTTCCTGGAAGCGTTATACATTGCTCGTCCCAGTTCCTCATAACATGCGTTTACGGCCTTCTCCAGGTTTTTGATTTCACTTTCGATCTTCATCTGATCCGTGAAGTCCTTCGTCTGACTTGCGACCTGATTAAAGCCATGATTCACCTTTGCACTAAGCTGATCAAAAAACGACATTGTTTATTCCTCCTTATTCTTGTTCTGAGTTTGTGCCCTTGCCTGTTTTCCAGCCAAAATAATCCAGGAATTCCTGATTATGGTACTCAAAAATATTATTCAGATCCCAATAATCACCTTTGTCAATGGCAGAAAACGATGCATATCCATTTGATCTCAGGTATTCTGTATCCAACGTAAGCACAAGGTTTCCGGAAGCATCCAAAACCTGTCCGTTGGATGCACCTTCCTGAGAAGGATACACCATCTCGTAGGTTTCCGTTAGTGCTCCGTCATCATAAAGATATTCCGTATAACCGCCGTCATGATCCTCCACCAGAACGGGGATCTTAGCATACTCTTCGAAATCAGCAAGAATATTGCTATTTGCGGTAATAAGATCATTCTTTGCGCGAAGGCCTCCGAACGTGCCGAGCTTTTTTAATTCTCCATCCTGGATCGTATACGCATCCCACGCTGTGCTTTTCCATACTTCCGACCCGGATGAATTTGCATACGATTGAACATCTTCTTCGTTTGTTACAAAGAGTTCCAGTGTGCCATTTTTATCCAGGTCATGCAGACGATAGAAAATTCTCTTTCCATCCCCTTCTGTCCCCTCCGGAATCTCTGCCATCAGGTCCTTGTATGGCTGGTATGGATCTGTTTCTACGGCTTCTTCCTGGATGGGCTCCGGTGTTTTCTGATGTTTGATAACCGCGGCAGCACCGCCTCCTGCCACAGCGGCTGCTGTTACGCCTGCCGCAACCTTGATTGTCACCGACTTTGCGCCTGCCCCTGCCGCAGATTTTGCTGCACTTCCTGCAGCTGTTTTAACTGCGCTTTCTGCCGTTTTTGCAGCGGCACTACTTGCGGCGTTTGATGCCGCAGCAGAAGCAGCATGTTTTCCTGCTTCCGCACTTGCAAAGGCGGCATAGGAAGCGCGTATCATTTCTCCGGTTGCGGTAAGACCACTTGCTTCCACCTCTGTTTTGAAAAGGCTTGCAATAAAGGGAACCATTGCAACTGGAACAAGTTTCAATCCGTATGCATTCGCATAGCTGCTGATCCTGCGGTTTATAGTTTTCCGCCCGCGCGATAAATAGGACTTTACTGTATTTTCCGGAACTCCAAGCTCTTCTGCGATCGTCCGAATTGAGGCTTCGTCATAATAAAAACGGAGCATGGTGATGCGTTGCCCTTCTGGAAGTGCGTAGATTGTCTCGGACAGGAGCTTTTGCAGCTCTTTCCTTGCAGTAACTTCTTCCGGCATACGCAGAACTTCTGTGTCCGCGGGCTCTGTGTTTTCCTTTTCTTCTCCTTCCGGATTTGGCGCGTCAAGACTAAAGGACTTCCCCTGCTGCTTTACAAGGGTCAGATATTCCCGGTAGCAGATCGTTTTGAGCCATGGGACAAATTTCGCACCATCGTCCAGCTGATTCATTTTCTCAAAGCAGACAATGTACCCGCTTTGCATCGCTTCTTCCGTGAGCGGCTCGTTATGTCCAAGAGAAAGCAGGTATCTGCGGACGGGATCATAAGACGCTTCATAAATTCTTTGAAAAATATCAGGATTTTTTGTCTTCCGGTACTGCCGGATAGCTTCCGCAAAATCAAAGTCTGTTTGCGTAGAAATCTGCATGAAAACCTCCTGAGAAAAAAACACGTTCTTTGCTTACATAATTATACATTGCCGAACAGGAAAAACTACATTTTTCACAAAACCATATCGCAGGAAGCTGCCGCATACTTGCATGCAGATCCGTTAGGCAGAGAACGAGCAAACGCAAGGATCGTTTTTGCACACATACCCCTCAAAAATAGTTTATAATAATCGTAGTTTTGTGCTTGATCCGATACGCGGAGGTGTTTGTGATGTACTGTATTCGATGCGGAAAGTTAGCTGCTGATGGAACTTTATTTTGTGCCAATTGCGGAGCAAAATTAATGGTTCCTCCTTCAAAGGCAGACTCTTCAGTAAAAGCAGAAGATTCTTCAACCATAAAAGAAGATTCTTCGACCAAAGCAGAGAATTCTTCAGTCAAAGCAAGAACCTCTTATATTAATTGCCATAGTTTTATGGTTCCTGTGTGTCTTCTGGATGAAGTCAAGGTCAGACTTCAGGACATGAAAAAAGAGCTGGTGGACATTTTATGGTTTCACAACAAGCTCTATGACCACGAAATTGGCGTCTTGGCCCGGACGGAAGACGGACAAACCGGAAGTATCATATTTAATGTCACAGGCTGCAACAAGCGTCCTAAACGCTATGCACTTGGAGAATGTCTGGAAGACAACATTCCGAAGTCCATCGAAGAAAAGCCGCAAGAAGAATGTGCAGAGCAAAAAGAATCCCCGCAGATTCCTTCCGCCGCAGCTACACAGACAACTACCTCTGCGTCATTTCTTCAAGAAAAACATGATGCATCCACCGCAAAGACAAATGAGCAGAAAAATGTGCAGCAGACTTCAGATGTCAAGCCAGAAGAAGCAAAGCATGGTGGCGAATTTTCAAAAGAAACGAACTTTGTTGCAACTCGTAGCACGGTTTCTTCCGTTTCGAGTGAAGCCAAAATTTCCGAAGAAAAGACAAGCAATAATGATATTCAGAAACAGATAGAGCGCCCCATTCATAAGCCTGTAAACGGCGAAATGCTCTATGCAAAGTATCGCGGAATATCCAAAAAGAACCATAACCTGCTTTTTGAAACACCGGATGGCGATTTCATTTATGTGAATTCCAAATACGCCACCCAGGATTTTCATCTCATGAAAAAGAACGCATGGTTTTGGGTGGAACGCGGCAAAAAAATCGATCAGGATTCTTCCGGAGACTTTGGCAAATACATCGGGAAGATGTTGCCGGCTGATGGAAATGTAGGACAGGATGTGTGGCGTTTTTGCCAGTACCAAAAAGTTGGCAACATCATCATCTGCCCGATTTACAAAAAAACGCCAGTCAGTGTCTTGGTCTCTCTTGGACCGAACTATTATGCTGTATTAAAACGTGAGAATTTTCCGCTCGGATTTGACTTCTCTTCCATAGAAGTTGGTACTGTTTATAAGTTCGAAATCACCGACATTCGAAAAGACGATAAGCATACTAAAGTTAGTTTGCGAATCATCAGTAAGCTCAGTGATTTTCATTACATTAAGATGTGGCGGAAAATTCCGGAAAACATCGAAGATTGCTTTGATATCAACTACGAGAGATATCTGGAATATCTCTTGCGGGATGAAGTCTTATTTTCCGCATTAAAGGAAAAACTAGGCGGCATTATCACGCCCTCTTTGCTGCGACATTATATTGGAGAACAATACCGAAAGCAAAAACAGGACAATACGCTCGTAGTCCGTCAAAATGCACGAGGAATCTCCATTGATATTGATCTCGATGTCAAAAATAAATACGGTGCACCGATCAAAGCGGGAATCAATCAAAAAGCCGACCGCATCAACGACTTTTATCTTGCGTTAATTGGTGCTGTAGATCCTGGATCTGATATGGAGCGCTTTGTGTATATTGAAGATTGGGACAGTCTTACCAAGACACTTGCAGATATGGCTCTTCCGGAAGATTGGGATTATGGCGACAACAGTGGTCGTTCCAAGCGGCATATCCTTGCGCAATATCTTCGCTTCAATTTCTATAAGGCGAGATTGGATCATGACCTGTACGAAGAACATGGAGAAGCACTGTTTAATACCGGACTCGTCGATACATCGTACGACGATATTTTCTGTTACCTGAAGAAAAATACCAGCATCAATGATCCTTTGCACCGTAAATGGACCATTGGCTATTTCGCATGCCGCGGAAAAGGCGCAAATGGAAAGGCATTGAATGCTCTTTTCCAGGATTTTCCGGAGCCGCCCCAGTACATTACGCCTGATCAGCTTGAGAACTTGTTTTTCAATACTTCCAGCGAGCTTGCATGCGATTATGATCACATCATCATTGATAACATGGATCGCCTTCCGATGACATTTATCAGTCATCGTTTGGCGTATGATCAGACTCTTCGGGATATGATTGATCAAGGAAAGAGCAGGGCAGATATCGAGGATTATATCTGCGACTCCCCAGGACTTGTGAAAACGCTGGAGGATGGATTAAAGTCGGCTGTCGATATTGCAGTCAAGTTTTGCAAATGGAACTATAAGACAGCCATTCCTATCTATTATGCAAAGACGAATGCTATTAGCTTGCTTCTTCCGCTAAAGCTTACAGAAAACGCCGGCAATGCAGATATTGCACTTGTTGTTGAAAAACTTCCTAATGGAAATTACCAGGGACAGACGATTCTCACAATGGAAATGGCATATCTGGACGCACGCCAAATTTGCCGTCCAAACTCCGATTGGCTGACTCTGCAAAATGTTCAAAATGCAGAGCCCGCCGATGAAGAAATCAACGAAGCAGATGATTTTGAGGAGGAATGAGACACAAGCGATGGGATCACCCCCGCTTACGCGGGGAATACACCAGGGTAAAACCGGCGAGGATATGGAATCAAGGATCACCCCCGCTT
>Ga0129314_1001160_pt1 | contig 20130 bp, 13 predicted proteins | sample O1111metagenome_FD_94431 | JGI IMG/M metagenome (GOLD analysis project Ga0129314, IMG submission 94431) | Orangutan individual fecal microbial communities from fecal samples from Wisconsin, USA - O1111 metagenome | ecosystem: Host-associated > Mammals > Digestive system > Large intestine > Fecal... | reverse complement strand
GCGTCGCAGAGGAGCTTGAGATAACGAAGGGCACTGCGCAAGGTTACTCCAGGTCCGCCTACCGTAAGGCCGGCATCCACAGCAAAGACGAGCTCATCGACCTGTGCCAACTCCTGGGCGAGCAACAAAGCTGAGGCTCTCCGTTGGGCTGCCGTTGACGGGAACGGTGCCGAAGACCTGTGTCAAAGCTGATGTCCGGGGGCTGCACACTCGGGCAGATTGAGTTGAGAGAAGGTCGGTCCTGGATGAGTTTCAGGACCACCTCCTTGGGGTGTAGCTTTCTTTTGCATTGCCCGGGTTTGGGCGTAGCTTGCTGTGTTTGCTGCGAGGTCCGGACTTGTTTACCCCCTCACGCACCAGGCGTTGAGCCACTTCTCGTCGGAGCGGCCGGGGCGGGCGTCGCCCGTGATGTCGATGCGGTCAACCCTGAGCCCGGGAACCTCGGCAATCAGGGCGCGCAGGGTGGGCTCGTCGAGGTCGGTGAACCATCGGCCGTCGCGCATGCCGTCGTGGTGGCCCAGCTTGAAGCTGAGGTAGAAGGTGCCGCCGAGCTTGAGGGCGCGGGCGTACTTGGCGATGACGCCGGCGAGCTGCGCCGCGGGCACGTGGAGCAGGCTGCTGCACGCCCAGATGCCGTCGTAGGGACCCGCGGGCTCGTAGTCGGAGAAGGTCGCGTGTATGACGGGCAAGCCGGTGAGCTCGCTCGCGGCCCTTACCATCTGCGCGCTTCCGTCGACGGTGTCTACCGCAAGCCCTGCCCTCAGGAACGCGAGGGAGTCGCGGCCCGAGCCGCAGCCCAGGTCGAGGACGCGGCCGCCCTCCGGCAGGCGCCGGGCGAACTCGCGCTGGAGCTTGCCGAACTCGACGTCGGCGGTGTCCGCCACATAACCCGCCGCGTTGGCGTCGTAGTAGCCTATGGTCTCCCTGGTGCTCTCGTCCACTTTTCCCTCCTAGAACGCGGGGGCCTCGCGCTGCTCGCATCGCTAGCGCCCTCCCGGAAAACAGTCGCCTGCCACCTTATGATAGAGGCTCTTCCTTCGAGGGCTCTGTCGTGTTGTCTAGAAATCGCGAGCCATATTAAAAGGCCGCGCCGGCTCCCTTACGCCCCCTCTACCAGGTCGATCAGTTCCTGGTGGGAGTGGACGCCGAGCTTGGTGTAGATGTGGGCCACGTGGGTCTTCACGGTGTTGTAGCTCACGCCCAGTTGGCGCTGGATGTAGGCACCGTTGCGGCCCTGGGCGAGCAGGGCGAAGATCTCGGCCTCGCGCGCGGTGAGGCCGGTCGTGTCGATAAGGCGGGCGACGGTGGTGTCGAGGTCGGGCGTGGGCTCATGCTCGGCGACCTCGGGGCTTGCCGTGAGCGCCTCAACCGTCGTGTCGTAGCTGAAGCCCCTCATGCCGAACAGGGCAAACGCCGCAAGGCAGAGCACAACGGCACCCGTCACGGCAGTGCTCGCGATAAAGCTGCCTGCCATGGCCGCATAGCACAGGCGTCCCAGCTCGGCGCCTCCCGTGACGCCCACGCAGAGCAAAAAGCCGCTCCAGGCGAAAAGAGGCAGCGTGCCTGCGCGGTTGCGGGCGGAAAGCGCTGCCAGCGCCGGCCAAAAGACGAGCTGGAAGCAGGAGTTGCCCGCCTCGAGCAGGTTCGAGGTCAATGAGGGCGCGGCCTGCTGGGAAATGGGTGCAAACACGAAACCCGCCATCACGAGCAGAAGCGCTAGGTTGAAGAGCGCATCAAGCGTGAGCAGATGCCTGCGCGCCGCCCAAATCGCCAAGAAACACAGCAAAGGGACGATGCCGGCCCACGTGTCGAGCGGTGCGTTGTTGACCTCGCCGAAGGAAAGCGCAGCTCCGTAGGCTGTTTGGAAAAGGGCCAGGCATACGAAGAGCCTGTGCGAGCGGGGCAGGAACGAGAAGGGGTTTGTGAGCGTGAGCTCGTCGGGTGCCTGTCCCGATTGGATGATTTCAAGCGCCCTGTCCATGTCGGCGCGGCCCACGAGTACCGCGAGGACCTGCAGGGCGACGAACAAGGCGAGCGCTGCCTGTGGACCCAGGACGCCGAGTGGGAAGCGCAGAATATACGAGGCGAAGAGGCCCAGCAAGACGCATTTTGCCATTTGCGAACGAGTTAAGCATGCCAAACAACAACCGGCAGAAAGCATGACAAAGACGGAGCAGAGCAAAAGCAGGCAGAGTGCCAACGTTGCGGCAAGCGGGGAGGCGGAAGCGAAGGCCCACAAGCCGATACCGCCGACCAATGAGAGCGCGAGAGGTGCGATAAGGAACGGGCGTGCTCCCAAAAGGCGGGGTGCCCTTGAGGCGACGAGTGCGACTGCGAGGAAGCCCGCCGCCTCTACGAGCGTCGCGATGTCGCGGCACAGTGGGGCGACGTCGGTGCCGATGGGGAAGACCTTGCTCGTGAGCAGCCAGTTGCTCAGCACATAGGCGCCGAATACGGCAAATGCTGTGGCAGGCTCCTTTGGCAGGGCGCCGCTGGCAGGAGAGGGGGCGTGCTGCCCTTGTGCCTCGCTGCGATTGCTCATGAATCCACCGTCGCCTTCCCCTTGACCACGCCTGGCTCCCCCAAAGATGACACAAGCATTGTAGCGCGTCATTCAGCCTGGTCATCGCGTCATCATGAAGAGGGGGTGAGAAGGGCTACGACGGCAAATACCTGGTTTTTCGTGAACTGTTGGTGAGGTATGCCGAAAACGTCGGCGCTATGGTTCGAGATGTCAAACGGGTGGCTGCGCAGCGCTGCACCCTCTATGCGCATCGTTGCCTGCCACCCAAAGCCCATGAGAAGGGAAGCAACCATGACCGTTTCGTCTTCGAACGTCTCTCGCCGCGGTTTCATCGCCACGGCCTCCGCCGCCGGCGCCCTTGCCTGCGCGCCCGCTCTTGCGCTTGCCGACCAGGCTCCTGCGGCCGAGGTCGCCGACGCTCCCGCATGGCTCGGCACCGCGCCCGAGGTCGCCGAGGGCGACATCGTCGAGACGCTCGACTGCGACGTCCTCGTTGTTGGCGCAGGTACCTCGGGCCTCTTCGCTGCCTGCTCGGCCGCTGAGAACGGCGCGAAGGTTCTCGTCATCGAGAAGAACGAGGTAACTCCCGGCATCCGCGGTACCCTCGGCGCTATCGGCTCGAAGTACCAGCTTGCCGACAACACCGACATCAAGGCTCTCAACATCTGCCGCGAGATGACCATGTACGCCGCTTCCAACGTCAACCCCAAGCTCCTCCGTCTGTGGGCCGACGAGTCTGCCGAGACGATCGAGTGGTATGGCGACCTGTGCGAGAAGGCCGGCCGCGAGTTCGTGTACTGCTCCGATCATGACCTCGACGAGTACGCCGACCAGATGGAGTATCGCCACTGGGCAACCGGCCATGCTTGTGTGAAGGACGGCCGCACGACTGAGGACGGCGAGGTCCTCGAGAACTACGCCGCCGACAACGGCGTCGAGTTCCGCTACAGCTGCCCCATGGTCAAGCTGGAGCAGGACGAGTCCGGTCGCGTGACGGGCGTCATCGCTCAGGGTGCCGACGGCTACGTGCGCATCAACGCCGCTAAGGGCGTGTGCGTCTGCACCGGCGGCTATGCTCTCAACGACGAGATGCTCTCTACGCTCCAACCCGAGACGAAGCTCATCTTCTCCTTCAACTCCGGCATCGCCGGGTCCGAGGGCGACGGCATCAAGGCCTGCATCTGGGTGGGTGCGGCGTTTGACGACATCCACACCTCCATGCTGTTCGACCGCTGCCCGCTGCCGCCCGACGCTCTTGCCGGCGGCGAGATGGTCAACGGCATGGTGTGGATGGCCTCCCAGCCCTGGCTCAAGGTGAACCTCAAGGGCGAGCGCTTCTGCAACGAGAGCGCTCCGTACGACTTCGTGCTCCATGCGTCCATCGACCAGCCCGGCCACACCTATGCCACCATCTGGGACTCCAACTTCCAGGACTACATCATGCAGTTCAAGACCCAGGGCTGCTCGCGCATGTTCCCGTTCGTGAACGGCGCGCCCGTCTCCGCCATCGACATGGACACCTGCATGGGCATGCTCGAGGGCATGAAGCAGGCTGGCTTCATCCAGCAGGCCGACACGGTGGAGGAGCTTGCCGAGAAGCTCGGCATCCCAACCGACACGTTTGCGGCCACCGTCGAGCGCAACAATGCCAACGCCGCCGCCGGTGAGGACCCCGACTTCGGCAAGGAGGCCTTCCGCCTGTCGCCCGTGGACACGGCTCCGTTCTTCGGCGTGCGCAACACCGGTTATATGCTCTGCACCATGGACGGTATCAAGATTGACGAGACCATGCATGCCCTCAACGCCAACGGCGACCCCATCGAGGGCCTGTACGTCTGCGGCAACGACTCTGGCTGCTTCTTCGCCCACACCTATCCCGACCAGATCCCCGGCCTGGCTGCCGGTCGCTCCGCGACGTTCGCCCGCCGCGCCGGCCGCCTCGCCGCAACAGGCGAGTAAGTCCTGCTAGATAGCGGAAATCAGTTCAGCTGACAGCCGGTTCCAGCACAGCGCTGGGGCCGGCTGTTTTTCGTTGCTGGGAACGCGTTCGACGGGGTGGCCTGCAAGCCGGGGCGGCTCGCGCGGTGGGATGGCTTGCGTGCCGGGTCAGCTTGAGAGTGGTCTGGCTGTTGGCCGGGGACAGTCGAGTCGGCCTGCGACCTCGCTGCGCTGCGCAAGCGATTGAGCGAGGAAAGCTGGGCCGGCCTGCAAGTGGTCTTGCTGCGCCGTGCGAAGAGGTGGGGACGGCTCCTTAATCCAACAGCCATTTCCAGGCGGGCAGGATGCGTACTATGCCAGAGGAAACGCTCACCGTCTCCTCTGTATCCATGGTAACCATGGTTGACTCTGTAATCCCATATTTGGCCATGCCATCCTCAAGGGCCGAGAGTTCCCGTGCGCGGGTCTTGGGGTCGTCGAGGTTCACGCTGACTTGAACGAGCTGGTAGACGTCATCGAGCAAGGCGTCGCCTGTGACGAAGTCAATCTCGTGGGACTTGTTGCCGTGCTCAAACGTCAACCGTGCAAGGGAGCCCGTTCGCACCGAGGGTGTTGTCCGGCGGAGTTTGTTGAAGACGGCCGTTTCCAAACGCTGGCCTGTTTCCAGGGCAGATGCCCGGGTGAAGGCCGCGAACATGCCGGGATCGATTGCGTAGACTTTCGAGCTCGAGCGCGCGTTGTCGGCAAGCGAGCGTGACAGATTGGGCAGCGAAAACAGCAGGTAGGCCTGCTCGTAATACGAAAGCAGGTTGCGCAGCGTCTCTCGCGAAGTGGAGACACCGCGGCTCTTGAACTCGTTGACCACCTTGTTTACCGAGAGCTCTCGGCCCGATGAGGCCAAGCAGCGCGCGAGGAAGCTGGTTGCGACCTGCGGGGTGCGAAGGTTGAAGCGCTCGATGACGTCCATGGCGACGGTGCGGTAGGCGTATTCCTGTAAAAGCAGCATGCCATCGGGTGCCGGCAGCGACAGGGGCGCGATAAACCCGCCGCGCAGGAGGTACGTGTTGAGGGCGTTTCTCAGGACGGCCTGGTCAGTTGAGGAGAACCCGTCATCAGTGCGCATTGTCGCGTCGGCTGTATAGCGCACGTATTCCGAAAGTCCCATGGGGAAGAGCTCGCGGGACAACGACCTGCCCCTAAACTCGGATTTCAGCTCGTGGGAGAGCATTTTCGAGGAAGAGCCGGTGACGTACACCGTGGCCTTGGTCGAATCGATCAGGCGGCGAAGGAAAAGTCCCCAATCGGGAACCTCCTGGATCTCGTCGAAGAAAAGGAAGCAGCCCCGCTCCTTTGCATCTGGGTGCATGGCGAAGAAGGTGTCGACCACATCGCTGAGGAGCTCAGCCGTGTACGGCTTGAGCCGCTCGTCCTCGAAGTTGAAGTACAGAATGGACGTAGGTGCGTAGCCGGCATGTACGATGTCGTGCATCTCCTGGTAGAGGCGGTAGGTCTTGCCGCAGCGCCGCGTGCCCACAACGACCTGCGCAAGGTTGCCTCGTTCGGGTCGCTGGATGGGGGAGAGTGCGAGGTTGCGTGGGAATACCTTGGGGATTCCCTGCTGCTCGAAGTCGAGGATTTTCTCCTGCACCAACGTGTTGAACGGCATCGCATCTCCCAATCTTGCAAAGTAGCTTTGCAAGAAATTATAAATCTTGCAGTCCTACTTTGCAAGATTCAAGAAATCTTGCAAGACAGGTTTGCAAGGTTGGGGGTTGTGCGACAGAAAACCCCGCGTGCCCGCCGGTTGAACGGCGGACGCGCGGGGTTGTTGGTCGTGCTTGTTTGGTCGGCGGGCGCTAGATTGCGCGGGCGGCCAGGTTGCCGGTGGCGATGGCCTCGGCGATGTTGTGGGGCTTGGCCGGGTCGACGAGGGCGTCGCCCACGGTGACGACCGTCATCTCGGCACCCAGCGCATCGGCGAGCGTGGTGTTGGCCGCAAGCTCGCAGGCCTCGATCACGGTGTCGCAGGCGATGGTGATGTCGCAGCCGGTGTCGCCGTTGATGGTGATCTCGCCTTCGCCCACGTTGGTCACGGTCGCGTTGGCCCACACGCGGGTGCCCTTGACGTAGAGCATCGGGAGCACGACCTCCTTGACGTGGGCCGACTGACCCTTGTCAAGCACGGCGGAGGGCTGGTCCATGACGATGGTGACGTGCTTGCCCTGGGCGATGAGGTAGAACGCGGCGTCCACGGCCGGGGCGCTGTAGCCCACGATGGTGACCTCGTTGCCGATTTCGGCGGTGAGGATGTCCTCGATGGGCACCACGTTGGTCGAGCCGCTCGCGGTAAGGCCGGTGGGAACGACAACGCCGCCGGTTGCCTCGATCAGCACGTCGGGGGCCTGGGCGCGCACGAAGTCGGCGTCGACTTCCTGGCCGGTGATGACGGTCACGCCGCAAACCTCCTGCTGACGCTGCAGGTAGGCGTTGAGGTCGGCGATGTTCTCGTGCTGGCCCTTGACTGCAGCGGCGAAGGGCAGCTTGCCGCCCAGGTAGCCCTGCTTCTCGTAGAGCGTGACGCTGTGGCCGCGCAGGGCCGCGACGCGTGCGGCCTCCATGCCGGCTGCGCCGCCGCCCACGACCATGACGTTCTTGGGCTCGCCGTCAAGCGCGGGCAGGGCGGGGCCGTCGGGCATGGCGGGCGTGAAGGCGCGCATGCGCGTGGCGTTGACGCGGCAGTGCTCGTAGAAGTTGCCCTGCTCGTCGAAGTCGAAGTGGCAGTGCAGGCAGCGGTTGCACGGGCGAATCTCGTCAACCTTGCCTTCGCGCAGCTTGTTGATGTAGTCGGGGTCGGCGTAGAGCGGGCGGGTCATGTTGTAGAAGTCGACCTTGCCGTCCTGCAGGGCCTTCTCAAAGAAGTCCGGGGCATGAGCCGGGTCCATGTAGGTGACCGAGCCCACGGGGATGCTCACGGCCGCCTTGATCTTTGCGGCAACCTCAAGCATGAGGCCGCAGCCGGAGTGCGAGCCGTCGAGCAGGCCCTCCCAGTGGCGGGCGAAGTCGAACTGCGTGGCGTAGCGGGTGTTGCCGTTGATGCCGTAGCCAGAGAAGTACAGGTCGCCGGCGAACTCGCAGGGATGGTAGCCGTAAGGCCCGATGCGCACGTGCAGCGAGTCGGCGCCGGCCGCCTCGAACTGCTTGCACAGCTCGACGTTCTCCTCGACGGTCGTGAAGCCCTCGTCCTGACCCAGGTTCACGTCGTTGGCCTCGATGCCGTTGATGAGGATCTGCACGGGGAAGTCCTCGCCGCAGGCGCTCTTGATGCCCTGGATGATCTCGCACACGAAGCGCGCGCGGTTCTCAAAGCTCTGCGGGCCGTATTCGTCCTCGCGGTGGTTGCGGTTGCGCGACATGAACGCCTGGCCGATGTTGTTGCCGGCGGCGTTGAGCTCGACGGCGTCGAAGCCAGCATCCTTAAGCATGACGGCCACGTCGATGAAGTCCTGCTGCACCTGCTTGACCTCGTCAAGCGTGAGGTCGTCGGCCTCGGCGCAGGCGAACTCGGGCGCCGTGGTGGCGTCGAAGCCGCTGAAGGAGGCGCCCATGAGGCTCAGCTGGTAGCCGCACATGCCGCCTGCCTCGTGGACGGCGGCGGCCACCTGGTCGAGGATGGCGTTGCTTGCGTCGCGGACCTTGTAGGAGGCCGGGTAGTGGGGCATGAGGCTGGCGTAGTCCTCGACCCACACGAAGTCGCAGCCACCCTTGATGAACTCGACGTACTCGTCGATGATGCGCTCGTCGGTGACCTCGGGCAAGTAGAGCGAGCCGGCGGCCGACTTCACCATGCGGTGGCTGAGCTCGAGCTTGCCGAAGTGCCAGGGCGAGAAGAGCGTCGTCTTGGTGAAGTCCTCGATGGAGTTGGAGCGCCAGTCGCTCGTGTCGTCGGGGTTGAGCTGGGCGAGCGTCTGATAGACGGCAGTCTTGTCCTTGGCTGCGGCCTCTGCGGGCGCGTCGGCCCCAGCGGCGGGCGCAGCTTGGTCGGCCAGTGCTGCGCCGGTGACGCTGAGTGCGCCGGCGGCAGCCGCGGCGGTGCCGGCAGCCTTGAAGAAGCCCCTACGCGAAATGTCCTGCTTCATGTGTGTCCCATCCTCTCCCTTGGTGGATGCGAGCCGGGCATGCTCGGTGTCGGTTGCGCATGCCCGGCCGGCGAAAGGCCTTCCTGGGCCCTTCCCATGGCGTCCATAGTGGTGCGGATGGGGGTAAAACGCTTCACTGAAATTCAGTGAGGTTGTTAAAAAGGCTGGTAGATTTGGTAGATTGCCTATGCATGGGACGATTGACTGGAGAAGCCCTCGACGTAGGCAACGAGTTCCTGGCGGGAGTGAACGCCGAGCTGCTCGTAGATGTGGCGCACGTGCGTCTGCACCGTGTTGCGCGAGAGGACCAGTTCTTCGGCGATGGCGGGCACGTTTCGGCCGCGCATGATGAGTACGAGCACTTCTCGCTCGCGCTGCGAAAGGTTGTGCGCGTCGCTTACGAGCTCGGCGGGCGACTTGTCTGGGCCTTGCTGGGCTGCCGAAGTTTCGGCGGCGGTGGGATTTTGCGCATTGGGTGTGGCGATACCTTCCGGGGCAATCCGCCGCTTGCGCCGCGTGAGGGCGTTATAGAGGGCGAAGGCGGCGCAGGTGAGCAGGTACACGAGCAAGAAGGTCGCAACGAGCATTTTGGATTCGCTGGCGATGTCGGCGTTCAGCAGGTTTGCCGAGAGCATGTCGGCCAAGACGCGGGCGAGCATCACGATGCCGGCCACGGTGCCATACGTGGCTTCGATGGCCAGGTGCCGTTCCTGCGCGGTTGTGACTCCGGCTTCCATGACGAGGTAGATCACAAGGAAGAAGCCGGCGGAGCCCAAGGCCAGAGCCACGAGGTTTGCTCCTGGTCCCAGGGCGGAAGCGACCAGGATGGAAACGAAGAGCACAGCGGTGAAGCCCAGCAGCACCGCGAGGACCGAGGGGGTGCGCTTGCAAACGAGCCATACCACAGCGAGCAGCGCGGCCGTGGCGAGGTTCATTGTCGCGCTCATGATGAAGCGCGCGGACAGCTCGAGGACGTCGACCATGAGCACGGTGTTTACGAGCGGCGCCACAAAGGTCAGCACGACGGCGGCTGCCAGCACGGCGGCAAGGTCGCCCAAGGCGCCACGCAGGTCGGGGGAGGGTTGGGCGGTGGTTGAGGGCGTGGACGCGGGCGCCTCGGGGGCTTCCTGGGTGGGAGTCTCTTCGATTGCGATGGCCACGACCGTTGTGGGGCATGCCTGAGGATTGAGGGTCGCCGCGGTCGCGGCGCTTGCGCGATGGTCCTTGCGCTTGCGGGCGAAGGGGTTGGGTGCTTGCGAGGCAGCGAGCGCAAGGGCGGCCTGCGCGGCGAACAGTGCGACAACGAGTCCCCGTAGAACAGGCTCGGGAACGAGTCCGCTGGGGAGGTTGAGGACGGCCGAAAGGGCCGCCGCCGAGACGAGAGCGATATGCACCTGCCGTGCGGGCAGGTCTTTGAGGCGCTCAAGCCAGAAGACGAACGCAACTGCTAGGCAGATGCCCGAAAGGCATGAGGCAACGAAGAGCGCAAGGGTAAACCAGGCATCTGCCTGCGTGTTTCCGAGGGCAAACGATATGCACCAGCTGAGTGCGCACGCTATGAGGAGAGCTGCGAAGGGGACGGTCGCGCATGCCTTCGCGCGCTTCCGGGATGACGCATGCGGCAAAGCGGCGATTGCGCCGCGTATTCCCAAGGCGATAAGACTGAGCGCATTGGCAACCGAGGCAAGGGTTCCTGCCTGCACAAACACCTCGGAGCGGGCGAAAGAGAACATCGTGCCGGGCGACCAAACCGCAAGGCCATACAGCACGATTGCCATGGCGAGTCCCGCCGCGCAAAACAGCGAGACCGGGCAGGCGCCGGCCGAGTGCGCCTCGTTATTTGCTTGCAACGACGGCCCCCTTCCTCGCCTCTGATGACACGCGGTCCTCCAAGCACCCTCATGTCCGGCATGCTGTTGCCGTATATCCAACGCGTTCATTGTAACGCGGGCGCCGCCGCCACAAAGCCCCCGGTTTTTGCGACGCGCGAGAACCAGCTTGCATGAATCGCAAAGCCGGCCCTCCATTCCGAGCGAAAACCCGCAGATAAGCGAGTACGTTCTCACACGACGCAGCACCCACACCCCCGCAACGTCGCACGCATGCCGGAAGACCGTCACTGTTCATCTCATGCGCCCGATGCGGAGAGCTCCGACGACCCGGCGGGGCCGCCTCAATGGGAGGTCGGCGTCACGTATCGACGTGATTCTTCCAAGGCGCCCATGATTGCCGATCTGGTGACCTACCTGCGTGGGGCATCGCATGCTGGGGGAGCGTAGTCGCATCTCGATGCTGCCTACGGCGTGCGATAAGCTGTGTGGCGGCGTGCCCTGGGACCTGCGCAAATCAGTCGCATGCTTGTGTTGACCGTAGTTTCGGCGTCTTGCCGGGGTTTGAGTGGAGACCGGCCAGAAGCCCCGCGCGCCCGCCGGAGTCCGAACCGCCTCTCGTCTCGTGTACAGCGGAAGTAAAGTCCGAGAAATGGGAGGCTTTTCATGTTTGACGGTTTGCGGTGCAAGCAAAACCCCGCGTGCCCGCTGGTTGGACGACGGACGCGCGGGGTCTGTTGGTTGTCGTGCTCGCTTGGCCAGGTCGGCACGCCTACGCCTGTGGCGCCCAGTCGGTGAGGCAGGAGTCGAGGCTTGCTTCGATGGAGGCGCGGTTCATGTTGCGGCCGATCACGCAGAGCTTGGTCATGCGGTCGCCGCAGACGGGGTCCCAGTCGTCGAGCATCTTGGGGTTTTCCAGCAGGATTTGGGAGCGCTCCTCCGCCGGCGCGCTTGCAACGAAGTAGCCGTTGGGGGAGAGGCTCATCTGCTTGCCCGCCTGCTCAAAGAGGTAGCACATGTCGGGGTTGATGGCAGCCCACAGCATGCCCTTCGTGCGGATGATGCTGCTAGGCCAGGCGTGCGCCAGCTCGTTGAACTTGTCGGCGTCGAACGGCTTGCGGCGCTCGTACACGAACGTCTCGATGCCGTACTCGAGCACCTCGGGGTCGTCGTGCTCCTCGGGGTGCTCCATGGCGTCGATCCAGGCGGCCGAGTCGTAGGCGCGCTCGAAATTGAAGCGCCCGGTGTTCATGATCTCGCCGAGGGGCACGTTGGACTGCGTGGCCTCGACGATCTTCGCGTCCTTCTGCAGGCTGCGCACGATGGCCTTGAGCTCGGCGATTTGTTCGGGCGTCACCTTGTCGCACTTGTTGAGTACAAGCGTGGTGCAAAACTCGATCTGCTGGATGAGCAGGCTCTCGATGTCGTCCTCGTCGATGTCGTCGGCCAGCAGGTCGCGCCCGCCGTGGAACTCGTCGTACATGCGCGCGCAGTCCACCACGGCGATGATGTTGTCCAGAGCCAGCGGCGCATGCCCGCCGTAGCGGCTCTCGTCGCAGAAGTTCGAGATGGTATAGGCAATCGGGATGGGCTCGCAGATGCCCGACGCCTCGATGATGATGTAGTCGAAATCGCCCGAGTCGGCAATCTGACCGAGCTGGCGGGTGAGGTCGTCGGAGAGCGTGCAGCAGAGACACCCGTTCGTCATGGGGATGAGGTCGCCGTCCACCTGGGTGAGCCCGCCCTTCTGGATGAGCGAGGCGTCCACGTTGACCTCGCCGATGTCGTTGACGATGACGGCGGCGCGGATGCCCTCCTCGTTTTGGAGGATGTGGTTGAGAAGCGTGGTCTTGCCGGCTCCGAGGTAGCCGGTGAGCAGGGCGATTTTCGTCTGCTTGCGGGTCTTGGTCATGGTTGCGTGCTCCCTTGCGCTATGCGTCGCGTGTCTGCGCGCGGCTTCGGTGTACAGACGGCGCATTATATCCCCCAAACGTGTGGAGGCGAGGTGTACGAGGAGCGAGAAGGGGCCGATTCGAGGCTGCAAGGTCTACTGCGCGAGAAAAAATGGCGCATGTTTGCGTTTTAAATCGGACGGGCAAAGTACCTGGGCGGGTCCCCTTAACATCACCCCAGGTAGATGACTTGCTTGTTTGACGGCTACCTCGGGGCCGCAGATTAAAACGCAAACGTGCGTGCTTTTTGGAAGGGTCGGAGGTGGTGAGGGGGATAGTTTCTCGCCGGCGAGACCCAAACGGTGCGCGGCAAGGTGGAGGAGACCTGCCATATTGAGGGTGATGGTGGAGCGGCGGTGCCGGCAATGCCCATGGCGGCGGTTGCTGCGGGAGACCTGCCATATTGAGGGCGCTTGGGGGTGCGACCGTGCTTTGGGGAAACGACGGGCGCGTGTCTCTTCGGTATTCCGTCGCGACAACAGCGCAGGTAGGCGCCGTGCCCGGTGTGGTCGGCCGCACTCGGCCGTACCAACCGCACTCAGCCGTACCAACCGTCGTTTTCCCGGTTGCGCCCTAGCCCGCCCGATGGGGGTAGCGGTACGCCACGGTGAGGCCGCCGTCCCAGTCGTCGCCCGCAGGGCCTGCCGGAGTCACACGGGCCTCGACGTCGTACACCTCGTGGATGCGCTCGGACGTTACGACTTCCTCCACCGGACCTGTGGCTATCACGGATCCTGCCTTCATGAGGCACACGCGGTCGACGAATCGGCTTGCCATGGCGAGGTCGTGCAGGGCGGCCAGGCAGCTTACGCCCAGGTCACGTGCGATGGCGAGTGTCTGCAGCTGGTGCTTGATGTCCAGGTGGTTCGTCGGTTCGTCCAAGATGAGGAACTCTGGCTTTTGCGCCAGCGCACGCGCCAAGATGACGCGCTGCTTCTCGCCGCCCGACAGCGAAGCGAACGAGCGGTCTGCAAAGTGAGCCATGTCTACCATATCAAGCGATTGCGCGACAATCTCCTGATCGGAATCCGTCTCGCGTGCGAGCATGCCCATGTGGGGTGCGCGGCCCATGAGCACCACCTCGCGCACGGTGAAGTCGAAGGCGATGTCGTTGAACTGGCTCACCACGGCCACCCGGCGCGCGAACTCCTTTTGGGCGATTGTACGCTCGTCTTGGCCATCCCACAGAATCTGGCCAGAGTATTTCCTGTTCAGACGGTATATCGCTCGCAGTGTTGTGGACTTGCCGCAGCCGTTGGGGCCGAGCATACCCACGAACTCGCCGTCGCCCACGGTGAGCGACACGTCGGAAACGATTGGCTTGCGGTGGATGGCCACCGAAAGGTTGCGCACCTCGAGTTGCATGACGGCTCCCCCTCAGTTGCCTTTGAAACTGTAATTGCGCGCCACCATGATGTAGACGAAGAACGGGGCGCCGATGAGTGCGGTCAAGATGCCGATGGGCACCTCGGAGTTGACGATGAGCGTGCGCGCGGCCGCGTCGGCCCACAGCATGAAGACCGCGCCGATGAGCACGGCGGCCGGGATGAGGCGTCGGTGGTCTGAGCCCACAAGTGAGCGGGCGATGTGCGGAATCATGAGGCCCACGAAGCCGATGGTGCCCACGGCGGACACCATGCACCCCACAAGCAGGGCGGATACGACCAGATAGACCCAGCGTCGACGCGCCGTGTTCAGACCGAGCGTCGTGGCGGCCTCGTCTCCCATGAGCAAGATGTTAAGCGAACGAAACTGCGTGAGGAAGAAGACCGTGCCAGCCAGCACCACGCCCAGCACGAGCCACACGTTGTCCCAGCCGGCTCGCGTGAGCGACCCCATCGTCCAGAACTTGAGGTCGAGCATGCCCTGTGCATCGGCCGCCACGGTGATGATGAAGTTAGACAAGGCGGTGAACAGGGCATTCAGTATCATGCCGGACAAGACGAGCTTGCTTGTGGTCATCTTGCCGCCGGCCGAAGCCAAGAGCAGCACGCCGACGGTTGCCACAATCGAGCCCAAAAACGAGAAGAGCGAGACCGAGCCTACGCCGTCCATGAGGGCGATCGACCCCGCACCGCACATGATCGCGAGCGTAGCGCCGAAGCTGGCACCTGAGGAGATGCCCAGGATATAGGGTTCTGCCAGCGTGTTTTGCACGCTCGCCTGCATAACGACGCCCGCCAGTGCAAGGCCGGCCCCCACGGCGGCGCCCAGCAGGATGCGCGGGAAGCGCAGGCGCCAGATGATGTTGTCGGTGGAGACGCCGATGTGGCCGTCATCGGGCAGGGGCGCCCCGAACAGGTGGTTTGTCAGAATGGCGAGTGCATCGGGAAGCGAGACGTCGATTGCCCCCAAGCATGATGTCGCGACCATGCTGGCGAGCAGCCCGCACACGAGCACACAGATGAATGCCCGGAACGGGCCGCTGCGCCTCAGCATGTGTTCCCCTTAGGCCTGCGGGTACAGGACGTCGAGGATCTTCTCGGCCGAATCGAACACGCGCGGAGAGGCGTCCATGAACTCGGCGTAGGGAATCACGACGATCTTCTTGTTGGCGACGGCGGGGACCTCCTGTACGGAGGGCTCGGCGTAGATGGTGTCGAGCACGAGCGGGTCGGTCTCGGCGTTGCGGTTGGCCGTGATGTAGAGAACGACGTCGGGGTTGAAGGCGACGAGGTTCTCGTAGGTGAGGCCCGAGGCGCTCTCGGTGGACGCCATGGTGGCACCCATGGCCTCGATCATGTTGAACTGCAGGCTGGCGCCGGTCTTGCCTCCGAAGGTGCCGAACGTGCCCTCCTTGAAGTTCGTCATGATGAGCACGCTCTGCGCGGCCTCGGCTGCGGCGGCTGCCTCAGCAACACGGGACTCAATGGCAGCAAGGCGATCTTGTAGGTCGTTTACCAGGTCGGATGCAGCTTCCTGGGCGTCGAAGACCTCGGCGACGTTCTTGATGTCGTCCACGATGCCCTGCAGCGTGGGGTTCATCTTCGCCGAGGTGGCGGGCTGGATGTAGACGTTGATGCCCATCTCGTTGTAGTCGGCGGCGCTCGTCTGGCCGTCCTTGTTGAACGTCATGGCGCGACCCATGACCACCTCGGGGCCCACGCCCACGATCGTCTCGCGGGAGAGGGTCTTCTTGTCGCCGAGCTGGGGAATCTGCGCGTAGGCGTCGGCCACGGTCTCGGGCATCGTCGCCTCGGGCGTCACGGTGCCCACAACGCGATCGGCGATGCCGAGCAGGCACATGATCTCGGCCATCGAGTCGGTCAGGGTGACGGCCGTGGCCGGGGCAGCCTCGAAGGTCTGCTCGAACTCGGTGCCGTCGCCGTCTACCAGGGCGAGGGTGAGGGGATAGGCGGTTGCGGCGGGCACGTAGGGCTCGGGAGAAGCTGCCTGCTCAGCGGCGGTGTCGGCAGGTGCTGCTGCCTCGGCGGAGGCGTCATCGCCCGACTTCTCGGCATCGGCCCAGGCCGTGCGGGCCGATGCTGCTGCGAAAACGGGCAGGGCGAAGGTCAGGCCGGCGGCTGCGGCAAACTGGCGACGGTTCATGCAAAGACGATCCATGTACATCCATCCTTTCGTGGTGGCGGGTGCAGCCTGTGCGGGCATTCCGGCGGAATCCCTCGAGCAGGCGCGCCTCGATGTGATAAAGGAATCTTTATCTAACTTATGAAAGTTGAACATAGCATACTCTTTAATACATGGACAAATCAGACGGCTACCATAAACTGAACTCATCAGCTACCATCACATGTTATGGAAGGCTTACTCATGAATGCACACCCATCGGCACTGGAGCTGCGGCGCGCCTACGCCCAGCGGCCCTTCAGCGTGTTTGCCGTCAGCCGCCAGGTCAAGCTCCCTGGTGAATGCGCGCGTTACTCAACCATTCACTCGGCGATGATCTTCCCCGTGCGGGGCCGAGCACGATTTGCCCTGGGTGGGGAGTGCCTGGAGGGCCGCCGAGGTGTGGTCTTGCACGGCTGCCCGCACAAGGACCTGCTGTTCGAGGCTGTGGGCACCGAGCCGTTTGAGCACATCAACGTGTACTACGAGGCCAATAGCGACGAGACGGGCGACCCGAATCACTGGATGATGCGACCCTTTGACTTTGTGCCCGACAACTACGACGAGCTCATGGCGCGTGTCGAGGCCCTCGAGGCGCTCAATGCGGCCGCGACGCTTGACAGTCGCCTCAATCAGATTGTGGGTGCCACCAACCTTCTGCGCACGATGTTCGACCCTTCGCCCCGCACGCGGGCCGACGAGCGCATGGCGCGGGCCCGTGCATACATCGAGACGCACTTTGCCGAGCCGCTTTGCCTGGACGACCTGGCTGCGCGCTACGGCATGGGGGCACAGCGTTTCTCGTATTGCTTTGCGCGGGCTCATCGCGTACGGCCCATGAACCTGCTCATCTCGCTGCGCCTTGAGCAGGCCATGCGCCTGTTGCAGACCGACATGCGCGTGAAAGACGTGGCCCATGCCGTTGGCTACGATGACCCCCTGTACTTCAGCCGCCTGTTCAAGCGGCATTACGGCTGCTCACCGAGCGAGGCCCGCAGGGACGTCGAGCAAGGCGCGGCAGCGGGGCTGAGGGACGACGGCTGATGAGGGCGTGCCTTGCCGCAGAAACGAGACGGATTGATAGGCTTGAAAAGGAGAGCTGGTAGATATGCCGATTGTTGATAATGAAGACGAGCGCGATATTGTTTCGTGCCTTGAGATTGTGCCTGAGACGATTGCGGGAGTTCCCTGCACCATGGCACGTCCGAGCGGCTGCGCCCCTGCGCCTGGCGCGCTTGTGGTTCTCGATGGGACGCGCGTGCTGCGCCGGGTTGATCGCCTGGTTGCCGAGGGCAAGCTCGACCCGGCATGCCTGCCGCTTATGGTGGGCATCGATCCCGACCCCGCCGACCGCGGCCTTGCGCAATATACCCCCTGGTCGCATCCGGCCTACAAGCCCGGTGCACCTGATTTCGGCGGCGGTGCCGAGGCGTTTTTGAGGGACACCGTGCTGCCTGTGGCTACGGCTTTGCAGGAGAAGCACCCCGAGGGGCCCATCGGCCTGTTCGGGTACTCGCTTGCTGGCTTGTTCAGCCTGTTCACCATGCTTAACACCGATGTGTTCTCAACGTACCTTCTTGCCAGCCCTAGCACATGGTACCCGGGTATTGTGAACCGCGTCGCCCGGACACCTCTGGCGTGCGACCCCCGTGTCGTTGTGGCTTGTGGTGCAAACGAGGGTCTCGACCATCCCGAGCCCATCGCCGGCATCCGCCAGGATACCGACCGTCTCGTTGCGTGCCTTTCGGAGCGCCTGACGCGCCGGCCCGTCGTCGTTATTGACGAGCTTGACCATCACCGGGGCCTCGCCACCCGTCTCCAGACCCTCCTCGAGCACTGGGGGTAGGCGTTGACGAACAGACATCTCTGCCCGCAACGGTAAGGCTTGTAACGATCGATGGAATAGCCTAAATCCGTTGTGGGCGATTGCCCGTGCGCTTGCCGGAATATGCTCGAGCCTGCTACGGGCGATTACCTGCGCACTTGCTAGAATATGGCCAAATCCGCTGCGGGCGACTGCATGCTCGCCTGATAGAATGCAGCCAAATCCGCTGCGGGCGATTGCCTGCGCACACCGAGGAGAGGCCTATGAACATCGAGCTTGCCCTTGCGAATCTGAAACGCCATGGTTTTGACGCCGTGTATTTCGACGCTGCTGCCCAGGCCGCCGAGTATGTTGCCGGCGAGCTGAAAGGCATGTCGGTGGGCATTGGCGGCAGCAAGACCGTCGAGGCCATGGGCTTGTACGAGAGCCTTGCCGAGCAGGGCGAGGTGTACTGGCATTGGAAGCAGCCCACTGCTGAGGAGCGCGACCGTGCCGCGCATGCCCAGGCGTACCTGAGCTCGGCAAACGGTATCTCCGAGACCGGCGAGATCGTGAACATCGACGGCATGGGCAACCGTGTCGCGTCCACCATCTACGGGCATGACCGGGTCGTGTTCGTCGCTGGCATCAACAAGCTCGCGTCCAACCTGCACACGGCGATTGCCAGGGCCAAGAACGTCGCCTCCCCGCTCAACGCGCGCAGGTTCGGCAAGCAAACGCCCTGCGTCCTCAGCGAACCCATGCGTTGCCACGACTGCGACTGCCTCGACCGCATCTGCCGCACCACCGTCATCATCGACCGCAAACCCACGGGCATCGCCCGCATGGACGTCGTCCTCATCGGCGAAGAGCTGGGGTATTAGGGGACGACCTGGGCCGATGGCCCGGCGAGAAAACCTGAAGAACGGAAGCGCGCGTCCGAGCCAGCGGCCCCATGGGGGCCGGAGGCACGGGCGAAGGTGGCTCGCGCCAGCCGTTCCGCAGGTAGCCAGGACCGCCGGTTGCGGTTCCAAACAGGAAGGCCCCGCAAGGCGCACCGGTTCTCGGTTGCCTTGCGGGGCCTTTGCGTGGAGCCTTCAGGGGGATGAGGCTCTTAGGCGCCTACTCTACGCCGGCGCAGATGCGGCCTGCGAGGTAGCCCTGGGTAAGAGCCTGACCATGGCTGTTGCCAGGCACGTTGATGGGGTAATCGATCTCGGCCGTGCCGCCGGAGACGTTGCCCACGGCGTAGAGACCAGGGATGGGGTTGCCTTCGGCATCGAGGCACTGGAAGTTGGCATCGATGACGGCGCCGCCGCACACCACCAGAAGCACCGCGCCGACCTTAGAAGCGTGGAACGGCGGCGTGTCGCAGGGGAAGAGCAGCTCGGGACGCTTGCAGAAGTCGGTGTCGACGCCAGAGGCGCAAACCTCGTTGTAGTGGTTTACGGTCTCGACGAGCTTGTCTGCAGGAACGCCAATCTTCTCGGCGAGTTCCTCGAGCGTGTCGGCCGTCTCGTAGGTAGAACCGTCGGCGTCAATCAGCGACTGCGTGTAGTAGTCGATCGTGGTCTGGTAATCCGACTCGCCCTTGTAGCGGAACATATCCCAGAACATGCCGCCGCCGTAGGGGAAGGAGGCCATGAGGTCCTCGGGCCAGCTGGAGTCGAAGATGGACCATGCGCAGTCGTCGGCGGTGTTCTGCATGATCTGCAGCGAGCGGGCCTGGACCCAGGTGCCCTCGTTGAAGAAACGCTCGCCCTTCTCGTTGACGTACAGGAAGGGACCCTCGAGCTGGTTGGAGAACGGGTCGGCCCAGCGCTGGGGGTGCAGTGCGGTTGCGAAGGGCGCGCGACCCATGCGGCCGCCGGCCCACAGGATCATCTTGTGGCCATCGCCGGTGTTGGCACCGGCGGGCGTGTACACGCTGGGGATGGAGATGCCCTCGGGGCAGTAGTAACGCATCATTTCCTCGGAGCCGCCGATATCGCCGGTGGCCATGATGACCTTGGGGGCGTTGATCTGCTTGTAGCCCTCTTCGTCAAGGACGATGGCGCCGGTTACTGCGCCGGACTCGTCCTGGAGCAGGTACTGGGCGGGGCACTCGAACATGAACTCGGCACCGGCTGCCATGGCCTCGATGGACTGGACGTCGGCGGCAACGAAGGAGGCATAAGGCTGGTTGATGTCGGAGTCGTCGGTGGCGCTCATGCAGACGTAGCCAGGCTCGTCGGGCAGGAGCTCATGGCGGCTATAGCCGTCCCAAATGCCCATGAAGCACTTGTGCTTCTCGCCGGCCTCGCACAGCCAGTCGGCGGCCTCGCCAGAACGATACATGTACTTGGCAACGAGAGCCTCGTTCAGGCGGTTGCCGCAGGTC
>Ga0129314_1001159_pt1 | contig 20141 bp, 15 predicted proteins | sample O1111metagenome_FD_94431 | JGI IMG/M metagenome (GOLD analysis project Ga0129314, IMG submission 94431) | Orangutan individual fecal microbial communities from fecal samples from Wisconsin, USA - O1111 metagenome | ecosystem: Host-associated > Mammals > Digestive system > Large intestine > Fecal... | reverse complement strand
TGTTTCTTCCAGCAGGCTGTAGTCGATCTTCGCCTTGTAGCCGCCGTACTGCTCCACATATTTTTCGTCCACGCCTGCCTGCGCCGCCACCTCGGTGATCTTCAACGGCTTCGATCCCTGCGCGATCTCGATGTCGCTCATCATGTTTTCTTTTCCTCCATACTTTGTTTTGTCGGACAGCCTTCGCGCTCCCGCTCTTGCCTCTTCAATATAACACATCCGTTTCCGGAACAAAAGAGGGGTTTTACCCGCTTCGACGGAAATCGGACGCATGAAATGAAAGTTTTTCTACACCGTAAGGCTGGCTGTTGGCGGCCCGTTTCGCTCAATGCTTGAAGCGGAAGTTTTTTACGGGATACCCCCACCGGCAGAGCCGGTTGGTTTCCGTAACGAAGAACCCCCGCGGCAATTTGTGCCGCGGGGGTTCTGTTTCATCAATAATTCTCGGCTTTCACCTGGAAGTAGGCCTTGGGGTGATCGCAAACCGGGCACACCTCGGGAGCCTTCGTACCGATCACAATATGGCCGCAGTTGGCGCACTGCCACATGACCTTCTCACCCTTGATAAAGACAGCGTTCTCCTTGACATTGGCGAGCAGCTTGCGGTAGCGTTCCTCGTGGCTCTTTTCAATCGCACCGACCGCCTCGAAGAGGAAAGCAATCTTGTCGAAGCCCTCTTCCTTGGCGACCTTGGCAAAACCGGCATACATATCGGTCCACTCGTAGTTCTCACCCTCGGCAGCATCGAGCAGGTTGGCGTCGGTATCGGGCATGCCGTCGTGCAGCAGCTTGAACCAGATCTTGGCGTGCTCCTTTTCGTTATTGGCAGTTTCCTCAAAAAGATCGCCGATCTGGACGTAGCCTTCCTTCTTGGCCTTGGAGGCATAATACTTATACTTGGTGTGGGCCTGGCTCTCACCGGCGAATGCGGTCATCAGATTGGCCTCGGTCTTGGTTCCCTTCAAACTTTTGCTCATGTGAAAAACTCCTTTCAATTCTGTGCTCTTTCATCCCAAAACAAATATAATAATAATTCTTGATTTTTATTATATTCCCTTTGCCAAAAAAGTCAAGCATTTTGGAAAAATTATTTTTCTAATTTTCCTTATGTTACCGAACGGCGGGGCGCCTCTTTGCGCCCGGGCCCGAATTTTCGCATCTTTCCGCCATTCTTCTTGACATTCTCCGACAGAACTCCTATAATAATTCTGCCGATCAGAAAATTTGAACAGCAGACAGATGCAAAGAAGAAATCAACCGTTTGCACCCCTTTTGCACAGAGAGGGCGGGACGCTGGAAGCCGCCCGAAAAGGGAAAACGGAAGCCGTTTCAGAGCACCGCGGCGGCGAACCGCGGCGTTTCCGCGCGTTAAGCGGAGAAAAGCGGCAGCAGGGATTCTTTTCCGCTGCAATTTGGGTGGTACCACGGAATGATCACTTTCGTCCCAACTTTGGGGCGGAGGTGTTTTATTTTTCCCCCGAAAAAGCTTGTTATACGCGTTTTGGATGCGTCAACAATAGGAACAACAACCCTCAAAATAATCAAACAGGATGTGATTTTTCTCTATGGAATGGACCGGACTCAACGACCTGCGCAGTAAATTTCTCAAGTTTTACGAAAGCAAAGGGCACATTATCCTCCCCTCCGCGCCGCTCGTCCCGCGCGACGACAACAGCCTTCTTCTCATCAACTCGGGGATGGCGCCGCTGAAAAAATACTTCACCGGCATCGAGACGCCGCCGAGGAAACGCGCCACCTCCTGCCAGAAATGCATCCGCACTCCCGACATCGAGAACGTCGGCAAGACCGCCCGCCACGGCACCTACTTTGAAATGCTCGGCAACTTCTCGTTCGGCGACTATTTCAAGCATGAGGCCACTGCCTGGGCTTGGGAGTTCCTGACCCGGGTGCTCGAGATCCCCAAGGAGCTGCTCTGGATCACCATCTATGAGGATGACGACGAAGCCCGCGACATCTGGGTCAACGAGGTCGGCATCCCGCCCGAGCGGATCATCCGCATGGGCAAGGAGGATAATTTCTGGGAAATCGGCTCCGGCCCCTGCGGGCCCTGCTCAGAAATCCACTTCGACCGCGGTGAGAAATACGGCTGCGGCAGGCCCGACTGCGGGGTCGGCTGCGAGTGCGACCGCTATATCGAAATCTGGAACCTCGTCTTTACCCAGTTCAATTCGGACGGGAACGGCCACTATGAGCCGCTCGCTCATCCCAACATCGATACCGGCATGGGCCTCGAACGCCTGGCCTGCGTCATGCAGGGGGTGGATAACCTCTTTGAGGTCGATACCGTCCAGCGGATCATGGGCCACATCAGCCGCATCGCCGGCGTCACCTACAAGCAGGACGCCTCCAAGGACGTCTCGCTGCGCGTCATCACAGACCATGTCCGCTCGACGACGATGATGATCAACGACGGGGTTGTTCCCTCCAACGAGGGACGCGGCTACGTTCTGCGCCGCCTGCTCCGCCGCGCCGCCCGTCATGGCCGCCTGCTCGGCATCCACAAGCCCTTCCTCTTTGAGGTCGTTGACACGGTGATCGAGGAAAACAAGGTCGCCTACCCTGATCTCGTGGACCACCGCGACTATATCGTCAAGGTCGTCCGGATGGAGGAGGATCGCTTCTCCCGCACCATCGATTCCGGCATGGAGCTGCTCAACTCAATCGTTGACAAGATTGAAAGCGAAAAGATAGCCGAGGGCGAGCGCCGCCTTTCCGGTGATCTTGCCTTCAAGCTCTACGACACCTTCGGTTTCCCGATCGATCTGACCCGTGAAATCCTGGAGGAACATCACATTTCTCTTGACGAAGCCGCCTTTGGCAAGCTGATGAACGAACAGCGCGAGCGCGCCCGCCGCGCCCGCGAGGAAGGCATCGGCGACGTGAGCTGGAAGGATGATGTTCTCGCCTCGCTCGACCACAAGACCGTTTTCTGCGGCTATGCCGCCGGAGAATGCAAAACCCGCGTCGCCGCGATCGTAGCGGACGGCGCTCTTGCCGATGGGCTCGGGGAGGGAGACTCCGCCGCCCTTGTCCTCGACTCCACCCCCTTCTATGCCGAGAGCGGCGGCCAGGTGGGCGACGTCGGCACCATCACCGACGGCCAGTCGGTCTTTGAGGTTTACGACTGCAAGAAATCCCCGACCGGTCAGTTCCTGCACCTCGGCCGGATGCAGAAGGGCAGCCTGCTGGCAGGCAGCGAAGTGACCGCCGCCGTTCTTCGTCCCCGCCGCCAGTCCATCATGCGCAACCATACCGCCGCCCATTTGCTTCAGTATGCGTTGCGCGAGGTGCTGGGAAGCCATGTGCACCAGGCCGGACAGCTGGTTGACGCCGACTGCTGCCGCTTCGACTTTACCCATTTCGCCGCTGTCACCTCCGACGAGCTGATGAAGATCGAGATGCTGGTCAACAGTCTGATTCTTGCCTGCCTGCCGGTCACCGTCTCCGAGATGAGTCAGGAGGAGGCGAAGGCCAAGGGCGCGATGGCGCTTTTCTCTGAAAAATACGGTGACGTCGTCCGCGTGGTCGATATCGGCGGACGCTCCATCGAGCTCTGCGGCGGCACCCATGCAGACAACACCGCCAAGCTCGGCCTCTTCAAGATTCTCAAGGAGTCGTCGGTTGCCGCCGGCGTGCGCCGCATCGAAGCGGTCACCGGCCTCGGTGTGCTGCGCCACATCGGCGAGATGGAGAAAGACCTCGGCGCCTGTTGCGAACTGCTCAAGGCCGGCAGCAGCTCCGATCTTCCCTCCAAGATCGCCGCTCTGCAAAGCGATCTCAAGGAGCGCGACCGTCAGATCGATTCGATGAGCCAGAAGCTTGCCGACAGCCAGATCGCGGGACTCTTTGCCAATGCCAAGGAGATCGGCGGCGTTTATCTGGTCACCGCTTCCTTCAACGACGCCCGCCCCGACGCGCTGCGCACCCTCGGCGACAAAGTCAAGGAACGCCCCGGCGCGATTGTGGCGGTGCTTACCGCCGCCGGGGAAAAGAAGGCGGCCATCCTCGTGGCCGCCTCGAAGGACGCCATCGGAAAGGGCGTGCACGCCGGCAAGCTCGTTAAGGCCCTGACCGCTCTGGTCGGAGGCTCGGGCGGCGGCAAGCCAGATTCGGCCATGGGCGGCACCTCGGAGGTGTTCCGGGTGGACGAGGCGCTCGCCAAGGCCCCGGAGCTGCTGGCCGAGCAGGTCAAAAAGGACTGACCGGATTCGGGCCGGGCTTTCCTGCCGCGTGCCGGCAGACCGGGGCGGTTTCCGCGGACACGCCGCCGGACACGCCCGCGGAAGAAGGCCCGGCCATCCGATCGGATACACTGCATTTCCAAAGCCATCAAAAAGGAGGATTTGTCTATGGATTGTCTGTTTTGCGGCATTGCCGGCGGAGAAATCCCCAGCACCAAGGTCTATGAGGACGAACAGGTGCTGGCGTTCCGCGACATTGACCCCAAGGCTCCCTTTCATGCGGTTGTCATCCCCAAGCGGCACATTGGTTCGGCGGCTGAGATCACCCCGGAAAACAGCGCCGTCGTCGCGCATATCTATGAGGTGATCGCTGAAATTGCCCGGCGCGAAAAGCTGGAAAAGGGCTTCCGCGTTGTGACCAACTGCGGCGAGGAGGGCGGACAGACGGTGGGGCATCTTCACTTCCACCTGCTGGCCGGACGCAATCTGGGGTGGCCTCCCGGCTGACCTCATGGATCAAAGGAGACAAAACATATGGAAAAAACCTATCGTCTCAAGGTCGCGGGGCTTGAGCGGGAGCTTCCCATCTGCCCGCTCAACAAAAAAATGTCGATCGCCGCGTTCATCATGTTCTCGGATGTCGAGCTGACCGTCGCCTGCGCGAAGGAACTGCTCACCCGCGTGCCCGATTTTGACGTCATTGTGACAGCCGAATCGAAGGGGATTCCCCTTGCCTATGAGATGGCGCGCCAGTCGGGGAAAAATTACTATCCCGCCCGCAAGGCAAAAAAGCTCTATATGAGTGATCCGGTGGCGGTCGAGGTGAAATCAATCACCACGGCCAACCGCCAGACGCTTTATCTTGACCGGCACGACATGGACGCCCTTGCGGAAAAACGGGTGCTGATTGTCGATGATGTCATCTCGACCGGCGAATCCCTCAACGCGCTCAAGGAACTGGTCCGGCAGAGCAGGGGGAAGATTGCCGCCTGCGCCGCGGTTCTTGCCGAAGGCAGCGCGGCCGAACGCGGCGATATTCTCTTTCTCTCGCCCCTGCCTCTTTTTTTTCACTGATTTCGGTGTCCGCCTCCGTGCCCCTTCCGCCCGTATGTTCCGGGCGGAAGGGGTTTTCTTTCGGAATATTTCGTGCCTGCGCCGCCAAAATAGAACGAGCCTTACCGGCAGCGGCGGCGAAAACGGCATGTCCTCTCTGATTTCGCCATTTTTCGACATAAATTCTGTCAAACAAACTGTGACAGAATTTATGTCATTTATAATATGTGCATAATTCACAGGGGGTGAGCGGTTGATCAGGACACGGATACGGGATCTGCGTGAGGACCGCGACTGGACTCAGAAGGAGCTTGCCGACCGGCTGAAGATCAGCCGAAGCGCCTATTCGGCTTATGAAAACGGGGCCAACGCCCCGCCGCTTGAAATTTTGATTGCTCTGGCCGATCTCTATCGGGTGAGCGTCGATTACCTGCTCTTTCGTACCGACTTTCCCGGGATGATGCGATGAAAGCCCTTCAAAACCAAACCGCCGCGCTCAGGATGCCCCTGTCCGCATTAGGCGCCGTCCGAAGGCCGCTTTTCTGGATGGGATGCGCCTTTCTGCTCACCGTCTGGCTGCTGCTGGCTCTGCCGGGGTGGACGTTTCTCCCCTGCGCCGCCGGAGGCATCCTCTGCATCGGGTGGCTCTCGCAGGGAAGCCCGCGGCATTTTCTGCCGCTTCTGGCCCTTTTCTCCCTGCTCGGCCTGGCGGCGGTCCTGGGCCACAGGGGGCTTATTCAGGTCCGCCTGCTGCCGCTGCTCGCGCCGGGCCGCCCGGTCTCGGTCACCCTCACCATCGAGGAAGCGGTGCAGCGCGGGGCCTACCGGCGCTACTCAGGGCGCGCCGTGCTGGAATCTGATACGGGCCGCGCCGCGGCCAAGGCGGTGGTGAGCGGCTATACGGAGGAACGCTTTTCTCCGGGAGAAACGCTGCGGTGCGAGGCGGTCTGCCCCGAACCTCCGAAGGAGCGGGAGCTGCTTTCCGGCCCGGTGCGTCTCCGGCTTGTGCGGCTGCTTCCCGGCGACCCTCTTGACTCCCCTCATTTCTCCGCCCGTCTGATCCGCTGGCGCGCCTTTCTCGCGGACCGCATTCATATCCTTGCGCCGGGGGAAACCGGCGAGGTGCTCGCGGCAATGCTGGTCGGCGATCGTTCCCGGCTCTCCGCCGGGCTGAACGCGAGCTTCCGGCGCAGCGGGCTTTCCCACCTGCTGGTGGTGTCCGGGCTGCACCTTGTAATCCTGAGCCGGATGGTTTCGCTTTTTCTCGCCCCGTTCGTACAAGAACGGCGGCGCGCCTTTTTTCTGATCGGCTTCTGCTGGGGCTTCGCACTGCTGACCGGAGCGGGCAGCTCGGTCGTGCGGGCCGCGGTGATGCTCACCCTCGCGCAAATCGGGGATCTGCTCGGCAGACGCGGCGACACCCTCACCTCCCTGTCGGCGGCGGGCGTGCTGATGGCGGTTCAGAATCCCGGCGCGATTCTGACCGCTTCCTTCCAGCTTTCGTTCGGCGCGGTGGCAGGAATCGCCCTTCTGTCAGCCCCCTTCGAGCGCCTGCTCGCCGGGAAAGCGCCGGGCGCGGCGCGAAGCTGGTTTGCGGCAAATCTTTCCGCCGGACTTGCCGCACAGGCCGGCGCCGCTCCCGCGCTGCTTGCCTCCTTCGGGCTTTTTCCGCTGCTGGGCATCGCCGCCAACCTGCTGGTGGTGGGAATCATCGCCCCGATGATGACGCTGGGATTGCTGTCCCTGCTCTTTTCCTTTGTTTTTCCGGGGCTTTGCGCCATTCTGCTGCCCGCCTGCCGGGGGCTGGCGCTGCTGCTGATCCTGACCGCCCGATTCTTTTCCGCACTGCCCTTCGCACAGCTGGGAATCTCCTTTTGCTGGCAGACGGCGGGGCTGGCCGGGCTGCTGTGCCTTGCGGTTCTGCTGCTGGCCCGCCGTCCGGGCGGGGGCGTTTTCCGGGCCGCCCTGCTCGGATGGTGCGCCGTCTTTCTCACCGCGGCGGTCCTTTCAGCGGCTCTTTTCCGAAACCACGCCGACCTTCTGATTACCGAGAAGGGCGCCGTCTCGATTTCGCGGGGCACACGTGCGGTCGTTCTCGGCACTCCCGCCGACATCTGGGAAGCCGACGCCCTCGCCGACGCGCTCACGCGTCTCGGAGTCCGGCAGATCGACGGAGTGCTCCTGTCGGATGGAGAGCGGGCCGAGCTTCCCCTTTTCCGCCTGCTCGGCCGCTTCGGCGGGACACGGCGGGTCGCCGCCTCCGATTCCCTGACACTGCGCCGCTTCTGCGGTGCGGCCCGGCTCATTCCCTGTGAACCTCCCGGTGAGGCGCTTCTCTTCGGTGCGGCGGAACTGCTCCGGGAAGGCGGCGGATATCGGATTGTATTTTCCGAAGCCTCCCTGTTAAAATCCGAACAGGAATGTGCTATAATAGGAAAATACGGCCGGGCCTTGCCGCTCGGGGAAACCATCGTGCATCTTCGCGTCCGCTTGGAGGACATCCCATGATTCTGCAAAATGAAGAGGCGGTCAAAAAGGAGCTTTCGCTGCGTGAGGCGCGCGGCGTTTATCTCCTGTTCGGGGATGAACCCGCCCTGCTTTCCCTTTACCGCAAAAAATTGATTTCACGTCTCTGCACCGACGGAGCGGACCCCGACCGCTTCGACGGAAAGCGGCTCGACCTTCCGGCGCTTGCCGACGCCGTTTCTCTTCTCTCGATGTTCGGCGGAAGGCGGGTCACCGAGGTGGCGGACCTTGCTCCGGAGCAGCTTTCGGAACCGGACTGCAAGTCGCTCTGTGCCCTGCTCGGAGAAATCCCGCCCGACTCGACCCTTCTGCTTGTCTGCGAGGCGGGCTCCCTCGACCTCAAAAAAGGAAAGAACGCCAAGCGCCTGCACGCCGCGGCCGACGCCGCCGGGGCGGTGATGACCCTCAACCGCCGCACCCCCGCCGAGCTGCGCGCCACCCTGCGAAACCGCTGCCAAAAAAAAGGCTGCGAGCTTTCTCCGGATGAGGCCAACCTGCTGATCGAACGCTGCGGCGATGACCTCTCGGCACTTCTCAACGAATGTGATAAGCTCTGCGCCTACGCGCAGGGCCGCCCGATCACCGCCGCAATGATCCGCACCCTCTGCACGGGAACCATCTCGGCCGATCTCTATGCGGTGGCAAAGCTGATGCTGCGCCGCCGCCCGCAGCCGGTACTCGATGAGATTGACGCTCTGCTGCGCTCCCGTCAGCCTGCCGCTCTGATTCTCGCAAATCTTGGCGGAGCCTTTTCCGACCTTGCGCGGGGTTGTGCCGCGCGTTCCGCGGGGAAAAGCGGCGCGGACCTTGCAGCCGACTTCTCCTACCGCTTCGCGTGGAAGGCCTCCAATGCCCTGCGGGATTCCAGCGGGCTGGACGCCAAGCGGGTGCAGCGGGTCTGCGAGATTCTCTGCGAGGCGGAAACCACCCTGAAAAGCGCCTCCTGCGACGAACGGGTGCTGCTCGAGACGGCGGTGGTCCGCTCGATGCTCGCCCTGCGGGGGGAGCCATGCTGAAGGTGCGCCGCCCCATCGTCGTCGAGGGGCGGTACGATCGAATCCGCCTTTCCTCGGTCATCGACGGGGTGATTTTGGAAACGGGCGGCTTCCGCATCTTCAAGGATAAGGAGATGCTGGCGGCTCTGCGTCATTTGGCGCGCACCACCGGCCTGATTCTGCTGACCGATTCGGACCAGGCGGGGTTTCGCATCCGCAATTTTCTGCGTGGCGCGCTGGGCAGGGACGCCCGGCTCACTCAGGTCTATATTCCCGGAATCAGAGGGGTCGAACGGCGCAAGGCCGTCCCTTCCGCCGAGGGCCTGCTCGGAGTGGAGGGCATGGAGGAGAGCGTGCTGCTGGAAGCCTTCCGCCGCGCCGGCGTCGGATGTGAGGAGGTCCAAAAATCCAGCGGTCTGACCCGCGCCGACCTCTTCGACGCGCGGCTGACCGGCGCGCCGGACAGCGCCGAGCGGCGCAGAAGGCTGCTGCAGTCCCTTTCGCTGCCGCAGCGTCTTTCCACCTCCGCGATGCTCGACCTGCTCGGCACCCTGCTCACCCGCGAGGAATTCCTGCAGCGGACCGCATCGCTTGACCAACCGCGGGAGGAATCGTCATGCAGCTGACCGATCTGGGCTTCCTGTTTTTGCTGCTGCCCGTTGCGGCGGCGGCTTACTACTGTGTGCCAAACCGCGGAAAACCGCTCGCCCTTCTGACGGTTTCGGCCTTTTTTCTTCTCCTGATCGACCGGCGGACCCTGCTGCTGCTCCTTCTCACCCTGCTGCCCGACTGCGCCCTTCTGCACCGGGACGCGCTTCGCGCCGAAAGGCCCCGCCTGCTCGATCTCTGCATCGCACAGCATGCGGCGGTCATCCTGATTTTGGGGCTTCTACTGCCGCAGTTCGGGCTGCCTTCCATGACCGGACTGAGCGTTCTCTCGCTTTCCGCTGTCGGAATGCTGGTGGATATCCGGCGCGGCGGGGCGGCTCCCTCCCCCGCCGATTATGCCGCCGCCGTTCTTTTCTTCGGCAGAATCCCTCTCGGACCGGCGGATTACGGGGAACGGGTCCTCCGTTCGCTTCAGGCTCCCCGCCCCTCCCTCTCCGGGATCGGGCGCGGGATCATGCTGCTGATCTCCGGCGTGGCCAAGCAGGTGGTGATTTCCGGGGAATTTATCGCTCTTTTCCGCACCCTCTCCCACCTGGACCCCAACCAAATTGCACTGGCCACCAGCTGGCTTTATGCCCTCTGCTGTGTTCTCGGGCTTTACTTCGTGCTCTCCGGCTTCAGCGACATCGCTCAGGGCCTCGGGCTGATCTTTTCGATCGATCTGCCCCGCACCGTCTACTATCCTCTGCAGGCGCTCGGCCTGCGGGAATATGTCTACCGGCTCAACATACCGCTGGAGGACTTTCTCCACCGCATGTTTCTGCCCGGCGCCCGCCGGGAAGAATCGTGCGCGGGCACCTTCCTCGTTTCGATGGCCTCGACGCTGCTGCTCGGATTTCTGATCGACCCCACCGGCGGATTCCTGCCCTGGAGCCTCGCTCTCTGCGCCCTGCTGCTGCTCGATGGCCTCGTGTTCTGCCGCATCCCGGTATTTCTCCCCCCGCTGGGTCGGGTGATCACCTTTCTGCTGACCCTGCCCGCCTATCTTCTCCTGCTGCCGGTCGGGCTTGGGCAGCGGCTTGAGATGTTTGGCGCAATGTTCGGGATCGGCGGTCCCGAGCTGTTCAACAGCACCACCCTTTATCTGCTTCGCTCCAACATTGTTCTGCTGCTCATCGGCCTGCTCTTTTCCTCCAGCCTGTTCGACCGGCTCGGCCGGCTGACCGAGCGGCAGTTTCCCCGCCTGTGGTGGCTTGCCTCCTCGGCCGGACATCTCGCCCTTCTGGTTGTGGCGACATCCTTTCTTCTTTGGAATGTGAGGTGACTTTCATGCTCAAGCACGCCGCTTCCCTCTGTCTCGCCGGTGCAATTCTGCTGGTCTGCGCTCTGACCGCGGCTTCGGCCTTTGCCCGCGGCTCCCTTCCCGATGGAATTTCCGGCCTGACCGCATGGTCCAACCAGGCCGTGAAGGAACAGCTTCAAAAATTTCCGCTGCTCGAACAGATCGCGCCGACCCTTCTTCTCGGCGTGGGAGCCAAGGAACAGGACGGCATCTTTATCACGGAAAACTACCTGCTGGAAAATATTCTTCCCGTCGACCGGCTCACCGCCAGCGAAAATATCGCGGGAATCGATCAATTCCTCATCAGCCGCAACCTTCCGGCAGTGCTGATGCTGATTCCCACCGCCTGTGCGATCAAGCAGCAGGAGCTGCCCGCCAATGCTGTTCTCTACAACCAGAAGGCACTGATTTCAGACGTCTACTCCGATCTGGCCGGACTGGTTACAACCGTTGATGCCTACTCCGCCCTTTTCGCGGCCAAGGACCAGTATACCTACTACCGCACCGAATCAAATCTCACCGGACTGGGAGGCTATTACCTCTACGGCGCGCTCGCCTCCCGGCTGGGGCTTTCAGCCCGCCCTCTCGATCAGTTTGAAATTGAACACCTCGAGCAGGATTATTACGGAGACCTTTACCTCCGTTCCAATTACAAGGGAATCCGTCCTGACCTTGTGACCTTCTACCGCTTTTCCCGCTACGACCGGCAGTACTTTCTTTCCCACACCGCCAACGGGGAAACCAAAAACTACTACTCTCTTTTTCCCACCCATCTTGCCCTTCTCGGTTCCCCCGTCTCGGCTCTGCTCGGCGGGGTGGGGCAGCGGCTCGATATTTCGGTCGTTTCCCCGTTTGAGGAATCGATGCTCATCTTTGGTGATGAAACAGCCACCGCCTATCTGCCCTTCCTTGCGGTTCATTACGGGCAGATCACCCTTGTCGATCTCATGCAGGCCGATGACGAACAGCTCGCCGCCATCCAGCTCGACGATTACAACCGGGTAATGCTCGCCTTTTCAGTCGACTATTTTATCAACAATCCGATCGGGGAACGCCTTGCGCTGGTTCCATAATCAAAGCCGCGCGGAAGCATGTGCTCTGCGCCGGCCTTAAAAGGTCCACGATACCGCCCTGCCCCACAAGGAACTCCGGGTCTGTCACAAAACGGGAGGCGCATCCCGCCGGAGGACTTCGAATCAGCGACGAGCGCCGACAAAATCCGATCACGCGCTGGCCCCCGTTTTGCCCCTGAGCGGCTATGCGGAGTTCGCGGCACACGGGCGAATGTGCCTGTCTCTCTTCCTTCTCAGTCCGTATGCCCGCCCGGTGAGTGGCGTGCTCTGGCGGAAAGACGCTGCCATTTTGCCCCTGAGCGAATACGCGGGGTCTGCGGCACGCGGGCGGATGCGCCTGTCTCTCTTCCTTCTCAGTCCGTATGCCCGCCCGGTGAGTGGCGTGCTCTGGCGGAAAGACGCTGCCATTTTGCCCCCGAGCGAGTGCACGGGGTCTGCGGCACACGGGCGGATGGTGCCTGTCGCTCTTCCCTCTCTGTTCATATGCCCGCCCGATGGGCGGCGTATAAGGAAAATCGGGGGGCGCGCGGCCCACACCCCATAAACAAGCCGCTGTTCCAACGGCAGTTTCATGCAATTTGGAAACCGCATGAAGCGGAAGTCCTGATCCACACCAGCGGAGCCGACAGTGCTGTTCGTGAAGACGGCACAACCGAAGGAGCGCCCCCTGCCGCGGCAGGGGGCGCTCCTTCTCTCTTTTATTTTGATTCCTGTATGACCTCAGCCAAAAGATTCAGATCGTTGTTCGCTCCCGAGACGACGAAGCAGACCTTCTCGCCCTTTGCGAAGGAGATTCGGCCCTCCAGAGCCGCGGCCAGCCCCAGAGAAGAGGACGGCTCGGCTACGATCTTCGCCTTGGACACATATATTTTCATTGCCAGACGGATTGCATCATCGGAGGCAGCGGCAAGCTCGGGCACCAGACGCTCAATCATCTCAAAGTTGACAGGGTCGGCGCGGTCGGTACGGGTACCGTCGGCAATGGTGTCAACCTGTTCCAGCCGGACCGGCCTTCCCTCACGGCGGCTCCGGCGATAGCGGGAGGCTCCTTCCGGCTCGACCCCGATCACCCGGATTGAAGGCCGTACCGCTTCGACGGCGGTCGCCACACCGGAAATCAATCCACCGCCGCCGATCGGCAGGACAACGGCGTCCATCAGCGGCTGGGCCTCGAGGATTTCCAGCCCCAGAGTCCCCTGCCCCGCGCGGACAAAATCGTTGGCGAAAGGATGGACCTCGGTGCGTCCCTCCTCCCGGACCAGCTCGGCTACCTTCGCGTCCCGCTCGCTTGAACGGGTTCCGCAGAAGAGTGCTTTGCCTCCGAAGGATTTCACCCCCGCCAGCTTGACCGGATTGACGTTTTCAGGCATAACGATCACCGCGTCGATTCCAAGCCTTTGTGCCGCGCAGGCGACCCCCTGGGCGTGGTTGCCGCTTGAAGCGCAGACCACCCCGCGGCGCTTCTGTTCGTCACTCAGCGCGAGCAGGCAGTTGGTCGCCCCGCGCAGCTTGAAGGAGCCGGTATACTGCAAGCCTTCGGATTTTACATAGACCTCGCATCCCCCCAGCAACCCGTCGAGAACGGGAATCCGCAGCAGGGGAGTACGGAGCACATAGGGCGCGATTCGCTTTTGGGCGTCGAGGACATCCTGATAGGTAATCATGGGGAAGCTCCTTTCTATTTCGCCGGAATTGCCGTCGGTCAAAACAGCTCCGAGCGTTTAATTAATGCCGAAATTTCCCGAAAACGGGGATGCTCCTTCGCGCGGGCCAGCTCAAAAAGAAGCGCTTCGCAGCTTGTCAGCAGAATTCCCTCCTGCCGGGCCCGCTCCAGCGCGAAAGCGCGGTCCCCCTCCCCGCGGGAGGAGATGCAGTCAGCCGCAAAAACGAGGGTATATCCCAGCTCTTTGAGTCCAAGCGCCGTCTGCAGGACGCAGATGTGAGCCTCAATCCCAAAAAGGATGATCTGATCCCGGCCAAGCGGACGCAGCGCCGCGGAGAAGGCGGGGGTGTCCGCCGCTCCGAAGCTGGTCTTTTCGATCACCGGCGCGCCGGGCGCGAGGGCAAGCAGCGCGGGATCGGTCTTTCCCAGTCCTTGAGGGTACTGCTCGGTAAAGAGCACCGGAACAGACAGCAGGGAGAGTCCCTCGAGCAGCTCGGCGGATTTTTTCATCAGCCGTTCCCGTCCCCGGATCGGCGGCAGCAGCCGCTCCTGATAGTCCACCGCAACAGCGGCGCAGCGCTCACAGATCAGCCGCATGACCGCCCTCCTGATCCCCCGGATTCTTTTTTCCGCGTCCCGCGCCTTTCAGACGGCTTTTCAGCTCTTCCCAGGCGTCGGCGCGGTCATGGCGCAGATTCGGAAATGCCTCGGACAGACGACGGTCCTGAAAGAGCCGGCGGTCCATTAAAGCGCGCATCCTTTCGGTATGAGCCCGCGCTTCTTCCTCGAAGCGCCCGCGCAGCTCGGCGCGCCATCCGGCGCGCTGCTCCGGGGTGCTGTGCCGCAGCTGGCCGGCCGCAAGATTGGCTTCCAGCGCCCACTGCTCCCCGCGGGCACGCGCCTCGGTGAGAAACCGCTCCATTTCCTCCTGAACCTCTCCGAGCCGCTCGTCAAGCCGCAGCACATGGCGCACCGTGGCAAATGCGTCCGAAATGCTCAGTGCGAGAAACGCTCCGGTCAGCCCCCAGGTCAAAGGCTCTCCGAGGGCGCCCACCTTCGCCTCCAGCCATGGCTGAATCCACTCCAGAAGAATCAGCCCAAATGCTCCAAAAACCAGAAAGCCCGCGAGACAGACCCGGCCGTTGAGGTTAAAATGCATCGAGCTGTAGTCCCACCAGCGTGCGTGAAAGAGCTTCTCCATCGCCCAGGAGGTGAAGTATTCCAGCGTGCAGGCCAGCACCGCGCTCGAAAGAAACACCGCGGCCGGGCCGCTCTCCGACCGCCCCACCACGAAGATAATGGTAAGCGCGCCAAAACCGTAGATTGGGCAGATGGGGCCGTTGAGAAAACCGCGGTTGACCAGCTTTCCGCCGGTAATTGAACAAAGGATGGATTCATACACCCATCCGGCAAAGCTGTAAAACATCAGCCAGAGAAACACCCGTGCGGCAAACAGCATTCTTGTTGCGTCCTCCTTTTCCTGATGGTACCCAGTATAGCACCTCATTCCGAAAAAAGAAAGATGGCGCGAAAAAAGGGTCTTCCCTTTGGAGAAGGCCCTTTCCGCAACTATGGGAAACAATCAGCCGCTGTAATCGCCCTTCTGTATCCGGCGCTTTTTGGTGCGTTCGGCAATTCGTTCACTCAGCCGCTCGGATGAGCGGTAAAGGATCGGGACGAGGAAGAGGGTCAGCAGGGTCGAAACGCTCAGACCTCCGATGACGACAGCTGCCATTCCCTGCATCATCTCAACCTTGCCGCCGATGCCGAGCGCCATCGGCACCAGCGAGAGGATGGTCGTCAGCGTACTCATCAGGATCGGCCGCAGCCGGCTGCGGCCCGCCGCCTTCAGGGCGGCGTTGATTTCCAGGCCCTGCTCGCTGCGCAGCAGGTTGGTGTAATCAATCAGGACAATGGCATTATTGACCACGATGCCGACCAGCATGACGAGGCCGATCAGGGAGGTCATACTGATCGACTGCCCGGTGATCAGCAGCGCGGCGAAGGCGCCGGTCAGCGCAAAGGGCACCGACGCCATGACGACGATTGAGAACTTCATCGATTCAAACTGGACCGCCATGACCACAAAGACCAGCCAGATGGCCGTCAGCAGGGCAAAGCCGATGGAAGAAAATTCGTCCTGCATCATCCGCATCGTATCGCCCTCCGCCAGCGTCACCCCTTCCGGGAAGGTGACGCTGCTGTTGATGCCGCTGCGGATGGTGTTGGTCAGCTGGGTGGCCGAAACGCCGGTTCCCACTTCGCCGGTGACCGTCACCGAATATTTCCCGTCGGTGCGGTTGATCGTCGAAGGCGCATTGCCATAGACCACCTGGGCCATATCGGTCAGCGGCACCTGCGCGCCGCCGATTGAGATCATCATGCCCGACAGGTCGGAAACATCATGGAACCGGTCTTCCGGGTACTGAACCTCAACCGAATATTCTGTATCCCCTTCCTGCAGGGTGGTGGCCTCGATCCCCGAGATCATATTCTTGACCTGTGAAACAACGGCGGACGGGGTGGTTCCGTACCCGGCGGCCTGCACCGGATCGACCACAATCTCGGCGCGGGGATCGCCGTCCGACAGGCTGGTGCTCACCGAAATAATCCCGTCATAGCCGCGCATATGCTCCTTGATCTCCTCCGAGACCTCTTCCACAAGGCTCAGGCTGCTGCCCCGGATCGAGAAGGAAACTCCCGAGGAGCCGCCGAAGGACATGCCGCTCTGCTGTGAGACTTCAATCGAACAGTTGTCGATATGAGCGGTATCCTGCCGGATCTGCTCCACCATTGTGTCGGTATCCACCGAGCGGTCCTCCTTGAGGGTGATGCTCAGAGTCGCCGAACCGCCCCGGCTGCGCAGCGAATATTGATCGATGTCGTCATATCCCGACACAATCGACTCGATTTCGGTCATAATCGCGTCGGTCGCCTCCAGATTGAGGCCGGTTTTGGTCGTGACCGAAAGGTTAATGTTGCCGCGGTCCATATTCGGCATGAGCTGCATATCGATTTTAGAGAACATGAACGCGGTTCCGCCCAGCATCAGCACCGCCATCAGCACAATCAGCGCTTTATGGCGCAGCGCCCCGTCAAGGCCTTTGACATAAGCGTTTTCCACCGCGTGGACGGCTCGTGCGACCAGCCCCTGCTCCTTCTCGACCGGGCGCAGCTTGACGAAGAGCAGCGGCACAACGGTCAGGGCCGAGATCAGGGAAGCGCTCATCGAGAAGACGATGGTAAAGCCCACGTCCTTGAAAAGCTGGCCGGACATGCCCTCCATCAGGGCGATCGGCAGGAACACGACGATGGTGGTGATGGTCGAGGCGATGATCGAGGAAGCCACAATCCGGGCCGCCTCCTCCGCCGATTCCATGAAGCTGCGTCCGGTACCGCGCACCTTGAAGCAGCTCTCCATCACGACAATCGAATTGTCCACCATCATACCGATGCCGACAACGAGGCCGCCGAGGCTCATCATGTTGATGGTCATGCCGTAAATGCTCATCATGACCAGGGCGGCAAAGACTGAGAGCGGCATGGCCAGAGCAATGATCATCGAGGATTTCGGCTCGCCGAGGAACAGAACCAGGACAACCATGGAGATCACCATGCCCTGAATCAGCGAAGAGATCACGCTTTCAATGTTATCCATGATGGTTTCGCCGCTGTTATCGGTGATTTCGATGGTCAGCCCAAGATTCTGTGCGTTCAGATCATCGACCACTGCGGCGATCTGGTCACAGATCGAAATGGTGTTGGCGCTCTGGTTCTTGGAAATCGAGATACGGATATTTTCCTGCCCGTTCTGCCGGCTGATCGAGCTGTTTTTTTCTTCCGCCAGCTCAACGTCGGCCACATCGGTCAAGTAGATGATATCGCCGGTGGAGAGGGAGATCGGGATGGTGTAAAGGCTCTCCATCGTGTCGTAGTCGGCGCTGCCGAGCAGCGACATCTCCACCTCCCCCCGGTTGATGGTGCCGGCGGTGGTGGTGAAGTCCGCCGCGGAAATCGCCGAGGCAATCGACGAGAGAGAGAGGCCGTATTGGGTCATCTCCTCCTCCTTGACCTGAATGCGGACATATTCCCGCTTGCCGCCCATGACCTCGACATCCGACACGCCTGAAATCCGCTCAAACTCAGGCACCACTTCATCCTCGATGTAGGTCAGAAGGTTGTCGTTTCCCGACGCGAGAACCGAAAGGGACATGACCGAGTCGGAATCCATCCCCATCTCCATGATGGTCGGGTCGTCGCAGTCGTCGGGCAGGCGCAGGTTATTGAGCGCATCCTCAATTTCGGTGCGTTTTTCATCCATGTCGATGTCGTAATCGAATTCGAGCACCGTCATCGACGAGCCCTCGGAGGAGCGGGAGGTCATTGAGGTATAGTCCGAAACGCCGGAAAGAGCGGCCTCAACAACGTCGGTGACCAGAGAATCGATTTCCTCCGGCCCAACGTCGGAATAACGGGTCATCACCATGAAAACCGGCATATTCATCTCCGGCGTGGATTCGATATCCATCGACATGACCGACGAAATGCCGAAGACGATCAGGCAGGCGACGCACATCAGCACCGCAACCGGACGGTGCAGGGCAATCTTCGAAATATTGTTCATCGCATCAGACCCCGCTCTTGAGGGAAACCGCCGCCCCGTCTGCGAGATCGGGATGCCAGGTGGTAATCACCAGGGAATCAGACGTCAGGCCTTCGGTCACCTGTGCATAGGAACGGGTGGTAATGCCGAGGGTCACATGGATTTGGACTGCTTTTCCGTCCTCATAGACCAAAACGTAGGGGCTTCCGTCTGCGTCGTATGTAATGGTATCGACCGGAATGACCAGCGCGTCCTCGGCGCTCTGGGTGGCCGCGGTGACCTTTGCCGAGACCCCCGAAAGCAGAGGGCTGTCGTCCACCAGATTGGCGGTCACAGGAAACAGCCCGACCGAGTTTGCCTTGGAATCAATTTCAACCACCGTCGCCTCATAGGTACCGCTTCCCTTGGTGACAGTGACGGTATCGCCGATGTTCAGGGTGGAAACACCGTCGGCCGAGACGTTAAATTCAATCGACATCACATCTTTATTGGAAATGGTATACGCCGAGGACTGGGTGGAGGCATTCTCATGCAGGGTAATATTCTTGGTTTCGACCACCCCTCCGATGGGGGCGTAAACCCGGGTATCCTCCACCGCTTTCAGGGCCGATTGATAGGTCAGCTCGGCTGCCTGCCGCTGCAGCTCATAGCTGCCGGTATTTTCCCCCACCTGCTGGCTCTTGTAAATCTCATACTTTTCAAGCGCCTCCTCATAATCGGTGTAGGCATTCTCAAACGAGGTCACATAATCCTGATAATCGGTGTAATCGTCGAGAAGCTCGTAGTAGTCGTCCTCGGCTTCGAGAAGCTCGGACCATGTTTCGTCGGTCTGAGCCCGGTCGTATGCTTTGGCCGCGTCCTTCCAGCGCTTTCTGACCTTGCGGAATTCGGACATGTCAAAATCATCATCGCTGGCAAGATCGAGATTATCCCGCGCCCGCTCATAGGACTGCCGCGCCGTCTCGATGGCCGATTCATAGTTGAGAATGGTCAGCGCATTGCCGGAACCGGATTCCTCAACATCGATATTCCGCAGGGTCTGATCATAGGTAACCTTTGCCCGCTCCAACGCCAGTTCCGCGTCGGTCGAGTCCACGGTGAAGAGAAGGTCCCCGGCATCGACCTGCTGACCCGCTTCGAAATAAACAGCGGTGACGGTTCCCGAGCTTTTGGGGTAAATGTTCACCGATTCGGCGGCCTTGACCGTTCCGATATAATCGGTGGTCAGCGAAAGGTCCTCCACCGTGGGAAGGGTTGTATTGACCGAAATCGCCTGGTTCGCCGCGGGAGAACCGTCGCCTCCGGGACCTGCAAGACCCGAATCCCGCGCGCCGCCCTGCCCCCCTGCCTGCCCGGACGAGGCGCCGGAGCATCCGCCCGCCGCAAGAATCAGAGCCGCGGCCAGCGCAAGGCTGGTCATTCTTTTAAAATTCACAGAAACACTCTCCTTTGTCGTTTCCTCTGTTACTTCTCCAATCCTATGTGCCCGGACTAATGTGTTGTTGACGTTTTCGTGAAAATTGGGTGAAACAGGAGGCTTTCTGCAAAAAAATTTCCGATTTTCCTGTATTTTTCACCCAAGCGTTTCAATGTGTTCATCTTTTTCGCCGCATCGAAGAGACATCACCGCCATCCAAGCCGATGGCTTGAACAGGCCGCTGTCAGAGCCTTTTTCGACATGCATCCCAGTACAGAGGAAACCACGCCAGACTGGCTCGGCAAGCCCTACCGGAGAACCGTTACCGGCGTGCATCCCGAAATGCATTGCACTTCTGCTTCGTATTTCATTTTACCTGCACCGCCCTGCCCTCAAAGCATGTAAACGGACGGCGTTCCCGCTCAACAAAGGCTTTCCCGGTTTATCAGCTTGCTTTTTCGCATCTCTCTTCCCCCGCGCCTGAAGCGGCGGCTCTTCCCCCGCGCCCGAAGCGGCGGCTCTTCTCCCGCGCCCGAAGCGGCGGCTCTTCTCCCGCGCCCGAAGCGGCGGCTCTTCTCCCGCGCCCGAAGCGGCGGCTCTTCCCCCGCGCCCGAAGCGGCGGCTCTTCTCCCGCGCCCGAAGCGGCGGCTCTTCTCCC